>Ga0316197_10000325_pt1 | contig 33796 bp, 34 predicted proteins | sample OudBiesiAoxic_MG_FD_204939 | JGI IMG/M metagenome (GOLD analysis project Ga0316197, IMG submission 204939) | Coastal sediment microbial communities from Oude Bieten Haven, Netherlands - site A oxic | ecosystem: Environmental > Aquatic > Marine > Coastal > Sediment | place: Netherlands... | reverse complement strand
CGTGATACAAAGCACATGCGATCCCGCCGATTGACGCCGAGATTGGGTAAAAAGACCATTTATGGATGGAAACTAACTAAACCTTTCGCCCTCATAAAGCCGCCGGGTATGATTAAGCGGTTATGTTTATTTTCTTTTACGAAAAAGAAAACGAACCAAAAGAAATCGCCCCTGCGACGCGGCCCTTCGGATTGCCCTGTGCTTCTCGAATCGGGCGGTCGCTGCGGAACTCGCTGGCGCTCAGACAGCCACAGAGCCTATTCGCCCGCTTCTGCGATGCTCGGCGCGTCACAAAGGGGAAGGTCAAAACCCCTGCGGTCGTCAGCCTCCTTTGAGGGAACTTCTTGAGGCCTCCCGCTATGCGGGAGGAGAATCACTTTATACGCTGTTAATCCACGGTTGATATAAAAAACACCACCGCCATTCCGGCGGACGCCGGAATCCAGAAGATCCGGCATGACGACCGATGGGGCAGAAGTCATTCGGAACATATTTATGACGACCACTATAAGCATCATACTCAATAAGTAATAATTGAAATATAATATATACAAGTGGTTATACCCCAAACGAGCGTAAACAAAATGAGAAACTCAACTTAAGTATATTAATTTGTGGTATAAATTTTCAATTCGGTTAAATTTTCATAATGCTTCAATGAATGAGATAGTTAATCACAAAACAATCTCTACCCGGTGGGAAAGCCGATCATACCCCACCTACGGCGTTATCAAGGGTTTGCGGTAGTACACTACAGCGTCACCCTTGATGCCTTGTATCTGGGGCATCCTCGACTTTCGCTCAATTGGGGTTATATATTATCTGCTTTAAACTCAAATCCTACCGGGTCCAGGAACATTTTTCAAAGGACTAAATCGGGATTGGCTTATTTATCCAGGCCAAATAATTTACGGGTGATGTCGAGGTAGACGGTTCGGTCTTCCCGGCAACCGTCTTTTTTCAGAAAAATGGTGGGATGATGAAGCACCTTTTTCACCAGGGCGGTTTTCATCCGCTCCAATGCCTGGCGCTCTTCGGTTGAAATACCGTTCAACGAAGAGAGCGTGTGTTCGATCTCAGCGTCGATGATCGTTTCGATTTTTTCTCGCAACGCCACGATTGTCGGAACAACCTTCAGACTCTCATGCCAGTGCTTGAATTTCACGGTCGCTTCTTCAATGATCCGTTCCCCCTTGACTGCTTCTTGTCTCCGGTCTTTAATGTTTTCTTTGACGACATGCTGCAGGTCATCAATATCGTACACGTAAGTGTTGGAGAGTCGGTTAACCTTGGGGTCGATATCACGGGGTACGGCGATATCAATGAAAAATAGGGGGCGGTTGCGTCGTTCGCGCAGGCTCCGCTTTACCTGGTCCCGGCTGATAACAAACCCGGCTGCACCGGTGGAACTGATGATGATGTCGACAGATCTAAGATGGGCGATACACTCGTCGAAATGGATGGCGTGGCCGTTAAAACGCTTGGCCAAGGCCAACCCCCGTTCAAAGGTTCGGTTGGCCACGATTATTTCTTCAACATGCTGGCCCATGAGGTGTTCAACGGCGAGTTCGGCCATTTCACCAGCACCGATCAGTAATACCTTTTTTCCCATAAATGATCCGAAAATTTTACGACCGAGTTCGATGGCTGCGTAGCTAATTGAAACAGCATGGTCGCCGATACCGGTTTCGGTGCGCACCCGCTTGGCGACCGAAAATGCTCTATGGAGGAGCCGGTTTAACAAAGGTCCGGATGTTTTTTGTTGGGTGGCAACCAGGTAGGCGTCCTTGATCTGCCCCAGAATTTGCGGTTCGCCCACCATCATCGAATCGAGACTCGATGCCACTCGAAAGATATGCCGGATGGCGGCCTCATCATGGTGGATGTAGAGCGCATCCTCGAATCGTTCAACGGGGATCCGTTTCGAATGAGCCAGAAAGGTTTTGGCGGTCTGGATGGCATTCGCACTATTCTGAGACGCAATGAGAATTTCCACCCGGTTACAGGTGGAAAAAACAATTGATTCTCTCACGTCGGGATGTGAACGAAAGTCCGCCAGTGTATCGATGGTCTCTTCGCTGGTCAGGGCGATACATTCCCGAAGTTCGACCGGGGCGGTTTTATGGCTCAGACCGATGAGGATAATATGTTGCATGTTCGCGCTAAGTTCGAGGAGAATAAAATATCGCTGTCATTAAAATCGGGTAAATATGCCATGATGTCCTTTAAGAAGAAAATTTACGCCGAAAAAGGTAAATAGCATAATCGCAAATCCGATGATCGCCAGAATGGCCGATCGCCGACCACGCCACCCGACCGTCAATCGTTCATGAAGAAGAACGGCATAGAGTAACCACGTGATCCCGGCCCATACTTCTTTGGGATCCCAGCTCCAAAAGCGCCCCCATACCGATTTTGCATAGATGATCCCGGTAATGAGCCCAAAGGTCATCAGGGTAAAGCCTACGATCAAACAGGTGTAGCCCACACCGTCAAGTAACTCCAAAGATGGCAGGCGTTTATAGAAAAATCCGTGATGCTTGGTTTTAATGGCTCGTTCCTGGAGAAGATAAAAAACACCGGCCCCGCAGGCCAGTGCCAAGGCGGCTTCACCGAGAAATATCGTGAATATATGCATCACCAGCCAGAAATTATCGAAGATGGGCCTGGCCTGAGTTGGGACCCGCGGCACCTGGGTGGCTACCAGCATGATAAAAGTGATCAAAGGGGCGGCATAAATTCCGAAAATCTTCAGGTTAAACCGGTGGCTAAAAGCCAGAAAAATACCGGCGGTGGCCCATCCAGCCATCAGTAACGTCTCATAAAGATTGCGCACCGGGATATGACCACTCTGATACCAGGCAAAGGCCATAACCACCGTATGACCGGCGAACCCGGCCAACAACAACCCAAACCCCGCCCGTTGGAGAACATCCTTCTGAAAAATCAAATAAAATAAATATCCTGCCGCGCTTAGAAAATAGAAACCACAGGTGATGACAACCAATGTTTCCATGTGTTATTCCTTTTATTTAGTCTCCATCCATAAATGGTCTTTTTGCCCAATCTCGGCGTCAATCGGCGGGATCGCTTGTGCGGCGTATCACAGACCGCCTCCGCGCAATCCCTAGATTTCTTAGACCTTGGACAAAAATCTTCATTTCTGGATTGGAAACGTCACCAAGCGCCCATCTTTAAAGAAACAATTAATGAATGGGCAATATTGTCCCACTCGGGGAATGGGAGAAAAACCCTCGCTTTTAGGCGAAGACTTTAGTTTAATTGTTGATGCTGCCGCAAGGATTCAAGCAAAGGCTTGGATGGTTTTTTCATTTGCCCCCTCGAACCCTTGGATCCTTGGACCCCAAGCCTTCGGCTTTAGCCGAAGGTTGTTGACTTAAGATCAGGAGGCTGCGTTGGTGGTCAGGGATAGCGGATCAACAATATTTTGAAACCGATTTGCCATGCCAGTTCACACCTCGGCGCCTGGCGCTTGACCGGTGCTACCTGCTTCCTCCATCATTAATGATTTTCGATTGTACCCGGCCCCAAGCACTCGGAACAGCAGCGTATCGATCTCTGTATTGCGACCGTTGCGAACCATCTCTACCAACCCACCGTCGATAAGTTCGTTAAACAGGGGTTTATGGGCTTCCGGCGCATGGTTCGTTGCCAAAAGCTTTTTCCGAATGGCGCCCATCAACTCAAGAAATTCGGTGTATTCCTCACCATAGACGGCCTCGAGCTCTCGACGTAGCTTTTTGGCGAAAGCCGGACTTTGTCCGGAGGTCGATACGGAAATGATTAAGTTTCCACGGCGAACCACAGCAGGAAGGATAAAATTGCACAATGCCGGCTGGTCGGCGATATTACAAAGAATTTGCCGTTTCCGGGCATCCTCGTAGATGCGCCGGTTGAGTGAATTGTCGTTGGTGGCTCCGATAACAAGGAATACATTCGCCAGGTCAGCTGAGCGATATGTTCTGCAATGGTAGGAAATCATCCCGTCACGTGCAAGCGCTCGTACAGAGGACCCGGCTGAAATGCTAACGACGGTAACTTTGGCTCCACAGGTCAGCAGGCCCTTTATTTTGCGAGTGCCGACGGCACCTGCACCGATCACCAGGCAAGGTTGACCGGCAATATCCAGATTGACGGGGTAATAGGCCATGGCCTTACCTTCGGTTACGTGATCGGGTTTGAATCTGACGAATGATCCATTGACTCATTTTTTCATCATCTCGGTAGCCCACCAGTGGCCTTAACTCGGACAGATTGACTTCCGCCCGGGCCATACTCTTGTGTCCACCGGCGGAGCCAAGTCGTCCGAAACTGAGTTTGGCGACACGGCCGGCATTCTTTCGCAAGCCATCATTGCGAAAAATCACCACTAACGTCTGGTCGTCGATTCCTGAAACTATGCTCCAGTTAACCGATCTGACCCGCATAAAAAAATCGGCAATGAGCACGCAGACATCCGGTGTCTCAACAGCCCCCAGATGAATGAACATCCAGTCTTTGCGTTTGCGTTTTTTTTCAATCGCCCGTCGATAATATTTCAAATAGGCAACGTTGATTTCCTCGCGTTCAATTTTATTGACCAGATGTTTGTTGGCAAAGCGAAATAAATACTGAAATGCGCGAACATCTTCGATGAGGGTCTGCCGCTCGAAGTTCCTGGTGTCCGTCTTGATGCCGTACAACAGGCCGGATGCCAATTTTGTGGACGGTTTGATGCGGGCCGCCCGCAAATATTCGGTCATAATCGTGGCCGTTGATCCGTATTGAGGCCGGATATCGGTTACGCCCGCCTGCACCTCGGTATCGGGATGATGGTCAATGATCACATTAGGTTCGAACCGGGTGAAATCCGGATGATGATTTGGCTGAGAGTCGACAATGACGAATCTTGTATAGGTGGATAGGTTTAGGTCATTGAACCGATACATCTTGATTGCCAGTCGCTGGATCATGGCCAGGTTATCAGGGCGATCGATCTCATTTACACTGGCGATGTCAACACTGGCTACTTTGCGCCAAAGCAAACGCTTAACTGCCATGGCACTGGCCAATGCATCGGGATCGGCAACGATCGCGATGAGCACGGTGTCGTCTCCCTGAAACTGATCGTAAAAATGATGAACTTTCTGGGTCGCCGAGGATTTCATCAATGATTTTTCCCGCGGTATCGATATACGATTGTTTTGTGAATTAACATGGGCTATTTTGGCCACCATCTTGTTACGATGGGTTATAATATCATCGAAAACTTGTTCGTCAAGCGACAACGGACCCTATCAACTTGATAACCGGTGCCTGGCTCAGTTTTATTAGGATTAGACGGCATCGAATGGGGGCGTCATCACAGAACCCACTTTAGCCATTCCAGGTGCTCGGCGTCAAAAGGTATGGGGTGCGGCTTTAATGCTAACCGCGGCTTTATTATTTGCTGTGTTAGGATTGCTTATTAAAATATTGGGTTCTGGTTATCGAATTTGGGACATCGCTGCTTATCGATTTGTCGGCGGCGTCATTATTCTTCTCGTTCTTTTCGGTCGAAGTGCCAATCTGTTCAGACCTCGCAATCCGAAATTGATGCTGATCCGTGGACTGATCGGATCACTGGCCTTTTTATCCGTGGTCATCGCCATCCGCAGCGTGCCCCTATCCACCGCCGTCGTCCTGTTTTACAGCTTCCCCGCCTTTGCGACTCTTTTCTCGCCCTTGCTATTCGGAGAACGAATCACCGTTTCAGAAATTGTTTGCACCCTAGTGGCATTAGCCGGGGTGGCGATCATTTTGGACTTTAAATTTGAGGGAGCCCTGCCTGGACAGATAATGGCGGTGGTGGCCGCCATACTGGCCGGCCTGACGATTTGCATTATTAAAAAACTCCGAGATAATCACGGATCGGTAATTATTTATTTTTATTTCTGCCTGATTGGTGCGTGTATATGCTTGGGACCGTTTCTATACGCACCACGGATACCACGGGGGGAAATCGAATGGCTGATTATTGTGGGTATCCTGTTTACTTCGATATCCGGGCAACTGTTGATGACGCATGGTTTCCGTTATTGCAAAAGCTGGGAAGGCGGTCTTTTTATGACCAGCGAAGTGATTTTCGTTGCCATCATCGGGATCTTGTTTTTAAATGAGACCGTGGATGGACGGTTTTATATCGGCAGCCTGTTAATTGTTTTTGGCGCTATTTCTATTAATCTTGTCAATCAACGAACAAATCACACTTAACACCGCCAATAAAATTATTTCGACAATGATGGGCAATAGAAATAAAACGACATTCAAATTCTATTTCATCACGGATGATCACGCCCCACACCTCTCGCCGTTGGACCAGGTTCAAATTGCCATTTCCGCCGGTGCGACCATCGTTCAGTATCGGTGCAAATCATTTGCCCTGGGTGATTACCATATGGCCGCAACCATCGGTGATCTATGTCACCAAAATCAAGTGTCATTTTTAATCAACGACGATGTTCTCCTGGCGAAAGCACTCGGTGCGGACGGTGTTCATCTGGGTCAAGAAGATACAGCTCCCGGGTTAGCCCGACAAATCCTGGGTGTCGGCTCGATCATCGGCCTGTCCGTCTCCAACCTTAAAGAACTTCAAAACAGCGATTTAACTGATTGTGATTATATCGGTACCGGCCCGGCCTTTGTCACCCGCACCAAATTGGATGCCAAGCAGGTACGCGGACCGACAGGACTGACAAGGATCGCTGAATTATCACCCTTGCCCATGGTGGCCATTGGTGGTATCACCGCCGACACGGTGGCATCCTGCTTCCGAGCCGGCGCCGACGGTGTTGCCGTGATTAGTTTCATTACCCGAACAGCTGATCCGCTTCGAAACGCCCTGGAATTCGGGAAGGCTTGTGGATGTCCTCCGCGGGATATGGTTTTGAATGGATAAACAGTTCAAGCCCCCTGGGCATTGGTCGTTCAACATCTTCTATGTTAAGGGGAGATACAGGTAGTGCAGCACACCCGAAAAATTGCCTATGCCGTTATTTTAACAGCCATCGGCGTCGCGTTGGCCCCGTATACATCATTTCCGGTCGGCATTGCCAAGATCAATCCTACCCAACACTTTGTCAATGTCATTGGCGCTGTGCTTCTCGGCCCATGGTGGGCAACACTCATCGCGGCAGTGATTGGGACTATCCGCAATGCTATGGGGGTGGGTACGCTGCTGGCTTTCCCCGGCGGAATGATCGGTGCTTTTTTGGCCGGAATCTCCTTTCGTCTCAGCTTTAATCTTTACCTTGGTGCAACCGGTGAAGTTATTGGTACCGGATTGATTGCGCCGGTCGTCAGCGCCCTGTTCATCGCACCTGTATTGATGGGAAAAGCGATTCCTCTCCTGGCCCTGATCCCCTCCTTCTTAGGCAGTAGCGTGGCGGGGTCGATCCTCGGCGTATTTGCCCTTAACTTATTGAAACGAAATGAAATAATTGACTTTTAAATCCCAAGGGGCGCTTTGAACCCGAGGCCTCTTATAAAAGCCGACCGGCTCAGCTATACCTACCGTAAAAATGGTGGCCCATGGATTCTAAAAAGGCTGAATTTGGCCATCCAGCCCGGTGAATACCTGCTGATCAGCGGTGGGAGCGGATGCGGAAAGTCGACTCTTTGCCGAACCTTTAATGGCCTCATCCCCCATTTTTATGGGGGTAGTATGGAAGGTTCAGTGAGTGTTGCCGGTGCCCCGACTACCGCAAAGACCATCGGAGATCTGTTCACCCAGGTGGGCATGGTTTTCCAAAATCCCGAAGCCCAGTTATTCTGTGCCACCGTAGAAGGAGAGATCGCTTTCGGATTGGAAAGCCTGGGGCTGCCACGTCCTGAAATTAGGTCCCGAATCGTCACCATGGCCGGGCGGATCGGCCTGACGGATCTTCTCAACCGCAGCCCCCATGACCTGTCGGGCGGGGAACAATATCTGGTCGCTGCCGCCGCTATTTTGGCGGTTGATCCCAGCTTGATCATTTTAGACGAACCCTATGCCAACCTCGATCCTGCCCATGGGGTACTACTTAGAAATATGCTGAAAAAAATCAACCGCCGTGGCACAGCCGTGGTCATCTGCGAACATCGCTTGGCGCCCACCATTCCCGATTCGGGACGGATGGTGGTATTGCACAAAGGCCGTGTGGCCCTGGATGGATCCCCAGCAGCGGTTCTTTCTGAAGATGCAGATGATTTTGGCCTTTCTCTTCCAGCCGTTGTCCAAGCGGGGCGTCAAATGGGATTAACCCCCTTGCCTCTTTCCGTGCCGGAGTTAAAATTAGCGCTGAATGATCGCGGGCTGGCCTTCGAGACAAAACAGACAGCACCAGTGCCGGTGTCAGCCAACGCCAAGACAGTTCTCAAGGTCGAAAAAATGTCCTCTAATCTGGGTTTTGGTTTTGCGTTGAAAAATATTAATTTTTCCTTGAAGGAAGGAGAATGCCTGGCGTTGTTAGGGGGCAATGGTGCTGGCAAGACCACTTTAGCCAAACATTTAAATGGCTTATTTCATCCCGATACCGGCCGAATTCATATTATGGGCCAGGTAACCGACCGGATGACAACGTCCGACCTGGCCCGGTATGTTGGGCTGGCCTTCCAGAATCCCCACAACCAGTTTTTTAAACAAACCGTCTGCGAGGAAATTGAGGTCGGCCCCCGGGCGCTGAAATGTCTTGATTCGCGTTGGGTGAACTTTTTAGTTGAGTTATTCCGCCTGACACCTTTAATGGATCGTCCTCCCTATCGTTTAAGCACTGGTGAAAAAAAACGGGTAGCTTTTGCCGCTGCGTTGGCGGTCAATCCGCCGATTTTGGTACTGGATGAACCCACGGCCGGGCAGGATGGTTATTTCCGGGAAGCCCTCGGCCGATGCCTTGCTGATTTGCACTTACGGGGTCGGTCGGTGCTGATGATTACCCACGACCTGGTGTTTGCCGAACAGTACGCACACCGATGGCTTCTAATGGCTAACGGCGAAGTGATCGCCCAAGGTCGGCCGCCGGATGTCATGGCCAACCAGGAAGCCATGACTCGAGCTGGATTAGAACCCACCGAGACCTTTGAACTTACTCATGGCCGGGGGTCGGGATGAAGGCTAATTAAGCCGTTGGATCTGAACGCAGTCCAATCGCCATATCCGATCCCAGGGTTGACAACCCAATCTCTTCGCACTAGAATCTAAGTTTAACTTGTTTCCATCCATAAATGGTCTTTTTGCCCAATCTCGGCGTCAATCGGCGGGATCGCTTGTGCGGCGTACCACAGACCGCCTCCGCGCAATCCCTTGATTTCCTTGACCTTGGACAAAAATCCTCATTTCTGGATTGGAAACGTCACAAGGTGCCCATCTTCAAAAAAAACAATTATTGGATGGGCACTAACTAAAATAAACAACCAGACAGACAAATAATGCGGTCTTGATTACCACCGGGTTCGTCGCTAGTGGTAACTGACAGATTTAGCGGGGACGATTTTCGTCCGAGGCAAGGGGATTATTCAATGGGCAATGAACAGTTTTTCTTTACTTCCGAATCGGTAACTGAAGGCCACCCTGACAAGGTCGCTGATGCCATTTCTGATTCTATATTAGACGCAATTATGGCTAATGACAGTAGCTGTCGAGTTGCCTGTGAAACACTGGTGACCACCGGCATGGCGTTTATTGCGGGTGAAATTACGACCGATTGTTATGTCGACATACCCCAGGTGGTCCGCAAAACCATTCGGGACATCGGCTACCATTCTTCCATGATGGGATTTGACTGGCAAACCTGCTCCATCATTACCAGCATTGACCGCCAATCTCCGGATATCGCCCAGGGGGTGAACGAGGGCGAAGGATTATTTGAAGATCAGGGAGCCGGTGATCAGGGGTTGATGTTCGGTTACGCCACGGACGAAACCAAAGAATTGATGCCCATGCCGGTGATGTTTGCCCATAAGATATGTCAGCGCCTGGCCAAGGTTCGTAAAAACGGTGCCCTGGATTTTTTGAGACCCGACGGTAAATCCCAGGTGACCATCGAATATGAAAACGGAAATCCCCGGCGGGTCGATACCGTTGTGATTGCCGCCCAGCACAGCCCGGACGTGAACTACGCGGACCTTAAAGAAGCGATCGTCGAAGAAGTTATTAAAAAAGTAATTCCTCGGGATATGACCGACGGTGATACCCGCTACCTGGTCAACGCCACGGGACGATTCGTCGTGGGTGGCCCCATGGGGGATTGCGGCCTCACCGGGCGTAAAATTATTGTCGATACTTATGGGGGGCAGGGAAGTCATGGCGGAGGCTGTTTTTCCGGTAAGGACCCGTCCAAGGTAGACCGAAGCGCCTCGTATATGGCCCGGCACATCGCTAAAAATATCGTGGCGGCCGGTCTTGCCAGGAAATGTGAAATTCAACTGGCCTATGCCATTGGTGTGGCCGAGCCGGTTTCCGTTCTGGTGGATCCTATGGGGACCGGCACAATTCCTAAACGCCGGGTTGAAGAGATCGTTCGGCAGGTATTTGATTTGCGTCCGGCCGCCATTATTCAATATCTAGACTTGTTGCGGCCTATCTATAAAAAAACGGCCGCTTACGGGCATTTCGGACGCAGCGAACCGGAATTCACCTGGGAAAAAACCAACAAAGCTGAAGAAATCAAAACGCTGGCTGGTTAATCAATTAACCGGCCCATATGAGGAGACATGTCATGGCTATGCCAGGATTAAAAAAAACCATTGGGAATGTTCCCGTAATGGATCTTTCCCTGCCTTATAAAGTGGCCGACATTTCATTGGCCGAGCTGGGCCAAAAAGAGATGCAACTGGCCGAAAATGAGATGCCGGGACTCATGGCTGTCAGGGAAAAATACGGCGCCCGTAAACCGCTAAAAGGGCTCAAAATCACTGGTAGTCTACATATGACCATTCAGACCGCCATGCTGATAGAAACTTTAAAAGAATTGGGTGGTGATATTCGCTGGGCCAGCTGTAATATTTTTTCCACCCAGGACCATGCCGCCGCTGCGGTAGCCAAAAACGGCACGGCCGGGGTATTCGCCTGGAAAGGAGAAACCCTCGAGGAGTTCTGGTGGTGTACTGAAATGGCGCTGACCTGGCCCGACGGCAGCGGCCCGGATTTAATCGTCGACGATGGTGGCGACGCCACCCTTTTCGTTCACCAGGGGGTAAAGGTTGAAAAAGATCCGGCTCTTTTGAATGAAGTGTACGACAACCCGGACATGCAATGCCTTATGGATCGTCTCAAGGAAAGCTACGCCGATGATGCCAAACGCTGGCAGCACGTAGCGAAGAGGATTCGCGGCGTATCCGAGGAGACCACCACCGGCGTTCACCGGCTTTACCATTTGGCCAAACGGGACGAATTGTTGTTTCCTGCCATCAATGTCAATGATTCGGTAACCAAATCTAAGTTCGACAACTTGTACGGTTGTCGGGAATCGCTGGCCGACGGCATCAAGCGGGCCACGGACGTAATGATGGCTGGTAAAATCATCGTCATCTGTGGCTATGGTGATGTGGGTAAGGGTTGTGCCGGTTCCATGCGCGGCTATGGGGCCCGGGTAATTATTGCGGAAATCGATCCCATCTGTGCCCTTCAGGCGGCCATGGAAGGGTTCGAAGTCAAAACCATGGCAGATGTGGCCCCCCTGGGCGACATATTTGTCACGGCCACCGGGTGTTACCATGTCATTACGGGTGCGCACATGGAACAGATGAAGAACGAGGCCATTGTTTGCAATATCGGGCATTTCGACAATGAGATCGATATGCGTTATCTTGAAAGTACGCCAGAATGCCTGAAAGAATCGATCAAGCCTCAGGTGGATAAATGGACCCTCAAGTCGGGCCGGTCAGTCATCATCTTGGCCGAAGGCCGCCTGGTGAACCTGGGGTGCGCCACTGGCCATCCCAGCTTCGTGATGAGCAACAGCTTTACCAACCAGTGTCTGGCCCAAATTGATCTGGTCACCAGAAATTTAGACAAGAAAGTGTATACCCTCTCAAAAAAACTGGACGAAGAGGTGGCCCGGCTGCATTTGAGTCGATTGGACGTCCACCTTACCCGGCTTTCCCAAGAGCAGGCCGACTACTTGGGCGTCCCTGTCGAGGGGCCGTATAAGCCGGATCATTATCGCTATTAGGCACCTTATTGTTATAGCCAGTTGTCCTGTTCACCGACTTACCTGCCAGTTTGACGGGCGGCTCATGGGGATTAGATTTCGAGTTTGATGTCGAAACTAGGGCTTAGATAGACGCTGGGCTTCTTTCATGGCATTTAGCCCTTTTTCATAATCCCCCATTAATCCGTGGCAAAAACCGATACCGACATAAGCGGGCGAATACTTGGGATCAAGTGATTTGGCCCGATTAAACTCCCGGAATGCATCTTCAATCTTACCCGCATTGAGCATCCTGATTCCGTTCTCTACATGACGGGCGGGCGTATCAAGAGCTGCTTTGGGGGAATAGACGGTAGGTGCACAGCCGTAAGATAATAAAAGCGTTGTCAAGGCGATGATAAGAGCTGGCCATCTATTTGTCATGATATCCCTCTAGTAGAAGCAAGTTTTTTAATAATTCTAATGCCATATTCATTAATCTATTCAACGACCACGACAACCCTACCTTCCCGCAGAATAACGACATGTTCCGAAGCAGACCAGGTAAGGGATGCATCTGCGGTGCTGATTACAATATCTGTTTGTTCAGGGCCGGTGGTGCGTATTGCTTTCACAACCAGTGGATTTTGACCGGTACGATCAGTTTTCAGGGCGGTCTCCATATCGGATGTATATCCACACATACCCCACTGGACGGCAAAATCACGGTTGATGAATTCGGGACCGTAAACCTGACCGTTAAGATCATCAAAGATATACGGTACCAAGGTCGGTTTCAAGCTCACCCCCCTAGCATCGACGATCAAGCCGGTCCACCTGGACTCATCCCTTTTAATTTTTTCTTCTTCTACCGATGGCTCGATGGGTGTTATCGTTTCGATCTGTTTAATTTCCGTGGGGAGTATCAATTGGGTGAAAGCGCCCCAAAGCCTGAACTCAATGGTAATCAATAATGTTCCGTCCGAGAGATACGCCTGTTTAATCACCCGTGCATTTTTGATCAATTCCTGAATCTTGGCCATTAATAATTGATCGGATCCCACTCGCGTATCCACCCGATCGGTGGATGAAACCAGAAGCTGCTTAATCATCCCCAGAAGATTCTGCTGGGCTGAAACTTTAGCAACAGATAGCATTTTCTGAGGGTCAACGGTAATGTCAGAATCCTTGCTCTGGGGGTGAGCGACGCCCGTTGCCTTGATCGTACCGTTTAACCAGTCAATCTGTCCGTGTGAAAGGGATTCCCCGGCTGGACCAGGCATAGCCATAATGGCCATTATTAGAAAGAGAAATATCACACCTAAAAACCGGTGTTTCATATGGGACTTAGCCGTTTTATGTTTTCTCATTTTCAGTCGGTTTCATGGCTTTTAAGCTCATCTTGTGGGGTGAAAAAGACGGTGCAATACGAGATCGATGCATGGCTCATGACCTTTCAAAATGGTTAAAATGTTTTCCATGATTCGTTGTTTGGTTGAAGGGTCCTTTCTATACATCAAGCGATGATTTTGTTAAGCTCTTGGCCGATTGTAAAAATATACTATATCAGGCAACAGGGACTACGTCAAAATGGATCAGCGTTTTAATATCGGCTCCTCATCCGCCCCATTTTTGCAGGCGGTGGTCGCCAACAAGTCCGGGGAAATTTTTGAGCTTGATGAATATGCTGCTATAGGCATGGCCGCCGGGAATTTTGCTCCCTTGTCGACAGCGGAAACCGTCCCTGTGCCCCATGGCAGTGAATTCATGCAATTACCGCAAAGAAGACCGGTTGTGTATAGTATTCGAAAACAACGGGCGGTAACTCTTATCGAAAATCCTTATTCACCCGGCGAACCGATTTATCCCGTGGCGGTTTTCAACTCACCCGGATATATGATTACCCATGTCTGTGCATATGAGGAAGAGCAAAGAGTGGATCCTCTGCCTTTGTTTTCCTATGGCGCCGTTGGTTGGTATGGGAATGGATTTCAAAGTGCTGCCATACAAATTGACGCGGAGCCCCGCCAGGACCTGAAACGAATGCCACGGGAAAAAATTCTCGCCGGGGTTCGACAAATGCGTCGCCAGATGCCTAGAAACAGATTATGTCGACATCTTGAAAATTGTGCCCTGGTTTACGGCTGTCCGGCTGCCAAAAACTTCTTTATAGGCCGTTACGAAGCGCCCCTGCCCACTTCGCGGAGATGTAATGCCCGTTGCCAGGGTTGTATTTCTCTTCAAGAGAACACCGGTATTCAACCCAGTCAGGAACGGATTAACTTTACCCCCACTCCCGAGGAGATTGCCGAAGTGGCCCTCATGCATATTGCCAAAACCAGCCGGCCGGTGGTCAGTTTCGGCCAGGGGTGCGAAGGTGACCCCCTATTGGCGGCCGATGTCATCGGACCGGCGATTCGTACGATTCGAAAAAAGACCTCCTCTGGGACTATCAATATGAATACCAACGCCAGCCGGCCGGATATTCTGGGCAGATTGTTCGATGCCGGATTGGACAGTATCCGGGTAAGTTTAAACAGTGTTCGTCCGGATGGGTATAACAGCTATTTCCGGCCCAGGGGTTATCGGTATGTCGATGTAGTGAGAAGTATTGATCTATCTGTTTCGCGGAATCGATTTGTCGCGATAAACTATCTCAACAGCCCCGGATTTACCGATACACCGGAAGAACTGGGCGCCCTGACGAATATTATCCGAAACCATTCCATCCACATGATCCAGTGGCGCAACCTGAATTTTGACCCCATACGATATTGGCAAATCGTAAACCGTATCATTCCATCGGGTCAGCCCTTGGGAATGCGTCGTATGGTTAAAACAATCGCACGACGATTTCCCGGCTTGATGCACGGGTACTTCAACCCACCCAAAGAAAAATGGCCGCAATCAGTTAGGCCCCAGTAATTCCTGCTGAACTATAATAACAGGTACGTGAAACGCCTATGAAGCAACGAACCGCAAACGTTTCAATAGTTTTTCCCCTCTCGACCGCATGGCCGGACTTCCGGTGACGGTCAGGCGCCTGATCACTTTTATTGTATCTTTTAGAAGGGCGGGATGTCCTTCCGTCAATTCGGCCAGCGCCTGCATGACGCAAACCACGACGATTTTGCTTTTATGATCGAGATATTTCTTTAAAATCGCAACAATTTTTTCTCTTTCTAGTAATTCCCAACTTATCCGCGAACAAATCTGAGCCACATGCCAAATGACTTCCGGTTGATCGATGCGGGAAAAGTCGTTCAGTATCGCATCTTTCCATTTTTCAAGATATTCTGGATGTTGACGTGTCACCTTTTCGATCACATCTGCCGATCTCATTCGCACGCACGGATCGTTCGTGTATAGCCCCTTAAAAACATCGTCAAACCAAGCGGGTTCTGCCTGGATATCCTTTATGACTTCATTGGCCTTTCCGATGGAGCGCAGATCACCACCACGAAGTTTATCTAAAACACCCATTGATATCCTTTTTAAAATGATAGGCTCTTTCAACTCCCGATATTCGGATAGTATAATTTTGATACCACTTTTCCTTGCCTAAGCGTTGCACCGCTTGATGTTCCTCATGTGCTTTCCAGGCCTTGATAGCGCCTTCATCCTGCCAGTAGGAGACGGTAATCCCGAACCCGTTGTTGTCCCGGACCGATTCCATGCCCAAAAATCCGGGTTGCTCGGCCGCCAGAGTGGCCATTCTCTGGGCCGTTGCAACGTATTCCTCATCTGGATCATCGGTCCGTTGGGAGGTAAATATGACCGCGCAATAAGGTGGCTTAGGTGTCATAATAATTTTTCCCTCATTATTTCTTGATTCATCACCAAAAGGTGACCACTTATCACACTTCAAGCGCTATAAGTACTTGAGGAACCGTATTTTTCGGGCTGATTTTGTACCAGGCCTGGATGACCTTTCCCCTTTCATCGATTAAAAAAGAGGACCTGATGATTCCCATATATTTTTTGCCGTACATGGATTTTTCTCCCCAAACCCCGTACACTTTAGCGATGGCGTGATCCGTATCGGAAAGTAGCGGAAAGCCGAGGGAATATTTTTGATCGAATTTTCTTTGTTGTTCGGGCTGATCCGGGCTAATGCCCAGGGCGACCGTATTTTTTCTATCCAACTCGGGCAGTGCATCCCGTACACTGATTGATTGGGTCGTTCAGCCGGATGTATTGGCTTTGGGATAGAAGTACAGGAGTAACTTTTTACCCCTAAAATCGGTCAGCTTGATTGATTTGTCATTCTGATCGATGAGGTTAAATTCAGGTGCTTTATCGCCTCTATTCAATTGTTTCATGCTGGCCTCCTTATCCATTTAATATAAATGAAACCGTATTAATTTTATGCCGATTTATTCTTTCGGGGTCAACGATATTTTAATATCGTGACCCTCTATTTTTACTTCAAACTGTCTTAATCGGGGCGAATCGTGATTCAGACACTCTCCGGATTCGAGATTATAATTCCATTCATGCCGAGGGCATGTGGCGATATTGTTTTCTATTTTTCCTTGGGTGATATCTGTACCCTGGTGTTTACAGCCCACTTCGGTTGCATAAAAACGCCCATCTTCTCGCTTGACAATTCCGATCTTTTTTCCAAGGATCGAAAAAGATTTAATCCTTCTGTCATTAAAATCATCAATTGTTGCTATCTTGATAAAATCCATATCAGCCTTCTTCGATGAACGGGATGGCATCGGAGGGAACCATCAAAACGGTAGTACCACCTGCCAAAACGCAACTGGTGGGAAACGCCCCGGTTGATATTATTAAGATTATCTGAATACCGATGTCCGCTGTCATTCGCTGAATCCTGCTCGGGGGAGCCATCCGCTTTCTATTTTTTCATATTTACTGATACCGGTTTGATTAACTCGCGGTCAATGAAAATTCTTAATATATTTTGGATGGGTTTTCCTGTGAATAGACAATCTTTTTTATCGCATTTTTGACAAATAGATCGATACCTGATAGCTCAGCACCATTTATTTGGTCGCCGATTATCGACTGATCACCCAAGCGAACACTATTACATAACTTCCAGCGACGATCTTCATGAATCTCAGCATGCACCTAAACCAAACACCGGCACCGGAACAGCACTTGTTGAGATTTCGGGGAGACGTTGAGACCTTCGATCTGTACCTATCCATCCCCATGGACGGAAACGCCTGGATACGAACCAATCTGGGTCATGCAAGCATCATCCGGCGGGAAATCATAGACAACATCCATCAGGGCATCCAACCCCTGAGCCGGTCCTGGTTCGACATCCCCATGACAAGAATCGCCAAACAGCATTACCGGGTGACGCTGCCCTTATGCGATGTGGGTCACTTTGAAGCCAAGTGTTATTTTATAAAAGCCGGTGAATCGGTACCCTTCTGGCCGCCGGGGACCAACACCCACATCAATGTGGAACCGGCCGATACGTGCGGGGCGAACATCATTTACAATGCGTTTGTTCGCCAATTCGGACCCAACAAAGAGGGCGGGTTAGAAAAATCAGATCGCGAAGAACTAATCAAACCGCTGGATGAAACCGGGTATACGGTCATTCCGCCGTCAGGCACATTTCGTGATCTAATCACCGAGTTGGACTTTATTATCGGAACGCTGGGATGCAGGGTCATTCAGCTATTACCCGTTCACGCCACGCCCACTACGTATGCGCGGATGGGACGATTTGGCAGCCCTTATGCCGCTCTCAATTTTATGTCCGTCGATCCGGCCCTGGCCGTGTTCGATCCGGCCGCAACGCCCACCGAACAGTTCATTGAATTAATCGACGCCATTCATGCCCGGGAGGCTAAAATCGTCATGGATATTGCCATTAACCATACCGGTTGGGCGGCACGTTTGCATGACTCTCATCCGGAATGGTTGGTGCGCGATCCAGATGGCCGTATTGAAATGCCCGGTGCCTGGGGTGTCACCTGGGCCGATTTGACACGACTCGATTATTCTAAAAAAGAACTTTGGCGGTATATGGCCCGTATTTTTCTGCGCTGGTGTCGCCGGGGTGTGGACGGTTTTCGCTGCGATGCCGGGTACATGATTCCCGAAGCGGCCTGGCAATATATTGTTGCCCGGGTACGGGAAGAATATCCGGATACGGTATTTTTATTAGAAGGGCTGGGTGGCCCTATTGCCGTTACTCGTAATCTGCTCAACCGGGCCAATCTGAACTGGGCCTATTCGGAGCTTTTCCAGAATTATGATCGCAGCCAGGTTGAACATTACCTGCCCGAAGCCATGAAGATCTCACAAACCGACGGGGTCATGGTTCATTTTGCCGAGACCCATGACAACAATCGTCTGGCGGCCCGTTCCCAAACATGGGCGCGGTTGCGCACGGCCATGTGTGCGCTGACATCCTGCCATGGGGCTTTTGGGTTCGCCAATGGGGTCGAATGGTATGCCGATGCCAAGATCGATGTTCACCGGGCCCCGTCGTTAAACTGGGGGGCTAGCGACAATCAGGTGGATCACATTCGCCGTCTTAACCTGATACTGAGGACTCACCCGGCTTTTGGGGACCGGGTCGATCTCACCATGGTGGCGGAAGGACCGGGAAACTTTCTGGCCCTTCACCGATTTCATCGAACGTCGGATCAGGACCTGCTGGTGCTGGTCAATTTGAGTGATGAACACTCCGTCCGAGGAAGCTGGAATAGTAAAATTGACCGATTCAACCGATCGACGCTGTGGGACCTAATCACGGGACAAACGGTGTCGGTCCATCGTGAGAAGAGTCATGCGGCAATCGATCTCGATCCGGGCCAGATATTCTGCCTGACCGGTGATCCCGCCGATCTGAACCGGATCGATCAGGATGTTGATCGACCGTTGACATGCCTTCCCCGGCGAGTCGAGACCCAATGTTATCGAGCCAAGGCCTTGGATGTCTATCGATATTTTCATGGAATGAGGGATCTGGGTAATCTCGATCCGGACTCATTGGTAGAGCATTTGCGCCAAAATCCCTATAAATTCTGCCGCCAGTTGCATCCCGCCGGTGAAGGTCCCGGTGTGATTCGCTGGCACTGGCCGACTGATCAGCGGCGGGAGGTAATGATACCACCCGATCATTTCCTTCTGGTGCTGGCGCCAACTCCTTTCCGGGCCCGAATTGCCAGGGCCAAACAGACGCACCTCCAGGAAACGAGCCTCTGTCAGGCGGATGGCCATCATTTTGCCCTCTTCACACCACTGCCGGCACCCACCTCGAACCATCGCCAGTATACTTTATCCCTCAGTGTTTATGAAACCGAGAAAACGCGGAATAGCGTAGGAACCCTTCTTTTTCTGGCCTCCGGTGAACCGAAACCGGTCAACCGTCCCTATTCCCGGCGGGAAATCGCCACCCACGGGGGACTTTACCTGGATACCAATGGCCGGGGGGGAATGCTCCGGGCATCCTTACGCTGGGGCGAGATAAACAGCCGCTACGATGCCCTGCTTGCCGCTAATTTGAATCCTGAATATCCTGAGGATCGCTGGATCATGTTCACCCGCGGCCGGGCCTGGATCGTATTTCAAGGATATTCCACTGAGATCACCGGCGACTGTTTGCATCACTTCGACTATGAGATTGGCCGAGGTGGCCGCTGGCAATACAAGATCCCCACCGGGCAGGGAGAACACGTCATGCTCACCATTGCCGCCGCCATGGTTCCCGATAAGAACGCCATGGCGCTGGCATTTTATCGATCACCCGGTGAAGGAAATCCCGGTTGGCTCAGTGACGATCAACCTGTTCAACTAATTCTGCGCCCCGACGTGGAAGATCGTAGCTTCCATGAAACCACTAAGGCCTACACCGGACCGGAACACCTTTTTCCGGCTGCCGTGACTAGCCATGAACAGGGGTTTGATTTCGCGCCGGTATCTGACCGGCGGCTTGAGATGGCGGTCCGGCAAGGAACATTTACCTCTGAACCGGAGTGGCATTACGTGGTGCACCGACCTCTGGAGGCCGAACGGGGGCTGGATCCAGACTCGGATCTGTTCAGCCCCGGCTATTTTATGTCTTCCCTGACCGGTGGTGACCATGAAATACTATCCGCCAGCATATCGGAACCGGATGCGGTCCAGTCGGGTTTCACTGAGCCATTGGTTCAGTTTGCCGCCCACCCGCTTAAGGATGACAAACACCAATTGCCCCTAGATAAATTCCTTACTTCGGCGCTCGATCAGTTTGTGGTCAAACGGAAAAACGGCCTGAGCGTGGTGGCCGGCTATCCCTGGTTTCTCGATTGGGGTCGGGACTCGCTTATCGTGATCCGGGGGTTGATTGCCGCCGGACGCTATACCGTCGCGAGACGGATTTTAATCCAATTCGGCCGATTCGAGCAGGATGGGACCCTCCCCAACATGATCCGTGGCAACCATGCCGATAACCGCGATACGTCCGACGCACCTTTGTGGTTTTTCACCGCTTGCGCTGATCTGATTGGCGCCGAGAATAGCAACAATTTGCTGCAAGCCGATTGCGGTGGGCGTCCGATGGGTCAAGTTCTCTTATCCATCGGTAACGCCTTGGTCGCCGGAACACCCAACGGCGTCCGGATGGATCCGGAATCGGGTCTCATTTTCAGCCCGATCCATTTTACCTGGATGGACACCAATCACCCGGCCGGCACTCCACGCCAGGGATACCCGGTGGAAATCCAGTCTCTGTGGTACGCTGCCCTGGGTGTCCTTTCAAAAATTGATTCAGCCGATAAAAAATGGGCCTGCCTGGCCGACCAGGTTCAGAAATCGATGATACGCTATTTCTACCGGAAAGCATCCGGGTATCTGGCGGACTGTCTCCATGCCGAGCCGGGCATTCCCCCGGAAAAAGCCGAGCCGGACGATGCCTTGCGCCCCAATCAGCTTTTTGCCATTACCCTGGGCGCCATCGACGATCAAGACATTTGCCAGCAGATCGTTGCCGCCTGCCACGCGCTCATTGTGCCCGGTGCCATTCGCAGCCTGGCGGACCGTCCCGTTCGGCGGCCGATTCCAGTGATTCATCACGGAGAGACCCTCAACAACCCGCACCACCCCTATCAAGGCCGCTACGAAGGGGACGAAGATACGCGACGCAAACCAGCCTATCACAACGGCACGGCCTGGACCTGGGTATTTCCCACCTTTTGTGAGGCCTGGGCAATGACTTGGGGAGAAAGTGCCAAAGAAACCGCCAAAAATCTACTCTCCAGTGCCATCCCTTTGATCCGGCGGGGCTGTGTCGGTCATCTCCCTGAAATCGTGGATGGAGACTTTCCCCACCATCCACGAGGATGTGATGCCCAGGCCTGGGGAGTCAGTGAATTTAACCGCGTGTGGCGGGCTTTAACCACCCGGCCCGGAAAATGATTTACACGACCTGGAAAATGAGATAACCTTATTCGTCTTCGTCCAGCTGGGCAATAACAACCAGCCGGACAAAAGCAACGGATAGGCACCTCATTTTTGAAAACAAACCGATAATAATAGGTAGGACAACATGGCACTGGCAAAGCGTTACTTAAAATCGAAACCCGTCTGCAAAGTCACCTTTCGGCTTTCCAAAGCGGCGGCTCAATCGGCCGCCCATGTTCATCTGGTGGGGGAGTTTAACCAGTGGAATATCCTGGCTACTCCCATGAAAAAGCTAAAAAATGGTGATTTTACCCTGACCTTGGATCTTAAACCGAATCGAACATATCAGTTCCGATACCTGATTGACCAGATCCGGTGGGAAAACGACGAAAATGCAGATAAATATGTGCCGACACCATTCGGTGATTGTGATAACTCGGTCGTCGTTATTTAAATGGTTAATATAAGAAAAGATGAAACAACTTCAAACCTTTCGAGTATTTCCTAAGATACCTGAACGACTGGCATTTTTAGAGGCATTGTCCAGGAACCTGTGGTGGTGCTGGAAGCCCCAGGCCAAGGAACTCTTTCGGCGGATCGCTCCAGCCATGTGGGAAAAAATGGACCGCAATCCGTTACTTTTTCTTACCCGGGTTTCCCAATCCCGATTAGAGCAACTGGCCGAGGATGACAGTTTTACTTCTCACATGGATAGCGTCAGAGAAGAGTTCGCCAAGGGCCTTGCCCGTGTCCGTCACCGGGTCGACTATCCCTTTCAGTCACAAGAAACCATCGCTTATTTTTCCATGGAGTTCGGCCTTCATGAAAGTGTCCGCCTGTTTGCCGGGGGGTTGGGCGTCCTGGCCGGCGATCACCTGAAAGCGGCTTCCAACCTCGGGCTGCCTCTAACCGGCGTGGGGTTACTCTATCGCCAGGGGTATTTTCGCCAATTTTTAGATGAAAGCGGATGGCAGCAGGAGGCCTATCCGGAAACCGATTTATACAATTTACCTTTAAAAAGAATGAGAGATGGCGACGGTAATGGGTTAATCGTGTCCGTGGACGGTCCCGGTGGACGGATCTTCGCGGCCGTCTGGCGGATCAAGGTGGGACGCATTGCCCTCTACCTGCTCGACACAAATCTGCAAGAAAATCCGCCGGAAACGCGCCAGGTGACCGCCAACCTTTACGCCGGCGATCTTAAGACCCGACTGGCCCAGGAGGCCCTGTTGGGAATCGGTGGGATGCGCATGCTGGAAGCGGTGGGGCTGTATCCCAAAGTTTGCCACCTCAACGAGGGGCATTCGGCGTTTTCAAGCCTGGAGCGCCTGGCCCTGTTCATGCGAACCCACGGCACAGACCTCCAAACGACGCTGGAAATTGTCCCCCGCACGACCATTTTTACCACCCACACCCCGGTGCCCGCCGGCCACGACGAATTTCCGGTGGACCTTGTTAAACCGGTGATCGAACCTTTCAAAGAGATGCTGGGTACTTCTGAGCAGGAACTCCTCTCCTGGGGGCAACCTCCCGGCGCGGAACCGGATGCCCCGGTTTCCATGTTTATTCTCGGTGCCCGCATGGCTCAGTTTTGTAACGGGGTCAGCCGGCTTCACGGTTCCGTCACCCGTCGTATGTGGGCACACTTGTGGCCGGAGCGCCCCGAGGACGAAATTCCTATCAGTCACGTGACCAACGGTGTCCATTCTGCCAGCTGGATTTCACCGGAACACTCTCTTTTATTTAGGCGTTATGTGGATCCACGCTGGCACGTCCGTTGCCGGGATCGACAAAACGTGGCTCGGGTTGATGATATTTATGACGAGGAGCTCTGGCGCGCACATGAAATGAACCGCGCCCGTTTAATCGTCACTTGCCGGGAACAGGCGGTCAAACAATGCAATCAGCGTAATGAATCGGCGGAAGTAGTGGCTGATGCGGGATCGGTGTTGGAGCAGGGGGTTCTCACGCTCTGTTTCGCCCGTCGGTTTGCTACTTACAAGCGGGCCAACTTGTTATTGTATGACCCGGACCGTTTGGAAGCCATTTTGACCGATGAAAATCATCCCGTCCAAATCATTTTTGCCGGTAAAGCCCATCCGAAAGACGATGAAGGCAAGGCACTGATCCGTCAAATTATCGAATTCAGCCGTCGCCCGGCAGTTGGGCGCAAAGTCGTATTCCTGGAAAATTACGACATGCATTTGGCCCGGCACATGACCCAGGGGGCGGATGTATGGTTAAACACGCCCCGCCGACCGATGGAAGCCTGCGGCACATCGGGAATGAAGGCCGCCATCAACGGTTGTCTAAATGTCAGTATATTGGATGGCTGGTGGGCGGAAGCGTATACCCCGGAAGTGGGATGGGCCATCGGTAACGACGAAGATAGCAATGGCGACTGGGCCTATCAGGACACGATCGACGCCCAGGCGCTTTACAATGTTCTTGAAAACGGTGTCATCCCGGCTTTTTATAATCGCCAAAACGGCGCGCCACCCCTTGATTGGGTTAAAATGATGAAGGCTTCCATAAAAATGGGTATGCTGGACTATTGCAGCACGCGAATGGCGACGGAATACGACCAGCGGTTTTACCTCCCAGCGGGAAATAATGCTGACAAGTTATGTGCCGAAAACGGCCTTCAGGCTCGGTCCCTAGCCGAGCAGCATCGCCGCCTTAAAGAGAGATGGCAAGACATTCGGATTGAACAGCCGGGTCGCGGTAAAAAAAAGATGTTCCGGGTTGGCGATACGTTCGATTTAACTGCCAAGGTTCATCTGGCTGGCCTTAATCCGGATGAAGTTAACGTGGAGTTGTATTACGGAAACATTAAATCCATTGATATGGTATCACCCAGCCGTGTGGAGGCGATGCGGGTCCTCGAAGACCATGGGAACGGCGATTATATCTACGGTTGTACCATTACCTGCCCGGCATCCGGTCGTTTCGGTTTTACCGCCCGGATCATTCCTGCGGGAGATAATTGGATTAAATACACACCGGGACTGATTACCTGGGCGTAAACCGACTGATGATTGAAGAGTAGGCCAAACTATTGAATACCGAAACAACATCGCCTCGAATTTTAATCGTCACCCCGGAAGTGACTTACCTGCCTGATCGCATGGGCAGTCTGGCTAATTATTTGACGGCCAAAGCCGGCGGGCTAGCCGATGTCTCGGCGGCTTTGGTGAAGGCACTTTCCGACCAAGGAGCCGATGTCCACGTCGCCCTGCCTGACTATCGTGCGATTTTCGAGGACCGCCTGGTACCATTTCTTGAAAAGGAACAAAGTGCCATCCGGCAAATCATGCCGGATGACCGGGTCCATTTGGCCCAGGATCGGGCATTCTACTATATGAACCGGGTGTATTCAGACTATGGGGACGAAAACACCAAACTTTCGGTTACCTTCCAGAGGGAAGTAATCAACAATATCCTTCCCCGGGTTCGCCCCGACCTGATTCACTGTAATGATTGGATGACGGGCCTGATACCCGCCATGTCCCGCCAAATGGGAATTCCCTGTCTGTTTACCATTCACAATATTCATACGGTTCACGAGACACTGGCCCACATTGAAGACCGTGGGATTGATGCCGCCTACTTCTGGCATCATCTGTATTATAAGTACATGGCCGACGAGTATGAATCGACGCGAAAGACGCACCCGGTGGATTTTCTGGTTAGCGGTGTATTTGGTGCCCATTTTGTCAATACGGTCAGCCCCACCTTTCTACAGGAAATTGTCGAAGGGCGCCATGATTTCATTGAAGCACCCCTCCGGCAGGAACTGACCAACAAAGTGGATGCCGGTTGCGCCTTCGGAATATTAAACGCCCCGGATCCGGCGTTTAATCCTTCCACCGATACGCATTTGAAAAAATGTTACTCTGCAGCCAAGCAACCGGAAGGAAAACGCCAAAATAAAGTCTTTTTGCAAAAACATCTGGGGCTGATCGCGGATGCCCGGGCGCCTGTTTTTTTCTGGCCCTCCCGCCTCGATCCAATCCAGAAAGGGTGTCAATTGCTGGCCGACATTTTCTACCACGTGATCTCAAGATGGTGGGACAAAAATCTCCAAATCGTATTTGTAGCCAACGGTGATTACCAACAGGTATTCAGAAATATAGTAGCCCATCACGGTTTTCATGACCGGGTAGCCGTCTGCCACTTTGATGAAGGGCTGGAGCACCTGGGGTATGCGGCTTCCGATTTCATTCTCATGCCGTCGCGCTTCGAACCTTGCGGTCTTCCCCAGATGATAGCGCCCATTTACGGTTCCCTTCCCGTGGCCCATAACACCGGCGGGATTAGGGATACGATTTCTCATCTCAACTTGGATACCAGTACCGGTAACGGATTTGTTTTCGATGTTTACGATGCCAATGGACTGCTCTGGGCCATGGAAGAAGCCATGGGATTTTTCATTCAGTCCAATCGTGTAAAGAACCGCCAGATCAAACGGATCATGCAGGAAAGTGCGGCCACCTTTACCCATGCGGTCACTGCCCGCCGGTATATCGATCTATATGAAAAAATGGTCCGAAGACCACTCATCCCAAGGCCACTCAACGAATAAGGGGCGGTTTTCCATGGTCCCATCTCCCCCATCCTTTCACCGCCTGATCCACCAGGATCCCTGGCTCAAGCCCTATCAATCCGTTCTTGCACGCCGGGCGGAAAAAGAACGTCGCACCGAGCATCGACTAACCGGCGGGAAAATGGATCTGGCCGACTTTGCTTCCGGGCACGAGTATTTCGGCCTGCATGGTTATCAAAACCAGTGGGTATTCAGGGAATGGGCGCCCAATGCCGCCGCCATTTACCTGATCGGGAATATGACCGACTGGAAGGAAGATGCCGCCTATGCCCTTAACCGTATTCAAGGCGGTCAATGGGAGCTCCGAATGCCCATCGATGCCATCTCCCCTGGCGATCTCTACCGGCTGCGCATTCATTGGCCGGGTGGTGCCGGAGATCGGATTCCCGCCTGGACGCGTCGGGTTATCCAGGATCCGGCAACGAATATTTTCAATGCCCAGGTCTGGCATCCATCCAAAAAGTATCAATGGCGTCACCCCGATTTCGTACGGCCGAAGGAGGCAAGGTACATCTACGAAGTCCATATCGGCATGGCCCAGGAAGAAGGGAAAATCGGAACCTTCGCCGAATTTACGGACAAGGTGCTCCCCCGGGTGATTAGATCCGGATACAATACCCTCCAGCTCATGGCCATTCAGGAACATCCTTACTACGCCTCTTTCGGCTATCAGGTTTCGAGTTTCTTTGCGCCCTCCTCACGATTTGGAACGCCTGAAGAACTGAAGGCCTTGATCGATGCCGCTCATAACGCCGGTCTGATGGTCATTATGGATCTGATCCATTCCCACGCCGTGGCCAATGAAGTGGAAGGATTAAGCCGGTTCGACGGCACCTTATACCAGTACTTCCATGAAGGGTCCCGGGGAATGCATTCCGCCTGGGATTCACGCTGTTTCGATTACGGCAAGCCCGAAGTGCTCCATTTTCTGCTTTCCAACTGCCGATACTGGCTCGATGAATACAAAATCGACGGGTTCCGATTCGACGGCATCACCAGTATGCTATACTTGGATCATGGTCTTGGAAAAGCGTTTACTTCCTACGACGATTATTTCAGCGATCAAGTGGATGAAGAAGCCCTGGTGTATCTGACCCTGGCCAACCGCCTGATTCATCAGGTCAAGCCGGAAGCCCTCACTATTGCCGAGGACGTTAGTGGCATGCCTGGGCTGGCCCTGTCCCAAAATGATGGTGGCCTAGGATTCGATTACCGCTTTGCCATGGGTGTGCCGGACTACTGGATCAAAATGATCAAGGATCAGCGGGATGAAGATTGGCATGTGGGGAAGCTGTGGCATGAATTAACCCGGCGACGTGTCGAAGAAAAAACCATCAGTTACGCCGAATCCCACGATCAGGCCCTGGTGGGCGACCAAACCCTTATGTTTCGGCTGGCCGGCGCCGACATGTACGATCACATGCATGTTCAGGATCGCAATTTAGATATCAACCGCGCCATCGCCCTGCACAAGCTCATTCGGCTGATTACCTTGGCCACGGCTGGTAACGGCTATCTAAATTTCATGGGGAATGAGTTCGGGCACCCCGAATGGATCGATTTTCCCCGGGAAGGAAACGCCTGGTCTTTCCACTATGCCCGCCGGCAATGGCATCTGGCCGATAATCCAGATTTAAAGTATCGACAACTGGCCCAATTCGACCGGAATATGATCATGCTGGCCCATAGAAACGGATGGCTTGAGTCGACGCTGCTCCACTTATTGCGCGAACACACGGCGGACAAGATCCTGATTTTTATGCGGGGTGAGTCGCTTTTTGGATTTAATTTCCACCCGGAACAATCATATACCGACTACCGGGTCGACACTACGCCGGGTCGCTACCGCCTGGTTTTCAGCACGGATGATCCTGCTTACGGCGGTCACAATCGACTCGAACCCGATCAAACGCATCTGACCCTGACGGATGGACACGGTACGAAAAAACATCATTTCCTCAGCCTCTATCTGCCAAGTCGAACAGGGATTGTTCTAAAAATAGAGACGGGATAAATATCAAGGGAATCTTATTTATGGGTTTTGAAACTGAAAACAAGACAAGAGACGGGCGTCCCTCCTGGGACGAGTACTTCCTGGAAATGGCCGATACGGTCTCAAGCCGAGCCACCTGCGATCGGGGAAAAAGCGGATGTGTCATTGTCCGCGACAAGCAACTGCTCGTTTCAGGATATGTCGGGTCACCGACCGGTTTTCCCCATTGTGATGAAGTGGGGCACCAGATGAAACAGATCACCCACGAAGACGGAACAACAACGAATCATTGCATGCGCACGATTCATGCCGAGCAGAATGCGATTAGCCAGGCCGCCAAACTCGGCATTGCCATTGCCGGTGCCACTCTCTATACCCGGATGACGCCCTGCCGGACCTGCGCGATGTTGATTATCAACTGCGGTATCCAACGGGTCGTATGCGAACGAAAATACCACGCCGGAGGGGAATCAGAGAAAATGTTTGAAACCTCTGGTGTTAAGATTGATTATAAATATGAGGAAGTTCAGCAGTACTGAGAATATATAGTGACGTTATCTGTGACAGGACAATAAAAAAAATCGGAAGTCGGACGGTTTCGTAAACCGCCTAAGTCGGACAAGATCGTGGTGCGCAAATTTCGTTTTGTGCGGCCTACTTATGTACGCCGCAACAAACACGAAATGTAACGCAACGAAGGTATTGGGCTTTTTTTGACACCGTCATCTGTCAAATCGCAACCTCCGGCCTTTTACACCATCATCGATTTTGCCTGAATGCCAAACCGGGTGGCCGGAAACGATGGTGGCAATGATGGAAGAACAAAACCGATACCCGTCAAAAGGAGACCACCCGCATTTTGATCGGATGTTTTCATCCGATACAACCCAAGGCCGGTCAAGATCCACCAGGACCAGGTCGGCCCAATACCCTTCCCGGATAAACCCCCGCTGTTCAATTTGAAAAATGCGTGCTGGTGCGTGTGCAGTCTTTTCGGCAATCAATTCCAATGAGAAAATTCCCCGATGATACAATTCCAGCAATGAAACTAAGGCATGTTGGGCCAGCGGTAGACCCGATGGCGCGTTAAAGTAAGAGTTCTCTTTTTCGATCAGGGTGTGCGGGGCGTGGTCCGTGGCGATCGTGTCGATTCGATTCGCCTTTACCGCGCAGATCAATGCCTCCCGATCCTGCCAAGATTTTATGGCCGGATTGCACTTGATAAACGTTCCCTTTTTTGTGTAATCGCCGGCATCGAAAAAAAGGTAGTGGGCACAGGTCTCGGCGGTGATTGATTTCTCGGACAAGGGGCGATCGGAAAATAAAGACAGCTCGTCTTGCGTCGACAGGTGGAGCACGTGTAGCCGGGTGCCGTATCGGTGGGCCAGCTCAACCGCCAGGGCCGTGGATTGATAACATGCCTCGGCACTGCGAATATCGGGATGATTTTTCATGGGCACGTTTTCGCCAAAGCGAGACCGAAAAGCCGCCTCGTTTTTTTTGATGATCGTGGGATCTTCGCAATGGACAGCCAACAGGGTTGAGGCCTCGGCAAATACCCGATGGATCGATTTGGGCTCATCCACCAACATGTTGCCGGTGGACGCCCCCATGAACATCTTGACACCACCGACCCGTTGGGGATCAAGACGTCTGATTTCATCCAGATTGCTTTGAGTCACACCCAGGTAAAAGGCATAATTGGCCAGGGATGTCCGCGCCGCGATCTCGTATTTTTCTTCTAATCGATCTATGGTCGTTGTCGGGGGCACAGTGTTGGGCATCTCCAGGTAGCTGGTGATGCCGCCGGCCACGGCCGCCCGGGATTCCGAAGTGATATCGCCCTTGTGGGTCAACCCCGGCTGACGAAAATGGACATGGGCATCGATCATCCCGGGCATCGCCACTTTGCCGTCGGCATCGATGATGATATCCGTTGCCAGGTCGGTTAATCCCGAACCGATCCGGTCAATCCGGCCATTTTTGATGAACAGGTCACCGAAATTAACGGTCCCCTCATTAACAATCCGGGCATTTTTAATCAGAATTGTTTTCATGCGATTCGTTCTCAATCCTGCCGATATGTTCGATTCCGGCCGTGATATCGGCATCGCCTGTCCCTGCTTTTAACTCGATCACCTTGATAACATCCGATTTTAAATGGCCCAGGATCTTTGAAAAATCGATATCGCCTGTTCCGGGCGGCAGGTGATCATCCAGACCTGTGGCGTCATGAAGATGAATACCGACCAGTCGATCCCGGTTCATGTTTAACAAAGAGTCGGCCTCGCTCATAGAGAGCACTTCATTGATGTGGGCATGGCCGCTGTCGTGCCAGTAACCTAAAGGCGCCCCATCCAATTCACTGAATATCGTTAAAAAGTCATCCGTCCCGGGCAGTTCGTAATAGTGATACCGGTTTTCCAGTGCCAGGATAACATGGTAACGTTCAGCCACCCTGACCAGCCGGTCGAGACTGAACAGAAGTCCGTCGATATACTTTGGTTTTTTCCGATCCCGATGGTCGATCATTCTGGCAATAAATGCCTGGGCCTCATCGGACTCAATTTGGCCGGATCGATGGAACCCGTGCAATTGATCAATTGCCGGCTCCATCTCCACCCGCCCGCAATGGAGAATAACGACGCCTGATTCCAGCGCATGGGCATGTTCGATGGTGCGAAGGGTCCATTTGATCGCATTTTGGCGTTCTTCCCGATCCGGATGAGACAGCAGGAATAAGTCGCCCCCGCCCCTGCCTGTTTTGAGTACGCCTGGAATTGGAAAAAAGTTATGCATGCTGACGACTTTGAGCCGGGACCGCATCAATAAAGGTTTCATCTGATGAAAGACCTTCTCGCTGATGCGATATTCGAGTTCTATTCCAGTGATATCGTATCCTTCCAGTGCTGCCAGCAGAGTTTCTCCGTTGGTAAATCGACCCGAGGCAAATGATGTCGAAAGGGCAACCATTAAGTTTAACCTTATCGGATGGGAACCGGGGTAAACGTTCAGCGAAAGTGACCCCGATCATTTTTCGATCCTCTCACAGAAAGTCTATCATAATTTCAAAACGTTATGTCGGCTCGAGTATGTATGACATAGTTTGAATTTTTTGGAAAGTGCCGTCTTGGTTCATTTCACTTTAATTCCATACTGTTCTTGCGTAGCAATTTATGCCTCCCCGAAATCTCTGAATACCTTTGATCGACTGAATTCGTTCCTTTTTAATTTATCAGCCATCATTGGAACTGTTTTTTGATTTTAGGTAATCATCCCTAATGGATGGAAATTTTGAAAAGATATCGTCCTTGGCTATCGATATATCTAAATACAATTTATCTGCAAATTCTGCCACTTGCTCTGTGAGACGCTTTTGCATTGAAGTGCGATTATCAGTAATTAAGGCGTTTCTTATTGGATACAGGAAGGGTGCTAAAGTCTTGTTACCTTTTGGAAGATTGTCTGCAAATGGCACAATCACAGCAGAATTGATTACCAATGTTGTAGAGATATGGACAACACAAAATTCTTTTTTCTTAGGCCTGCTCCCTATTGCCTGTATGGCAATCGTATTTGTATTTGGTCCAGGTTCTTTTTGAATTCCAAAGCCATACTTTCTCAGTGATTTCTCCATTTTTTGTTTTAACCTGACAGGCTTGGGAAGGCACCCGTCTATAACCTCATCATAAACCGTGATAGCGAAAGAATCTCTGGTTGCGAGCAGAGCGTAAATGCCGCCATCCAGCCAAAATGAAGGTGATTCTTGAGCAAATGATACGCTTCCAATTGTAAGCAATAATATTGCTATAATTATTTTCCCATTCATTGAAGCCCCTATTAACAAGCCATAACAAACATCAAGGCGGTTACTCCCTCCATACTCGATTGTTGATTTCGTACATGAAGGGTATCACTCTTTTTTTATTGCCACCAGCGAGGCCACCGTCCCGTGATTTTCATGACCAGGCATGTTTCCTTCCCGATAATAAAGGATCTTAAGTGACAGGAAGGAATGTAGCAGTTCGTTTTCCCTTAAAAGATAATCCCGACAGGTCGGACCACCGGTATTTTTTTCGGGTTTCTTCAGATAGCTTTCAAAAATGAGAACTCCCCCGGGGGCCAATCCCCCGATGATTAGAGGAAAAAGGCGCCGGTTGAGAAAACGGATGTTAAGGATGAGTGCATATCGGTCGGCCGGGATATCAAACGTATCGAGATCGGCGCAGAGGGGGTGGAGATCGGGGGAAAGCCCCCTAAACTGCCTGAGGCCTTCGTCAGAAATATCGATCGCTTCCACCGAAAATCCGTGTTTGGCCAGAAAAATAGCATTTCTGCCGGTGCCGGCGGCGATATCAAGTGCCTTGCCCTTGTGGCTTAAGGTATAATGTTTTGTTACAATTCCAGAAGGGGCAATGAGGGGTTCGCACTGAAGATACTTATCATTCCATTTGATCCGGTCCCGATGCACCATTTTCTACAACTAAATTTTTCCGGAACGGCCATCGTCGCAAGGTCCGCCGAGATTATCCATTCGGGAATCCTCGGCACTGAAGCTGGTCTCGCAAACATCAACCGGCTCTTCTATCAACATGGGCCTGCCGCAGCATTGCGGCACCAGTTGTGTATCGCCGAGTAGCTCTTTAATAGACCCGCATTTCTGGCATTCGTATTTGATTTTTTCTGCCATTATTTTCTCCTATGACTAAGAAATATATTAGCTGGGCAAAATTTTCGGCGAGATGCCGTTCCAAGGGAAGCCCGGCCGGTGGCAATAACTTATAGGTTACAAGTAGCGATGCCGCGACCCGGCGCAGCGGACAATCGATTCAAGGTCGGCGTTTCGGTAACAGGTCATCACCGGAATCGTTTCAACGCCACTGGCCCGCCTCAACTGCCGTATGTGGGCAATGGTGGCTTCGACAACTTTCCGTTTCAAGGAGAATTTTTGTGCAAATTCGTCAATGGTAAACCTGCCCCAGTCTGCCATTATCTGTTCGACCTGTTCTACCGTGGGCAGCTTTTCGTTGTTCAACTCGCTCAACATTGTCACCATCTTTAACCGAAATGTCGTTAATTATTGCCAAGCGATTAAGAAGTTTTCAATAAAAAAAGTAGTTTATTGTTATCATTGGGCAGGGCTTCGTTTAGATTTTTATTAAAGGCGGCCCTCTTTACGTGATACACGAAAAGAAGGCCCTTTTAAAATTGTTATGATGTTAAATCCATCTGTATGCTAATTACCGGTAAATTCGGCAATCATCTTATCATAAAGTTCCTTTAATTCTTTCATAACGGTCTCAAAACGTTCTTTGGCCGCAGTCCATGCATCGCCACTGGTATCTTTCAATGCTTCCAACTCTTTGGCGGCAGCATCTTTTTTCTCGGTAAGTACTGCGAATTGTTCTTTAAATTTTTCCTTGGCATCACCACTCAATCCCTCGGCTTTAGCGGCCAGATCTTTGAATTTATCGTTAAAACCGTTTAATTGTTCGCCCATTTTACCCGAGTATTCTTCCATCTTCTCTTTGGTCCAATTTGTGGCAGTCGCTACAGCCTCCTTGGTTTCATCCACCGCTTCTTTGGCCATCTCGCCCGTTTTTTCGGTAACCGCCTTGGCGCCCTCTTTTGTCTTTTCCGCGGCTTTTTCTTGAGATTTATCGCTACAACCAG
>Ga0316197_10000324_pt1 | contig 33856 bp, 28 predicted proteins | sample OudBiesiAoxic_MG_FD_204939 | JGI IMG/M metagenome (GOLD analysis project Ga0316197, IMG submission 204939) | Coastal sediment microbial communities from Oude Bieten Haven, Netherlands - site A oxic | ecosystem: Environmental > Aquatic > Marine > Coastal > Sediment | place: Netherlands... | reverse complement strand
TATCAGAAGGAACTAGCCACCTCCATCGCCGACGGCATCGTAAACTACCGCAACGCCTTGCGTAGGTGATTTTTGAACTACGACAAAAACTGAACGGATGGCGAGATCCTCATCCTCGCCGCCGCAAGAACGGAACAAGTGATTGGCCGCATCAAATTCGATGCACCGATCGATGCCACCCCGGGCGTCGCCAATGGTGAGCTCTACATCACAATCCTGTTCGACGGCCTCAAGCCAGCGGAGGAGAATCCATTCGTGATTTACTGAGTGCGCCCTAGGGTTGAAAGGAATCGGTGCGGAAAGGCCGGGCGGGGAGGGCGGCGGCGTTGATGAGGTTCACTCTGGGAACTCCTGCAAAGGCGTAGCGGATGTGTTTTGGAGCGGAGACTTTGCTCGAGGAGAGGACGACCTTGCCATCGACGATCTTTGCGTCGGCTTGGAACCATTTCTTGGAGTCATCGGCGATCCAGAAGGCGCTGGGCGGGCCTTTGTCTTGCGTGGTCAGCCCCTCAGAGTGATCGAAGTGGACGATGAGTTCTGCGCCCCGGGCGGTCATTTTTTTGAACGTTGGGCCGTTTGCGACGACTTCTTGGCCGAGGGTGTTTTTCGCGGCGGTGAGGGCGAGGCGTTTACCGATGGGGAGCTTGTCCTTGGGGTGGATGTTTTTGAGGTCGCCGAGATCGATGGTGGTGATCACGGAGGTGTGTGGGAGGTCGAGCGCCTGGAGCTGGGCCTCTCTCATCCACGCCCAGGAGTGTGCGATTGGGCTTTGTGATCCTGTCCTGGGTCCGCTCGGGAGCACCTGACCGTAGCCCGGTAACATCACGATCATGAACTCCAGGTCGTCCCGCTTCCATTCTGCACGGTAGCGCCGGATCCATTTTTTTAGGGTGTCGCCGTAGCGTAGGATGCCGGAGTGTCGGCCATACCATGGCTCGGAGACCATGCCTGCCATCGACTGAGTATTGCGCTCGCCCTGATACCAGACGAAGCCGCGACAGGCGAAGGGGGCGAGTGGTTTGATCATGGCATTGTAGAGGATATTGGGCTGACGGCGGATGAAGATGTCCTCATTTCTTGACCAGCCTTTTGGTTTCTCGAAGGAGGCTTGAAGGGTGGCGCGGGTTTTCTTGTCGCGATCGAACTCCGCCATGATGGTGGCAAAGTGGGGAACCGTTGCCGTCATATCGCGCGGCATCCAGGCCTCCAGCGAGGAGCTGCCCCAGCATGCTAAAATGATCCCGACCGGGACGTCCGCAGCTTGCTGTAAAAAGTGGGCAAAGGAGAAAGCCACGGCACTGTTGGGATGCTTGGCCTGCCATTGCCCACCGCAGTGCTCTTGCTCCGTGAAGGAGGCGGTGCGGGGGACTTCGAAGGTGCGGAGCTGGTTTGCCTTCGGGATGAGGGCTTGGATCTCGGGGATCCCGGCGGCGCCCATCTGCATGTTCGATTGTCCGGAACAGATCCAGACTTCTCCCACCACGACATCTTCTAGGACGAGTTCATTCGCTCCGTTGATCTTCATCTCCCGCCCCTTGGCAGAGCCTGCCAAGGCGTCGAGCTGAATCTGCCAATGCCCGTGTTGATCCGCTTTCGTGCCCTTTGTTTTCCCGGCGAAGGTGACAGCGACTTCTTCCCCGGCACTTGCGCTACCCCAGACTGGGACGGCCACCTCCCGCTGTAGAACCATGCCTGTTTGGAAGAGGGGAGCGAGGCGAACCTCCGCTAAGGTGGTGAGCTGGCTGGCGAGAAGGAAGGAGAGCGCGAGAACTGAGGTGAAGGAGGTGGTGGAAGTCATTTTTGAAGGTGAAGTGAGAGGGGGGAATTCGGTCTATTCAGGCTTCCAGAATCTAGACGGGAAGGCAACGTAAAGGGGCGATTTGGAGGCGTCTGAAGGTTGACTGGCCCGGATGGAAGGTGTTCGGTGTCCTGATCATCCGCACGTGAAACCGACCCGGATCGATCGGTCGCCTCGAACTACCTCCGCCGCCTTTTGAGCCCGTCCACGATTTGCGCCCGCTTCTGCGGATCGCGGATTTGTTCTGCCCACTTGATCGCGGCCTCAAGATCACTCTCGGCGATGTTGTTGTAGGATTTCTCGATTACCGCACTCACCAGTGCGGGATTTTCCGTCGAGCTCAAGAAATCTAGGGCCGCATTGGTATCTCTCCCGACCCAGGTCGACACGGCCGCGTTTAGGAGCTTGGGATCGGAAAGGTTGGCCGCATGCAGTGCCGTGATCGCCTCCTTGGTATGCCCGCCATTCTCGATCTGCCAATGCAGACGGTGAAACACGTCACGATTGCCGAACTGTCCCTCGAGTATGCTGTAGATCTCGTAGTTCCCCTGCTCCATGTAGGCTTCGACGCTGGCGCGCGATCCGAGCAAGGTCTGCCTCAGCTCGGGATCTTCGATCGCGTTGACTGTCGGGATGACGGCTTCCTCGTCCGCACCGTGGAGGGCGATCGCCATCCAATCGACTTTCGTCTGATGAGCGACCTCCTGTTCGCCGGCGAATGCCCAGGCCCGATCGAAATGTCTCTCTCCCCAGAGATGGAACAGGTCGAGGAGACCCCCGCGGACACAACGTTCGCCAAGTTCCGAGCTGTGGGCGTTCAAGAATGCGAACAACTCCGGAGCTTGTTCGGGAGGGATCCCCTGCGCTGCACCAGAGACCGCCTGCCGACCGACCACGCCGGGCGGTGCATTAAGGATGAATGCTTGCACCGCCTCCATCCCTTGCCGCGAGTAGAATCGGCCCGCCGCCCAGAGTTTCGATCCGAGCTCTTTTCCCGAATACTTCGCCTGCAGCTGCGCGATGCCAAGGATCGGATCCGCGGGCAAGTTGTCCTTGTTCCTGACCGGCGGCATGGCCTTGGCGACGGATGGCTTCGGCGTCTCCGGTTTTTTCGACCGGTTGGCACGCGTCAGCGATGGCGGCGGCGCAGCGACATTCTCGCCGGGCTTTCCGGCTTGCTCAACTGAGGGTGCGTCGGGATTTTCTGCCCAATGGGCGGCGAGTATTGCGAGCAGCGCAACATTGAGCCCGCAGCTCGCCCAAAATATCCATGGCTTGATCATTGAGTCCCCTATCTGACCCCGAGCGGGAGGATCAGTTCAAGGTATATCCGCCGAGACCATCAAGTTGTCGATGCTCGTGTCCTCTGACGCAAAGGGTCTGTCCCGAATGGCACGGGACTAAGGCCGCTCATCGGTCATCCAGCTCTCCAATCTCATTGTCGGACTCGATTTCCTGTTCAGGGGCTGGCGCCAATTTCTCAACCATCACCAGACGGAAACCGATATCCGGCATGCGTACGTTTGGGGTGGCGCCATCCCTGCGATAGACAAGGGATTCATCTTCATCAAATTCGTAGCCGCCACCCCGGGTGATCTTTGCGGTGCGTTTGTCGAGCTTGTCAAAACTGCCCGTCAGGGGATTGGTCTGTGCGCTAGAAGGATAGGGTCGCATGAGAGCATCGTCCTGACAGAACTCCCAAAGGTTTCCCGTCATGTCATACAGACCCAGTTCATTGGGCTTTTTCTTGCCGGATGGATGCACCCGCTTTTCGCCGTTTCCGGCGTACCAGGCAACCTCGCCAATCGCATCCGACCCACTGTACCGATAGCCCTTCGACAGCTGGCCACCTCTCGCAGCATATTCCCACTCCGCCTCGGTCGGCAGTCGAAAGCGCTTTCCCGTCATCTCGTTGAGCCGCCCGATGAAACGCTGAATATTGATCCAACTGACATTGTTGACCGGATGTCCCTTGCCGGGAAAATAGCTGGTGTCCCAACCCATCACCTCCCGAAACAAGGCCTGGCTCACCTCGAATCTCCCCATGTGAAATCCATCCAGCGTCACATTGTGTGCAGGTCTTTCAGCCGCCGAAGCCTTCTCCGAATCTGACCCCATTGAAAAACTTCCACCTTCCACCCAGATCATCTCGTCCATCAAGCGGCTCTCCGACTTGGCAGAAAGCGATCTGGGCGCAGCCGTCTCATCCTCTGCCACCGCAGAACCGACAAGGCTCACACACAGAGACAAAATCAAGAAGAGAGGGACTTTATTCATCAGGATCTGCTTGGAGGGATAACAGGTCACCCTAGAGATGGGGAGAGGTCTAGTCAAAAATTTCATCAGCCGCCGGCCGAGCTCGGCAAGGCCGGGGCCGACATCATCTGGCATATTCGATATGCGCGCGGAGCTCCGCGTCTTCCCGCACAAGGGCGCAAGAATCTCACCTCCTCCCAGCAGTTCCCACACTTCTTGCGCTACTCAACTTCTTGTCACTCATCCTTTGCAGCTACGCACTCTCCAGAGTTCTAGTTCAAAAAACTACCGCCTGGCAAGACGATCGTTTGGCGATTCCAACTGGCTGGAGCGTATCGTTGAGGGTGAACCACCATTCAGACGATCGCGTCATCCGCATGGCCTGGGAAGATCGGACGAGTTTCGATGAAATTAGAAAGTGCACCGGCTTGAACGAAACGGAAGTCATCAAACTCATGCGTGTGAGCCTCAAAGCGGGCAGCTTCAGGCTGTGGCGCAAACGCGTCAGCGGGCGTATCACCAAACACGGAAAGCGCTTTGGTCACATGCGTGACCAGCTGAGGAAACCTTCCACCCGCATGCTCCTAGGCGAAGTCGGTGAAGGCTGAGATCACGACGATTTTCGGTATCGACCTGGCCTGGGGAACCCGCATGCCCGATGCCGTGGCGAGGATCGACTACTCGGAAGCGGCGCCGGACTCGCCACAGTTCCTCGGCGATGTGTACACCTCCGGCGACAACGAACTGTTGGCGCACCTCGAGCAACAAGCCGGCGCCGACCGGATTCTGTTAGCTATTGATGCTCCGACGAGGTGCCTCAACGAGTCAGGATCGCGCCCAGTCGATAAAGAATGCAACCAGCACTTCCGCAAGTTTGAGGCTGGTTGTCATCCGGTAAATCGGAAGCTCTGTGCCCGCCCGCTGCAACTGGCGGAGAAATTGGACGCCGCCAATTACGACCTCACCTGGCAGCTCAACCAGTCGCCACGCACGGCCGTGGAAGTGTACCCGCACCCAGCCATGGTACGATGGTTCGGGCTGGAGAAGACCATCAAATACAAACGCGGCCCCATCGCCCAGAAGCGGCTGGAGTTCCAGAGATACCAACAACATTTCCGCGCTTACCTCAAGAGCACGTGGCCAGAGACGGAGTTGACCGAGGCATTGGAAACCGTGCTGCAGGCAGCTTGGTCGAAACGCAGTGAGGATATTCTGGACGCCTACTTCTGCGCCCTGATCGGGCTTTGGCATGTCGCCTTCGGTGGCAAGCGCTCGCAAGTTCTCGGAGACAGGCAGAGCGGCCATATGGTCGTGCCCAAGAAAGCGGGCACTGAGTAGGAATTGATCCCTCGGATCTTTCTCGTCAGGCTACATCCGAACATTGGATGCCCTAAAACCAAGCTAGTCGGTCGAAATGAAGTGGCTACCCCGCAAGGACTCGAACCTTGAATGACTGAACCAAAATCAGTAGTGTTGCCAATTACACCACGGGGTAATCGCACTTCGCGGATCCCCGGGAACTGGGCGACGAATCTCGCCGCTGGCTCTCGGAGGCCGGAAAACTAGCCCGGGCGCATCCCTTGTCAACTATCGACTCGTTGTGTGTGGCTTGACCTTTGGTCTGGGGCCGGGATCTTCTCCGAGCACCGATGTCCGAAAACCGAGTCAGCTGGATCTTCTTAGGCACCGCCCTGCTGGCGGTGGCTTGGGGGGTCTGGCTCAAGTTAAACGAGCCGAAACCGTCGGAGCCGAAGATCGAGTGGGTGCGCATCGACGGCAAGCTGGTCGAGAAAGAGACGCTGGAACCGTTCCAGGGGGTTCAGTCGATCCCCTTCGAGGGTGCGCCGGGGATGGTGCAGTGGGATTACACCTATGTCGATGGGGTGCGGCAGGGGTCGGCGATCGAGTATTACCCGAGCCCGAACAAGAAGGTAAAATCGCGCAGCAGCTACATCGATGGGGTGGAGCAAGGGGAGTTGATCCGCTACCACAGCAATGGCGTGGTGATGTCGAAGGGTTTGATGGTCGACGGTCTGCTCGACGGGGTGGTTTCGTTCTACCAGGAGGATGGCACGGTGCTCGAGCGCCGTGTCTACGATCGTGGCGCCCCGGCGTTCGAGCCTGCGGTTGTCGCGGATCCCGTGCTGGAGGCGGAAGCCCAAGATGGGGCTGGGGATCTGGTTGGGGAGGGCGATACCCCGGTGCTGGAAGCGGATGAGGCGCCGCGGATGGTGGATCCGGACGGCGAGCCTTTCACGGGGACACAGGTGGGAACGTTCTTTGGTGGGGCGAAGGCATTCGAGCACGGGTACCTTGATGGGCGCGAGCAGGGGGTCCACCAGGGGTGGGCACCGGATGGGGGGCTCGAGTATGAGCGACCCTATTCTAGGGGGAAGAAGCATGGAGTCTGGAAGCACTTGGCTGAGGGTGGCAAGCTGGTCAGTGAATCTAGCTTCCACCACGGGCTACAGGTCGGTAGTGCCAAGACCTGGTTTCCGAACGGGCAGGTGCGGCAGCAGAGCGAGTTTGTCCACGGCGCCGAGCATGGCGTGCGCACCAATCATGATGCCGCCGGCCGCAAGCGGCGCGAGACCAGTTTCGATCACGGGATTCAAATCGCGCGCAAGGGGTGGTCGAAGACGGGCGAGCTGGTGATCGACGAGTCGACGCCACTGGTGGGTGGGCTGAGCTTGGGCATCGAGCCGGGGGACGAGGCGGTGACGGAAGCCGTGGCCATCACCGAGTTCCCAGACGATCTCGATGGTGGACTGGTGCTCGGGTTGCGCTACCGGGTCAGTGGCGAGGATCCGGATCTGCCGGCTGGTGCTGCCCGCCCGTTCCGTATCTCGGTCGTGCAGAATGGCAGCTCCCTCGGGTTTTTTGAGTTCTCTGGAGAACTCGGTGGGTGGCGGACACACGAATGGGTGGTCAACCCTGAGGAGGGGGACACTCTGGAGCTTGAGGTCGAGGCGGGCGCGAACCAGCTAAGGATCGATTTCGAAGGGATTGGCTTCGCGGACGATTCCGATGAGGCGTGGTTGCAGGGAGGGTCTGGCGGCTCGGAACCTTCCGGTGGGTCTGATGCGCCTGCGGCGGAGGAGTCGTCGCCCGAGAGTGTTGATCCCGTCCCGGGCGAGTGAGAATCAGACGGCATCGGACGTTCCCTCCCGAACGACCGCAGGAATTGAGCTAGCGCGACAGGGCTATCCCCTGTAAAAACCTCGCAACCAATCACTTTTTCACTATGAGCGAAATTACCACAGCCAGCGCCGACACCTCTGCCATCGAATCCCTCAAGAACTCGGTCGGTCGGGTGCGAGCGGAGCTCGGCAAGGTCATCATCGGCCAGGATGAGGTCATTGAGCAGACGCTGATTGCGATCTTCACCCGCAGCCACGCCCTGCTGGTCGGGGTCCCGGGCCTGGCCAAGACGCTGTTGATCTCGAGCCTCGCCGAGACCCTGCACCTCACCTTTAAGCGGATCCAGTTCACGCCGGACCTCATGCCCTCAGACATCACCGGCACGGAAGTGATCTTCTCCGATCCGGCGACTGGCGAGCGCGAGTTCAAGTTCCTCCAGGGGCCGATTTTTGCCAACATCATCCTCGCCGACGAGATCAACCGCACGCCGCCGAAGACCCAGGCGGCAATGCTCGAGTCGATGCAGGAGCGCAAAGTCTCGATTGGGGGCGAGGATCATCCCTTGCCCGACCCGTTCTTCGTCCTCGCGACGCAGAACCCGATCGAGCAGGAGGGCACCTACCCGCTCCCGGAGGCGCAGCTCGACCGTTTCATGTTCAGCATCAAGGTCGAATACCCGACGGAGGAGGAGGAGTTCGACATCATGAAGGCCTACACCGGTAACGAGTCCAGCGTGCCGGAGGCCGTCCTCAGCGGCGAGCAGATCCTCGAGGGACAGAGGGCGGTGCGTTCGATGCCGGTCGCCGACCATGTGATGCGATACGCGGAGAAGCTGGTGCGGGTGACGCGGCCGGAGAGCGATGAGGCACTAGCGCTGTGCAAGCAATGGCTCAGCTGGGGTGCTGGACCGCGCGCCGGGCTCAACCTCATCCTCGCCGCGAAGGCGCACGCGCTGCTACGCGGGCAGAACTACGTCAGCTGCGAGAACGTGTCCGCGGTCGCCCCGCCGATCTTCCGCCACCGGATTATCCCGAATTTCGCCGCGCAGAGCGAGGGGCTCAGCGCTGACGACATCATCCAGAAGATCATCTCCGAGGTCCCCCAGAACCAGAAGCTCGACTAGTCCGTAGCGGGTGGCAGCCGGGGTAAGTCGCCCCGCAGATCCCAGGCCTGCGGTCCACGCGCCCGCCAACCATTTTTCCACGACCATCGACCCGAACGCCAGACGACTCCTCGATCCCGAGGCCATCTCCAAGGCTGAAGCGCTAGGCATCAATGCCCGCTTCGTCGTCGAGGGGTACATGGCTGGCGAGCACAAGTCGCCCTACCGCGGGTTCGCGATCGAGTTCTCGCAGCACCGCGAGTATGCGCAGGGCGACGACGTCCGGCATCTGGATCACAAAGTGCTGGCGCGCACCGAGCGCCACTACATCAAGCAGTATGAGCAGGAGACGAATTTTGTCGCCCACCTCCTGGTCGACGCGAGCGAGTCGATGTCCTACAAGTCGGGTGAGATCTCCAAGCTCGACTACGCCAAGCAGGTCGCTGCCTGTTTCGCCTACCTGATCATCCAGCAGCGCGATGCGGTGGCGCTCGGGGTCTTCGACGAGGAGGTCCACGAATATATCCCGCGCAGCGACAACCGCAGCACGCTATTCAATATCATGAACCGCCTCGCCTCGATCGAGCCGAGGCGCGAGACCGACACTGCCGCGGTGCTCCACGGCATGGCCAAGCAGCTCCGGCGCAAGGGGATCGTGATTATCATCAGCGATTTTTTCGATGACGAGGACAAGGTTCTGGAGGGGATCCAGCACCTGCGCTACGGTGGCCACGAGGTGATTGCGATCCAGATCCTCGACCCGTACGAGAAGGAGTTCCCGTTCAACGGGCTGGTCGAATTCCAAGGGTTGGAGAATCTCCCGCGCCTCAAGACCCGGCCGAACGAGATCCGCAAGACCTACTTGAAGGAGTTCGAGGCCTTCCAGGAGAGACTCCGCAAAGGCCTCGAGAAGAACCAGTGCCACTTCCGGAGCTTCGACACCGGCCAGCCGCTCCACGAGGCCCTCACCGCCTACCTGGCATTCAGGGCCCGTTGACCAGTCCACCCGGCCCGCCACACCGATGCAGTTCCTCAACCAGATCCTACTAGCTGGCCTCGCGGCCGCCGCTATCCCGATCATCATCCACCTCCTCAATCGGCGGAGGTTCAAGCGCGTGCCGTGGGCGGCGATGCGCTTCGTGCAAGTCAGCTTGCAGCGCAACCAGCGGCGCATGCAGATCGAGGATCTCATCCTGCTGCTGCTGCGCACCCTGCTGGTAGCTCTGCTCGCCCTCGCCCTCGCGCGGCCAGCGATCGACTGGCTGCGCGCCAACTTCCTCGGCAGCTCCACCATTGCTACCGCGATCATTCTCGACCGTTCGGGCAGCATGGCCGCTGCGGACCGGTTCGGGCTCGCCAAGCAGGCCGCGGCCGAGACGGTCGACACGCTCCCGGACGGGTCCGCCGCCGCCGTGCTGCTGACCGCGGACTCGGCAGACAGCGGCATCTTCGAGCCCACCGTCGACCTGCGTCTGGTGCGGACGATGATCGGCGAGGCAAGCCTCAGCGACCGACCGACCGACCTGCTCCCAGCCGTCGAGAAGGCGCTCGGGATCCTCGCGCGCGGCAGCGCGATCGAGAAGGAACTCGTTCTGATCACCGACGGCCAGGCCGAGGGATGGAAGCAGTTCGAGCCGCTCCTCAAGCAGCTCGCTGACGCCGAGGGCACCCGCCTCAAGATCGTCCTGGTCGGTGCCCAAGACCCGATCACCGACAACCTCGGCATCAGCGATCTGCGCCAGGTCAGCGCGCTCACACCGGTCGGCCAGGCGCTACGCTTCGAGATCGCAGTCACCAACTACGGCGACACCGAGGCGAGCTCGATTGCGGTCAGCCTCGACATCGACAACAGCCCGTCCGGCGATCCCTTCATCATCGACCAGCTCCCGGCTGGCGAGACGAAGAACGTGACCCTCTTCGCCAAGCTGCCCACCCCTGGATACCACCGGGTCACTGCTGCCCTGCCGGCCGATCCCATGCCGGCCGACGACCGGCGCACCATCATCCTGCGCGCGGCCGATGGCATCGAGGTGCTGCTGGTCGACGGCCAGCCTGGGCGCGACGCGCTCGGCTCTGAGACCTTCTTCATCGGCAACGCGCTCGTCCCGGTCCCGCCGGAGCTCGCTGGGGAATTTTTCATCAAGACCCGCACTGTCACGGTCGCCGATCTCAGTCCGGACATCTTCCAGAATCAGACGGCCGTGGTGCTCGCCAACGTCACCGACCTGGGGGCTGATACGATCGAGGCACTCACCGACTACGTGCGGCGTGGCGGGGGACTGCTGATTTTTCCAGGCTCCAATACCAATGCCGCCAACCTCTCCAACGCGCTGCAGAACCTGCTCCCTGCGACACTCGGCGCCCAGCTCGACGGGCCGCTGTCGCTGCAGGCGAGTGGCCTCGACCACTCGATCGCCGCGCTCTGGGAAGACCCCGGCTCCGGGGATCTCGCCGACGCTACCTTCGCGCGTGCGTTCTCGCTCACGCTGATCGAGGATACCCGTACGGTGCTGCGCTTCAGCGACGGCAACCCGGCGCTCACCGAGCGTGATCTCGGGCTTGGCAAAGTGTTCCTGTTCGCGAGCACGGCCGATACCGAATGGAACAACCTACCGGTCCGACCGGCCTTCCTCCCGCTGATCCACCGCCTCCTCGGGGCGATCATCGCGCGCGGCGAGAGCGGGTTGAATATTCCTGCGGGCACCCCGTTCCAGCACCGTCTCAGGCCAGAACTGGCCGGCAAGGAGGCGATCATCACCACTGCAGAGAACCAGAGCAGCGTGCAGCAGCTGGATGCGCAGGCGACCCTCCGCTACGACCGCACCGACCGCGCCGGCGCCTACGAGGTCTCCATCGCCGATCCGCCGACGCTCCTCCAGTTCGCCGCCCAACCGGATCCGCGGGAGTCGCGGCTAGAGACGCTCTCCCCCCAGCAGCGGGAGCGCCTTGCCCAGCACGCGGACCTTACCGATTTCACCACGACCGGCGGACTGGGCGAGGTGCTCAGCCGGGGGCGCAGCGGCGCCGAGCTATGGGTTGTCCTCATCATCGCCGCCATCGCCCTAGCGGTACTCGAGATGGCACTCGCCCAATGGTTCAGTAGAGAGAAATAGGAACTTAGGACGATGGGCGAACTATTTCTCAGATTGCTAGGAGCTTCGCCACCCGAGGGTGGCGGCAGGGTCACTGGCGCGAGCTTCGGGCTCCAGCCAGCCGTGCCGCCCGCGCTTGTCGTCGTCGCGTTCCTCCTGCTCGCGGCGCTCTCGTTCTTCGTCTACACCAAGACGCCGCGCGACGTGCGCCGGCCGCGCCGCCTGATCATGGCTGCGCTGCGCACCCTGCTGTTCGGGTTGATCCTCTTGCTCCTGCTGCGTCCGACCTTGAACCTGACAGTCGAGAATGAGACCCGCCGCACGCTGCTCGGTCTGATCGATACTAGCGCCAGCTTCAACCTGCGCGATGCGGGGACTGAGACCCGCCTCGACTCGGCCCTCGCGGAGATCTCTGGGGGCGGCTTGCTGGGGGCGCTCGCGGAGGACCTCGACCTCGCGTTCTATTCATTCGACCGCTCGATCAGCAGCCTCGATATCGACCTCGAGGCGCCGGATCTGAACCTGACTGCAGCCGGCCAGCAGACCGCCCTTGGCAACAGCCTGCGCGAGCTCCTCAACCGCCGCCGCGGCGAAGCTCTAGCAGGGATCTTTCTCACCAGCGATGGAGTCAACACCACCGGCGAGAGCCCGCTCGATGCTGCGGCCGCCCTGCGCGATGCCGGGATCCCACTCTATGTCTACGGCGTCGGCTCGACCCTCGTCCAGGATCTCGCGATCGAATCGGTCGATGTCTCTGGGACCACGCTCGTCGGCGATGCCGTCCCGGTCACGGTGCGTGTCCGCTCGCGCGGGATGGCTGGCAAGACCGGCCGGGTCAAACTCTCCCTCGCCGGGGCGGCGGCCGCCACCGAGGAGATCACCTTCGGGGAGGACGGGACGAGCGAGGTGTCGCTGGCATTCCTGCCCAACCAGCCCGGAGATTTTGAGCTTCAGGCGACGGTCGAGTCGGAGCTTGAGGAGATCCACCCGGACAACAACCGCTGGGGCCGCCAGCTACGCGTGCTCGATTCGAGCATCCGTGTCCTGATGGTTGAGCAATCGCCCCGCTGGGAGTTCAAATACATCCAGGCGATGTTGCTGCGCGAGCAGCGCGTCGATCTCGACTGTCTCTTGCTGGAGGCCGATCCAGAGATCACCCGCACGCCTGGCTCGCCCTACATCCTGGCCTTCCCGCAACGCCGCGAGGATCTGTTCGCCTACGACCTCATCCTCCTCGGCGATGTCGACCCCAAGAGCTTCAGCAACTCGCAGATCGAGAACCTGTCGGATTTTGTCTCCGAGGCCGGCGGTTCCCTCGCCGTCCTCGCTGGCAAACGGTTCATGCCGGATGCCTATCGCTTCTCGCCGCTCGCCTCGCTCCTGCCGGTCGAGGTCCGGCGTGCGGGCAGCGGTGACGCCACGCGCCCGATCCAGCTCACTCCTACCCCGGAAGGTCTCAGGGATCCGATGTTGCAGCTGGAGGATAGCCGCGAGGCCAGCCTCGCCCGCTGGAAGAAGCTGCCGCCGATCTACTGGACGGTGCAGGTCGAGCGCGCCAAACCCGCTGCCCAGGTCCTGCTGGCAGATCCACAAAGCGGCAACCCCATCCTCGTCCTGCAACGCTACGGGGCCGGCGAGGTCCTTTTCCTCGGGACGGACAATACCTGGCGCTGGCGCAAGAATGTCGGCGACCTCTACCACTCGACCTTCTGGGGCCAGCTCGTGCAGCGGCTCGCCGGCACGCGACTGCTGGCCGGTTCGCGCCGTAGCCAGCTGCGCACCGACCGCCAGTCGTACGACACCGGCGAGCGCATCACTGTCTACGCCAAGCTAGCTGACACCTCGTGGGATCCCGTCCGCGAAGAGACGGTGCGTGCCACACTGACAGATGCAGACGGTCGCCCGCGCGAGGTCTTGCTCCGTGCGGTGCCGGAGCAGCCGGGCCAGTTTCGCGCCGAATTTTCTGCACCCGAGGCCGGCCGCTACCGCCTCAGTATCGCCAGCGACCCAGATTCGCCGATCGACCTATCGGTGCGCCCGTCTGATGCAGAGCTCGCCAATCCCGCGATGGACGAAGCGGTGCTCGAGCAGCTCGCCGCTGCCACCGGCGGCCAGTACTTTACCAGCGAGACCCTACCGACTCTACCCGCAGCGATTTCCAACAAGTCAGCGACCTCGATCACCCAGAGCCAGGCGAACCTTTGGGCATCGCCGCTCGCCTTTCTACTCATCGTCCTCACCATCACCAGCGAGTGGGTGATCCGAAAATTCGCCGAACTCAAATAAGCCCACCGCCCTGGGGGCTCCCGCTCCCAGCGCTCCGACCAGACCAGTGCCCACGCAGAGCAAGCTCCTGACCACCAAGCTCCGATCGCTCGGACGCACCCTCGTGTTCACCGAGCTGACACGGCGCCTGGCCATCGCCATCTCGATGGCGATCCTGCTGCTCGCCGCCCTCGTCCTCTGCGACGCGCTCTTCGAGCTCCCGCTCGACACGCGCCGGATCCTGCTGACCGTCGCCGGAGCCATCGCAGGGGCCCTCTTCCTGCGCGCCCTCCTGACGCCGATCACCCAGCATCGCGACGACGAGGAACTCGCGCTCATCAGCGAAAAGCAGCACCCCGAATTCGACAGCCGCCTGATCTCCGCTGTCCAGTTTGCCAAGGGGAAGGGCAGCGCAGGCGCGGATGGGGACGAGAACCCGATCGTCGACCGCATGATCGCCGACACCGAGGCGGTCGCGGCAAAGACCGACCTGCTCGATGCGGTCGACTGGCGCTTCCTCGGCCGCGCCCTACTCAGCACTGCGGCGGTCACCAGCTTGGCCGCGATCGCATTCTTCGCCTGGCAGAAGGTGACACCGGCACTGGTCCAGCGCGCATTCCTCAAGGATGTGGCGATCCCCCGGGACACGCAGATCCTCACCACTAGCGGTGACCTGAGAATCGGTATCGGCGACCGGATCGAGATCGCTGCCACCGCGGGCGGGGAGCTTCCAGGCGGGGGAATCCTCCGGGTCGAGTTCGCCAGCGGCCGGGAGCTCGACTACGCACTAACAAAGCCAGAAGATGTGGCGGGTACCTACCTGGTCGAGATCGAAGATGTGCCCGAGAGTTTCAGCTACCAGGTGCGGATCAACGACGCCCGCAGTGATGAGTTTCGGGTCACTGCCATCGCTCGCCCCGAGATCGAATCTCTGGGTGCCACCCAGATCTACCCGGATTACACGGGGATCGAGCCGAGCGAGCACCAGCCTGGCGACTTCTACCTATTCCCGGGCAGTCAGCTCACGCTCCGCTTGGGGGCGAGCAAGCCGCTGGCCGAGGCGACGCTGCGGCTGATCGGGCCCGACATCGAGATCCCGTTCGACGTCGCGGAGAACACGGCGAGCTTCGAGGTTCCGACCGAGGGGTTGAGCGGGTTCAGTATCACGATGCGCGACCGCGAGGGGATGGCGGCGAAGGAGCCGGCGGTCTACCGCGCCGAGCTGTTGGGCGACGAGCCTCCCAAGGTGCGCATCACCTACCCGACGCGCAGTGACGAGCTGGTCACCAAAACCGCGCGCAGCCTGATCGCCTTCGAGGCGACCGACCGGTTCGGGATTGCCAGCGTGTCGCTCAACTTCAGGATCAACGACACCGACCGGCGTGCCGTCGAGCTCGATATGGGTGCCGCCGACCAGCCGCAGACGGTTCTCAAGCACCAGTACGAGTGGGAGCTTGCGAAGATCGAACCGCCGCTGCAGGAGGGCGACACGGTCGAATACTGGATCTCGGCGCAGGACCGCCAGAGGGTCGCTCCCGGGATCGGCGAGAGTGCGCATCTCCGTCTGCGCATCGTCAGCATCGCGGACAAGCGCCAGGATCTCCTCCGGCGGGCGAGCGATTACCTGGGCGGTGTCGGTGCCACCACCGAAGACCAGGAGCGCCTCAACCAGGATCTTGGTGAGCTAATCAAAGCGAAGGCGAAGTAGCCGCAGGCCCAGTCCCGCCCCGGCTCCCCCGATGCCTCCAGTCGCTCGTGCCCGGCCAGATCTCCCCCAGACCCGGTCTCGGCGCGGATTTCCTCGCTTGGCAAGCCCGGTGCACTAGCGCTAGAATCGCCGACCAACCTATGGACGAATTCGTTCTCAACTTTGCCCCCACTGGGCTTGTGCCGATGCGCGGCGATCATCCGGGTGTCCCGTTAGAACCGGTCGCGATTGCCGAGCAGGTCTTGGAGGCGGCCGGCTTGGGCGCGACGGTGGCGCACCTGCACGCGCGGGAGCCAGATGGCACAGCAAGTTCCAGCGCTGACATCTTCGCCGACATCGTCGGGCGGATCCGCGAGCATGATAGGCGGATCGTGATCTGCGTCTCGTTGAGCGGGCGATTTGCCACCGACTTCGAGCGGCGGGCGGAACCGCTCACGCTAGACGGCGATCTAAAACCGGACATGGCTTCGTTGACCCTGTCGTCGTTGAATTTTTCCCGCGCCGCGAGCGTGAGTTCGCCCGACCATGTCCGTGCCTTGGCGAAGCGCATGCTGCAGCTCGGGATCGTCCCGGAATTGGAAATCTTTGATCTAGGGATGGCGAACTACTTGCGCTACCTGCTCGAACACCAACTCATCGATGCGCCGTGTTACGCCAACTTGTTGCTAGGGAACATTGCTTCGGCGCAGCTCGATCTGTGCTCGGCCGGGCTCCTCATCCGGGAGCTGCCGCCGGGGTGCCTGTGGGCGATGGGCGGGATCGGCGCGGCACAGCTCAAGGCGAATACCATCTCCCTAGCGGCTGGCGGTGGGGTGCGGGTCGGTCTGGAGGACAACCTGTTCTGGGACGCCGGGCGCTCGCGCCTGGCGAGCAACCGCGAGCTGCTCGAACGCGTACTGGAACTCGGTGCGACGCTGGGACGCAGCCCGATGCCGCCGACGAAATTTCGAGAAGCGCTGGCGCTGTCGCCCGGGGATGGTATGTATGGGCGCCAGTCGAAACCAACTCCTCCCAGCCTATGAAGAAATTTGTCATGTTCGGTCAGAACCCGCTGTTCGGCGACTATGCTGACCTCATCCACGCGATGGGTGGGCGGATCTCACGGGTCGTTGTCAATGTCCCAGATCCTCCGCGCGAGAACCAGAAGAGCTTTGCGGACCGGCTCGCCGAATACAACGACTGGCTGGCGGCGAACGGAGACCCGATGCCGGTCGAAGTGGTCGATCTCGGAGAGTACGTGCCAGACCCGGCGGAGACGGCGGTGCTCGGCTTCCGTGGGCTGAGCAGCCGGCCGCTGCGCGAGCGCCTGAAGAATGAGTTCGGGATCAAGTTCCCACCCCTGATCCACCCGAACGCCTTCGTCTCGCCGATGTCGGAAGTCGGGGAGGGGACGATCGTCTGCTCGCTGGCGGACATGGGTAGCTTCGCCAAGATCGGCGCTTTCGGCGTGCTGAATCGCTGCGCATCGATGGGGCACGACACGGTCGCCGGGGACGACGTCGATATTTCGCCGAATGCGACCCTGGGTTCGAATATCCGCGTCGAGGATGGTGTGCGGGTCGGGCTCAATTCGACGGTTATCGAGCACCTGACGCTGGGCGAGTACTGTTTCGTGGCAGCGGGGGCTGCGGTCATCAGCGACGTCCCGCCCGGCGCTCTGGTGGCGGGTGTGCCAGCCATCGTCAAGAAGCAGCGTGACTGATCGCCCGCTCGCCTAATTGATCGATGCGCATAGAGGTCTACCAGCACGGACGGCACCGCAGCCAGTGGGAAGAGTTTGTCTCGAAGCGGGCGCGCAATGCGCATTTCATGCACCAGCGCCGCTACCTCGACTACCATGCGGACCGTTTCGGTGACCACTCGCTATTGCTCTTTGGCGAAAAGGCAGCGCCGGTAGCGCTGCTGCCGGCCAACCGTTCGGGCGAGGATTTGGTATCCCACGCTGGATTGTCTTTTGGTGGGTTGCTGGTTGGCCCGCGATTCCGGCTCAGCCACTGGCAGGAGGCCTTCGCATCACTCGGAGAACATCTCGGCTTGGCGGGCTTCGAGGCTCTCGACTACCGGCCTCCGCCACCCTGGTACCACAGGCAGCCGGGTGAGGAGGACGTGTTCCTGCTCGAATCCGCCGGGCTGCGTCCGCAGCTGCTTGGATCTGCCGTGTGCAGGATCGACGGCAGCTTTCCGGGAAACTCGACAAGACGCACCGAATCGAGGGTGCGCGGCTTCGACATCGCCCGCGAGGACTCGGCGCTCGGCGATATGATCGGGCTGGTGGCGGAGACGCTGCGGGTGCGCCACGGGGCGGCACCGGTGCACACGCGCGAGGAGATCGAGGGCCTTGCGGGCTCGTTCCCGGATGGGATTCGCTGCTACACGGTCCGCAAGGACGCGGAGCTGGTCGCGGGGATCATCGTGTTTGTTAGCGGGACCGTAGTGAAATCGCAATATGTCGGGTACACCAACGGGCGGGCGATGAGCCCGCTCTACGCCCACCTGTTCGCCCTGGAAGAATTGCGTGGGCGCTGGTTTGATTTTGGGACTAGCATGGCCGCCGAAGGCACACTAGATACCGGGCTGTTTTCCTACAAGGAATCGTTCGGCGGCATGCTCGCACCGGTGCGCCGCTATCGAATCACCGCCGCATGCCCGCTTTTGAAATCATGTTAGACCCACACGGAGAGCCCCAGTTGATCGAGCTTCCCACGATCCCCGACAAGCGGGGATCACTGACCTTCGCGGAGCGGGAATCCCCGCTGCCCTTCCGCCCGCGCCGCTCCTACTGGGTGCATGGGATACCGGTCGGTTGCGAGCGTGGGGGGCACGCCCACCAGGCCACACATGAGGCAATCATCGCCGTGGCAGGATCGTTCCGTCTGCGGCTTTCAAATCAGGCCGGCGTGGAGCGGAGCTGGCATCTGGGCTCGCCGACACAGGCGCTGTATGTCCCGCCGATGTGGTGGCGCGTCATCGACGAATACTCGGAGGGCGCGGTCTGCCTGGTGATGGCATCACTGGCGTACGACGAGGCAGATTACATCCGCAGATCGGAGGATTTTTTCACCGGATGAGTAAGCCGGTGGACATCAATCTCGAGGCGCTCGGTGGGCACAACGAGAAAGCCTGGGATGCACTTGTGAAGGTTGCGCCCAACGGTCACCTGATGGCGCGCACGGGGTTCTTTCGCTACCATGCGGACCGCTTCGAGGATGCCTCGCTGTTCTTCTTTCGTGGTCGTCGGCCGCTGGGGGTGCTCCCGGCCAACCGGGTCGGCGATACCCTCTGGTCACACCAGGGGGTCTCCTTCGGAGGTCTGATCCTCCACCCGCGCACCCATTTCTCCCATGTGGAGGCTGCGCTCTCAGCCTTGCGGGACCACCTGCGTGCGGGTGGGTTCAAGTCGTTCATGTACCGGCCGGCACCGCATCCCTACCAGGTATTCCCCCGCGAGGAGGACGTGTTCTTTCTAGAGCAGGCGGGCGCGCGGCGTGTCGATACCAAACTGCACTCAATGGTGCTGTGTGGGGAGCCGAGTGCTCTGACCGCAAAGACCTGGAACCATACGGTGCGCCGATCGAAGGAGTCGGGTGTGACGGTCCGAGCAGGCTTGGATGCCGACCTCCCTGCCGTCTGGGGACTTGTCGAGCAGGCGCTCGAGCGACACGGCCAGAACGCGGTCCACACAATCGACGATATCGCGCTGCTGCGTTCGCGGTTCCCAGATGAGGTGCCGATTTTGCTGGCGGAATCCGGGTCGGGAGAGTTGTTGTCGGGCCAGGTGCTGCTGCGCTCAGGGCGCACCTTGACCTTGCTCTACGTCGGCGATGCGCTCGCCGGCCGCGAACTGAACGCGGGTACCATGCTCCAAGATCACGTCATGAACGCACCCGAAAATGCGGGCTTCTGGTTCGATCTCGGGCAGTGGTGCGATACCGGCTCGCGGCAGGGATCGGATTCCCTGCTGCAATACAAAGAGGCGGCCGGCGGCCGACTGATCCAACGCCACACCTGGCAGCTAGACCTATGATCGATTCGAGCAGCTCAGAGCAGGTGCCATTCCTCGACCTCTCGCGTGAGACGGCAGCTGTGCGGGAGGAGCTCGATGCGGCAGCCGCGCGGGTCCTGGATCGCGGCTGGTACTTGCTGGGACCTGAGCAGGAGGCATTCGACCAGGCATTTGCCAAGTATACCGGGGGCGCCTACTCGGTTGGCGTCGCGAGCGGGCTCGCGGCACTGGAACTGATCCTCGAGGCACACGACATCGGCAAAGGGGACGAGGTGATCGTCCCAGCAAATACCTACATTGCCACCTGGATCGCGATCACTCGATGCGGGGCGATGCCGGTCCCTGTCGAGCCAGATCCGGCGACGCGCAATATCGACGCCGCACGGGTCGGAGAGGCGATCACGCCGCGCACGCGTGCGATCATGGCAGTGCACCTCTACGGGGAAGCAGCGGACATGGTGGCGCTGCGGAGGCTGGCCGACCGGCACGGCTTGAAACTCTTCGTCGATGCCGCGCAGTCGGCGGGGGCGGAGATCGACGGTTCGCGTGCGGCGACGATCGGAGATGCGGCGGCGTTCAGCTTCTACCCGACGAAAAACCTCGGCGCACTCGCGGATGCAGGGGCGGTGGTGACAGATGACGCCGAGCTCGCCGAGCGGGTACGCTTGCTAAGAAACTATGGCATGCGCAGCCGCACCGACCACCCGGAGATCGGGACGAACGCGCGCATGGACGAGCTGAGCGCTGCCTTCCTCTCGGCAAAACTCGGGCACCTGGACGACTGGAACGCGCGGCGTGCGGAGATCGGCGGGCGCTACCTAGCGGAGCTCGCCGGATCCGATCTAACACTGCCAGCTGGAGGCGGGTGCTGGCACCTGTTCGTCATCCAGGTCGAGGACCGTGATCAACTCGCCAGCCACCTCGGCGAGGCGGCGATCCAGACCGCGATCCACTACCCGGTCCCCCCACACCTGAGTGATGCCTATGCGGGCGAACGCGAGCGCCTCGGGGCACTGCCGATCACCGAACAGCTGGCGCGGACGGCGCTCAGCTTGCCGATTTCGCCATTCCACAGCGACGCGGAGATCGCGCGTGTGATCTCTGCCGTGCGCGACTTTTTTTAGGATGAGCGAGCGCCTCGATGATGCCCGCACGGTCGCGCTTCAGGCGATCATCGAGGGGACGGAAAAACTGCTAGCGGAGGGCTCGCCGGTGCGGAGGATGGCGGTCGGATGGCGCGGGGGGGATGAGACCTGCGATGTGATCGGAGATCAGATCCTTGCCGAGTGCGGGGTGTCTGCGGCAGCGGAACCTGCCGACCTCGATCTCTTCATCGCGACCCAGATCTACGCCGGAGGCGGGCACACGGCAGTGATTGGTGACTTCGTGCGCGCCAGCGATTCAGTGAGGGCGGAGGTGATCGTGACCGGGACGGTCGAACGCGATATCCACAAAGGGGATCCTCCAGCGGAAATCGTCGAACGCCTCGGGATCGGGGCCGATGGCTTGAGCGTCTGCCCGCACGAGCAGCGGGCCGCCGCGACGCGCTGGCTGATCGAACAGATCGGGGCACGCCGGCCGCGGCGGGTGTTCCTCTTCCACCATCCGCAGGATGCGGTGGCGATCGCCGGCGCGCGCCCCTCGCTCTGTGGCGAACTCTATCTCGTCCACCACGCAGACCGCCAGGCGACGCTCGGGCTCCACCAGCGCGGGACGCAAATCGTCGATCTCAGCCCGTTCACTGGAGCCTTCACCCAGCGCGTGCTGGGCTTGAAGCCGGTCTATGCGCCACTGATTATTGGCGATCCTGGCGAGCCGCCCCCGCGCGAGATCAATCCGCCCTTCACCACGGTATCATCGGGCTCGGCCCACAAGTTTGGCGAGGAATATGCAGAGAACATTGCCCGCGTCCTGGAGACAACTGGAGGCCGCCACATCCATATCGGCTTCCTGAAGGAAAAGCGGTTGGGCAATATCCGCGCCCACCTCGAAGGGCGCGGGATCGATGCCGGTCGTTTCGAATACATCGCTTGGGTGCCTTCTCTGGCCGGGGCGCTGATCGAGCTCGGTGCCGATCTCTGCATCAGCTCGGCGCCGCTGGGGGGCGCACGCACAGCGATCGAATCCGGGGCGGCTGGCGTGCCGATGCTCGCTCACTTGCCGGACTTCTCAACCACCTTTGGTGTGAACCATGTGATGCCGAAGTCGTTGCCGGTCTGGCGCACAATTGGCGAGCTGGTCGAGACCCTCAAGCAGATCGACGCGGCGTGGATCATCGAGCGCGGGCGGGAGAGCCGCCGCTACTTCGAGACACATCACCACCCGGACCAGCTGCGGAGTGCACTGGCCGACCTGGAGAATTCAATGCTGCCCGAGGTCGCAGAACTGCCGATCACCGAGCTGATCGATTTGCCCGATGCCGAGAGTCAACTCTCTGGCGACTGGGGGTTCCTCAGAAGCGAGCTCGCCCTGTTCGGCCGCTGAAGGGGTGCGCTCCCAAATGGTGAGCGGTCCCGGAAGAGCCTGGTCATTCGGCACCGTACAGGTGCTTCCCCTCGCGCGCCGCCTGCAGCGCTTCCCGGCTGTCCTGAGCAATGCCAGGGTCTCCCTGTTCCCCCATCCAGCGGTCGAGTTCTGCTGCTAGCTTCAGCTTGATCGCCTCGTGGGCACTCTCTCCAGCCAAGTTCTCCATCTCATACGGGTCGGAAGCAGTGTGGTAGAGGGCCTCGGCTGCCCTCCGCGTGTAGCGTTTCACGAGATTGTAGCTCCGCTCGCTATCGGTCGCATCGCTCACCCACGTCGCCCAGTATGGATTGTTGAGCTTCCCCGTCCCCTGCAGCCCCATCAGGTGCTTCTCAATATAGATCTCGTCGGACTTGAGATTCCTGATGTATCGGAACTCGCCGTCGCTCACCGTGCGCACCGGATACGATGGCCCCTCGGGCAAGTTGTTGTGCACGCCGTAGACGAAATCGCGGTGTCTGTCGGAACCTCCACGCAAAACCGTTAGGAAACTCTTGCCATCGTATCCACCACCGCTTGGATCCCCGCCACCTGCTTCGATCAAGGTTGGTAGGACATCTGCATACTGCACCATCGCACGGCTACGGCTCCCCGGCGCGACATTGCCTGGCCAGCGCGCGACGAGCGCGGTATGGACCCCGGTGTCCCAGTTCGTCCACTTGCAACCGGGGAACTGGGCGCCCTGCTCAGAGGTGAACAACACCAGGGTATCGTCGGTTTTTCCACTAGCATCTAACACTGATAGAATATCTCCGACCTGGCCGTCCATGTAGGTGATCTCAGCCAGGTAGCGGCTGAATGCTTCTCGGGTCACTGGCGTGTCAGCGATGTTGGGGGGTAGTCGTAGCCCGTCCGGTGGATAGGCGGAGGCGTCCCCCATGACCCAGGGGACATGGGGCTCGACAAGGGCGACGATGAGACAGAATGGATCATCGCCGGACATAAATCTGGCGATGCCGGCGGTATCGTGCGGCCGGGTCGGATTCCGCACACAGCCGACTTCGAAGCCCGGCACTTTCTTGAAAGGATAGACCGACTGGGGCTTCACGTGGACTTTTCCGCTAAGTCCGACACGATATCCGAGCGGCCCAAGTCGCTGCGGCATGCTCTCGATTTCAGACCGGCTGGCGGAGTGGTTCCAGGCACAGCCGTTGCGCATCGGGAAACGGCCGGTGAATAGCTCGGAGCGGCACGGTTGGCACATGGCTTCAGCGAGGTAGGCTCGCTCGAATGTGAGCCCCTGTTCCGCGAGCCGGTCAATGTTCGGCGTCCGGGCATTCTCGCCCCCGTAGAGGGGTAGATCGCTGAATGTACAGTCGTCAGCCATGATGATCAGCACGTTGGGCTGGGCGGCTGCGCTGGCCGCCAGAACGAGGGCGGCGAGGAGTTGGTATGAGAGTCTCATCCCGCCGAGGGTACTTCCTCCGCCGCCTACCGCCAATCAAAGAATCCGGGACCGAAGCAGGCTCGCGACTCCCGGGCGGGCGCGTCTAACCGCGACGGATTTCGCTCCCGATGAATTGGATGCGAATTCGATAAACCCACTGTTCGCGGGTGAAAATCTCACCGGTCTCCATGTCGAAGTTCGTGGGGATCCGCTTCAGGCGCTTGTCGACACTGGCGTGGTAGCCGCGCTCACTGAAGATGTCGATGAGCATCGCCAGCGCCTCGGGTTCATCGAACACCTCGTCCTGCGAATTGACGGCAGCGAGACCAGAAATCGCGTGGCGCTTGATGATCGGCATGAAACTCTTCTGGATCACACCGGCGACGCGCTCGAAAAGCTCCGATCTCTCGTGCTGGTAGGTGTCGAGGCGACGCACCAGATCCTGCCGTGCGTGGACGATGATTTCGCTGGCGAGCGGGATGTCGCGCAGGGTGTCAAAGGTGGGCCCATCGAGCTCGAGGCTGCTCTGGTACTTCAGCTCGTCGAGGATATTCGCCTCTACATCGTCGACCGAGCCCTCGGCGTTGATGAAGTGGTAGAAGAATTCCTCGCGCAGGGATTGGAGCGCATCCCAGGTCTTCTCCTTGAACACCCGGTACCGCTGCTTGGCCGCTTCCGGGTCGAGGTCGGTGGAACGCAGTTCGTGGATCTCCCCGATGCCGGTGTCGCGAACCTTCTGATTGTGGGCCGCAACCTTGCGCCCTCGCTCGAGCTGGCGCTCGATACTCGTCGCCTCTTCCACGAAGAGCAACATCGCATGAATGGTGGGTTTGCGGAACTCGCCACCCAGTGGGGTCCCCTGATACTCCTGATAGAGTTCTTTAATCTTCTCGACCAGTAATTTGAGGGTCTCGACCTGAACTTTCGTGCGCGGAAACCCATCGAGGATTGCGCCGTCGCGGAACTCCGGATCGAGCATCTTACGCAACAGGATGCTCACGACCTCTCGGTCGCCGACCATGCCGCCGGAGTCTTTGATCTTTTTCGCCTCGGGGCTGTCGAGTAGATCGCTGACGACGATCGGTGGACAGGTAAGCCCACGCGCGCGCATGATGAACTGGGTATTCGTCCCCTTACCAGCTCCAGGTGCCCCGCCGAGGAGAATGATTTCCTTCGGGAAGCGCAATTGCTCGTGCCCGAGCTCGTCCTCGAGCGCCTCCCAGACGGCATTAAAAATCAGGCGCGCGTCTTTGATCTCGAGATCGTCGTGTCGTTCGGGCGTGGCCGGGCTTCCGTTCATATGGAGCGTGATCCTAGGACAATTCGGCCAGCCGTCCAATGAAGAATCAGAATTGGATCTGCGGGGCGCCGACTCCAGCCGCCGCCGGATCACTGCAACCGTGCCCGATCACCCGTCGCGGGGTGGCGAAACCGGTTCCCGGCGGAGCGCGCGTGCGATGCGGAGCTCTCCCCAGTCGCCGCCGACCATTTTGCGGGAGCCGGTCGATCGCCCGCCGCTGAAGGCCTCCCGTTCCGAGACAAAAACGCTCTCGATGAATGCTGCACTCCCGATCGCAAGGCCGTCAGTGAGGTATCGGACTCGGCAGCGTAGTAGCTGTGTCAAGGTCAGTTTGCCACCCGATTCCCAGACCTTGGCGACCGCCTCGCGTGAGATCCCGGCCCGGCCCGAGTGCTCTTCGCCAATACCGAACAGGATCTTGCGATAGCGTGGGCCGATGTCGCGCCAAGTCGCATCCGGTTTTACCTCAACCAGCACCCTCGCGAGGTTTCTTCGTGCCAGACGATCTCCAGCCACGGCCTCTCCATAGCCGCACCAGCGGTAGTCCTTCGGGTCGTCGACGAGCCCCGCGCGCACCGCATTGAGATCGATGTATGCCGCCACTTTTAACAGGCAGTTCCAACTCCCTTCGACCAGTAAACTCTTGAATCGAGATTCCCACAGCGTGCCGACCCGTTCGTGCTTCCGGTTGAACCAGCGAGAAAACTTCTGCTTCAAGGTCTTCATGAACTCGCTGAGGTCCCACATCCGTTTCAGATACTTCTCCCGCTGCCTCTCGAGGGCGGCGCCTCCGATCCGCTGCGCCTGGCCAAACTCCCACTCGATCGCGATCATTCCATCGCGCGAGTAGAGGCTGCGGCAACGATCGATGATCTCGTCGTCTGTGAGGGGGGCTGCTGGCTGCGGCGGCACCTCGACCAGCACGTGGAAGTGATTGGACAAAATCGTCCAGGTGAGCACCCGCACGCCAGTAAAACCCTCGACCTGGCGCAGGATCTTGCGAAAAACGTCTCTCTCGTGCGTGCCGAATACGAAATTCCGATCGACGACACGACTGACACAGTGGTAGTGGACGCCGGAATTGACCGGCACGAGTGTTCGTCGGGGACTCGGCATGTGTATATATAAAGCCCGGCTTTATGTATGTCAATCGCGGGACTTATGTTTGCTAAGTAGTTGCGTCTGGGATTGGCTGAACTAGGCTTTTTCGTCCGTGGATCATCACGTATGTCGACCTCTGAACCTCCATCATCTCCCCACGAACCTGCCGGATCTCGGAGAGATCTGGCACCCCCTGCTGCTGGGCAAGCGGCTGCGCCAGGGCGGGTGTCCGAGCCTGACACGGGTGTGGGTCCGCCAGCGGTACTGGTTTCGAATCTATCGAAAGTTTTCCCGATCCCGCTGCGACGGGAGAAGGTGTTGGCGGTGGACAACATTTCGTTCGAGGTGCCGGCTGGCTCTGTCTACGGCCTGATTGGTCCGAACGGCTCGGGGAAGTCGACGACGATGAAGGTGCTGCTGGGCTTGATTGCGCCGACGGCGGGAACGACATCGATCTTCGGGCGAGATAGCCGGCACGTCGACAGCCGGCGCTCGGTGGGGTTTCTGCCCGAGAACCCGTATTTCTACAAGTATCTGACTGGCGCGGAGACCTTGGCATTCTATGGCAAGCTGTGTGGGTTGGATCGCAAGCAGATCAAGGAGCGCACGGCCGAGCTGTTGGCTTTGGTGGATTTGGAGGATGCGGCAGAGCGGCGGCTCGGTGGGTATTCGAAGGGGATGCTGCAGCGCATCGGGCTAGCTCAGGCGCTGGTGCAGGATCCGCACCTGGTGGTCTTGGACGAGCCGACGGCAGGGGTTGATCCGGCAGGGTCGCGCAAGATCCGCGATCTGATCTTTGCGCTCAAGGAGCGCAAGATTTCGGTGATTTTGAGTTCCCACCTGCTCGAGCAGGTGCAGGAGGTCTGCGATCAGATTGGCATTATTTTCAAGGGCAAGCTGGTGAAGGAGGGGCAGTTGGACGATTTGATCTCGATCGATGATCAGACCGAGATCATCCTCAAGGATGCCTCGCCGGAGCTGGTGGCGAAGATCGAGGCGCTGGTCGCGGCGGATAGCGGGGCAAGCTTGGAGCGCAGTGGCCACCCCCGCACGACGCTCGAGCGCCTGTTCCTGAAGGAGACTGGTTCGGGTGGGGGCGGCGCTGGTGGTCGCGCGCATTCTGGGGGGGGAGGTTCGGAATGAGGGACGGGAGCGAGCCCCTCGGAGTCCACCGCGCGTTTTCTCCAGCGCGGGTGTGGGCGCTGACGACGAACACCTTTACGCAGCTGGTGCGGATGCGTGTTTTCTATTTTCTGCTGATCTTTTCGTTGGTGATCGTGGCGATCAGTTTCCTGTTTGCAGGGATCGCGTTTGAGGAGCAGCTGCGCCTGTTGAAGAATGTCTCCTTTGGATCGATGCGGCTGTTTTGCGGGATCTTTGCGCTGGTGGGCACCGCGCTACTGATCCCTAAGGATGTGGAGGACCGCACGCTCTACACGATTCTGTCCAAGCCCGTCCCGCGGATCGAGTACCTGCTCGGTAAGCTGTTTGGCGTGCTGCTTCTGATCGTGGTCAGCCTCGTGGTGATGACCGCGTTGTTCACGGCGGTGCTCCATCTTCGCGGTAGCGTGATGCTCAACGACACGATCGAGAACTATGAGGCGCGTGGGCAGCAGCTGGATGAAGCTGAGCTCGCCAGTTTGGAGAAGGGGATCCGCGAGCAGGGTGCTGATTGGAATCTACTGAACGGCGTGTGGGCGGTGTTCCTCGAGGCCGCGGTGGCGGCCTCTGTCGCCCTTTTGATTTCGACCTTCGCGAGCTCGACCCTTTTCACGATCGTGGTCGGGCTGGTGATCTACCTGATCGGTCACCTGCAGGCGCTGGCGCGGGGGGTGCTTTTTGAGGACGGGGCGGCGCCGGGGGTGTTTGCCCGTCTGCTCGCGGCATTGATCTCACTGGTGTTCCCGGATTTTCATCAATTCAGCGCGGTGCAGGAGGGGATGGCTGACGGCACGGCGCCGGCGGCCTCCCTGATGTGGAGCCTCACCGGAATCGCTTTTTTCTACCTGGTGATCTACAACCTGGTCGCCTACCTGATGTTCTCGAACAAGGAGCTGTGAGCATGAGGGGGATCCCACTGCGAAAAGTGATCGTCTCGGTCGTGTTGATCCTCGTCTTCGGCCTGGTCCGGCTCCCGCTCGAGCGCATGGTCGACGGGCAGCTGCGGGACGGTGGCTATCTGCAAGACAACGTGGAGCTGTCGATGATGGACAAGCTCGGGCAGGGGGGCTTCGCCGCGGCGCTGGGAGGCTACCGGCCGCTGGTGGCGAGCTTCTACTATCTGAAGGCCTACATCGATGCGATGGACAACGAGGAGTGGGGGCGGGTGGATCAGACCTACGGCTTGATCACGACGCTGCAGCCTCGCAACGGGCACTACTGGGACAACTATGTCTGGCACATCGGTTGGAATGCGTATGCGTGGGCGAACGGTGAGGCGGACTACCAAGACCACCTTGGCAACGAGTGGAAGGGTTCGAACCTGAGGAACATCACTGCGCCGGGATACCTGAAGCGCGCCGAGGAGATCGGTCGCCGCGCGGTGGCGATGGTGAAAGACGACTACCGGCTCTACCAGCGCATGGGGCTCCTCTACGACGACAAGTTTGGCGATAAGTGTGAGGCGGCGCGCTGGTACCAGAAGGGCTCGCAGGTTGAGGGGGCGCCGGAGTTTATGCACAACATCTACGCGATCCTGCTATCCGAGTGCCCGGGGGCGGAGGATGAGGCCTACCCGTTGATTGCCGAGCGCTATTGGAACCCCGACCCGCGCAAGCGTGCGCTGTCCGTGTACATCCAGATGGAGTCGCTGGAGGATCGGCTGGCCCAGCGCGAACTGGATGAGAAGGGGATCGAGGAGGTCAGGCGCCTCGTAGAGTCGGAGCCTGACGACTATCTGCACCGGGTGGCTCTGGCGAAGTATTACCGGGAGGTCGAGCAATCGCCGGCGAAGGAGATGGGAGTGTATGAGGACATGCTGCGACCTGGGGGGGCGAGGGTGCCCGCCTTCTATCGCCTGCGCTGGGCATTGTTGGCTGCCGGCTTCCCGGAGCGTGAGACCATTGCCTACCGAACCTTGCGCGAGGTCTTGCCCGAGTTGCGCCGACGTCTGACTGCGGAGGAGGAGGCGATCGTGCGACCGTTGGAAGACCGGCTTGAAATTCCCAACGAAGCGCGGCTTTTCCCTAGTAGAGAAGAGGCGAAATCGCCGGAGGTAAGCTAACTCTTCTCAGTGGCGAGCCGCAGGAAAAGTGTTTGGTTTTCGACCCAAAGCAGCTTAGGAATAGGGCTCTTTGCGCCTGTAGGCTGGAGAGAATACACTATTTTGACGATGTTCCCGCTTACCACATGAAGATTGCGATCTTTGGAGATATCCACGCGAATCTCGAGGGTCTGGAAGCCGTGCTCCAGGATGCGGCCGACCGTGACTGCACGCACTTCGTCTGCATTGGGGACATCGTCGGCTACAATGCCAACCCGCGCGAGTGTCTGGAGGTGGTGCGTCGCTTGGACTGTCCGGTGGTGAAGGGCAATCATGATGAGGAGGCTTCGCTTGATTCCGATCTTGTCGGGCTGAACCCTCTGGCAGAGCGCGCGATGCAGTGGACGCGCGACAACCTTACGTCTGAGGACAAGACCTACCTATCCGAGCTGCGCATGGTGCGCCAGGTGCGCGACTTCACCATCGTCCATGCGACCTTGGATTCGCCTTCTTCTTGGGGGTACGTGACGAACAAGTTCGATGCGATGGCGAGCTTCGGTTACCAGTATACCCCGCTCTGCTTTTTCGGCCACACGCACTCGCCAAAGTTCTACGTGAAGACGACGACGGTCACCGTCGAGCGCGGCAGCTCGATCGAGATCGAGAACGGGAAGAAGTATTTCATCAATGTGGGGAGCGCCGGGCAACCGCGCGACGGGGACTGGCGGGTGGCGTATGCGATCTATGACCTCGGGGCGAACCGTGTCACGATCCGCCGCCTTGAGTACGACCTGGCGAAGACGCAGAAGAAGATCATCGAAGCGGGGCTGCCGGCGATGTTGGCGGAGCGGTTGGAGCTCGGAAAGTAGGCCCGGCGGTTGCGATGGCGATGACCCTGAGGCCGGACTCGCTCGACCTCGCGCGGATGCGTTCGCTGCTCGTCGTGAAGCCGAGCTCGCTTGGCGATGTGGTGCACACGCTGCCGGCCGTCGCCCTGATCAAGCGCTCGCACCCGCAGCTCTCGATCCGCTGGGTCGTGCGTAGCGAGTTCATGCCGCTGCTGGACGGCAACCCGGATCTGGATGGGACGATCGAGTTCCCACGCAACGAGATGCGTGGGATCGGCGGGGTCTTCAAGCTGTTGCGCTGGTCGAAGCAGGCGCTGCGCGAGCCGGCAGTGCCGGATCTGGTGGTCGATTTCCAAGGCTTGCTGCGCAGTGGGGTGATGGCGCGCCGCAGTGGCGCGTCCGAGATCATTGGGCTCTCGGATGCCCGGGAGGGCGCTGGCCATTTCTACCGCTGGGTGGTGCCGGTGGATCCTGGAGCGCATGCGGTCGACCGCTACCTTGAGGTTGCGCGGGCGCTGGGGATTGAAGTCTCCGGTGCGGGGTCCTTATTCCGGCTGCCGGATGGCGACTTGCCAGCAGGCGTGGAGCTGCCGGCGGAACGGTTCGTCGTGCTGCACCCGTTCTCCCGCGGGGAGGGGAAATCGCTCTCCACCGGGCAGGTCGAACTCCTCTGTGCGGCGCTCGCTCCGCATCCTGTCGTCATCGTCGGGCGCGCCGATCTCGACTTGCCGCCGATGCGCGAAGGGGTCCTCGATCTGCTCAACCGGACAAGTCTTTCCGGACTGGTGGCGGTGACGCGGCGGGCGGGTTTCGTCATTAGTGTCGACAGTGGACCGATGCACATCGCGGCGGCGCTCGGAGACCGCCTCGTCTCCATCCACACCTGGAGCGACCCGCGCAAAGTTGGTCCGTATGCGCCCGGAGCCTGGGTGTGGAAGGCGGGGCGGCTTCAGCGGATGGGGGACTACATTCCCTCCCCTCGTGGCGGTTGCGATGAGGATCTGGACGCGGCGTCTCTCGAAGAGATTGCTGCGCAGGCCAAGGCGGAGCTCTAACTGCGGGGGCGGCGGCCTATTCGAGCTCCTTGCGGAAGCGGTAGAAAACGCGCCGCGCCACTCCGGCGATGCCGGTATCGGTGAAGGTGACTGCCCCCTCATCGACCGCCAGTGCGCTCGCGATCGTCTCCCATCCCGCGGCATCCGCCGAGCGTTCGAGCTGGAAGGTCGCCGAGGGGTCGATGTTGCGCAGCGCGATGATGGCGTCTGCGCCGGCGAGGGTGATGCTGAGCCGGCCTGCCGATGTCAGCGGGCCGTTGGTCTGATCGACGCGGAAGGCGTCGCTGCCCATACTCGTGAGTCCGCTGTTGCGCATCAGGATGGTGCTCAGCGTCGTCGCCTCAATCTCATCGACCATGTCGGCCAACTCTGGGTCGAAGCGGTAGAAGAAGCGGTCGCCCTCGGCGAGGTCGACGAACTGTCGTTGCATCGACATGGCCGTGAGCTCGCCGACGCACGCGCCTGACATGTGATCTTCTGCGAGGCTGCCGATCCACAGGTCGATCTGGTCGACCTCGCTGTAAACCGAGGCGAGTGCGGCCTGCATGCCGGGGTCTGAAGTGATCTCGGAGAAGCTCGCTTTGCGCTGCAGGCCGTAGGCGACCCGGGTATCGTTGTAGCTCGCCAGGCCGTGGTCGCGGCCGCGTTGGATATTGAGTGCGGCGAGGTCGAGCCCGCCCGCACCAGCCGGGCCGAACAGCTGGTTGCGCAGATTGTGCACCACCCGGGTATCTGCCTGTTGCTGGGTCTGCATCGAGAGCCCCATCAGGATCCAATCGATCTTCTGCGGGTCGCTGATCAGGGTGGATGGGGAGAAGAAGGCATCGAGCACGCTGATCGATTCGAGAGGGGCTGGTCGCCCAGCGTCGTCCATCATCATCAACTGGTCCGAGACCATCGTGTGGCCGATCCGGTACAGGGCTGCGGAGAATTCGTTGGTGATGGCGGGATCGCGACCTGGGTCGTAGCTGAAGCTTGCCGGATCTGGGGCGAGCGGACCGAGGATTGCGGGCAGGAACTCCCTGTAGGTGATCGCCTGCACCTGGGCTCCGACAATCTTGCGGGCGCGCTGGTAGATCTGCTCGTCGTTCCACATCGGGTGGGCTGCGGCAACCAGGGCAGCGAGGCGGTTGTGTTCGCGCAAGAAGATCGTGTGCATGCAGGTGAGCCCGAGCTGTTCATTCGACCGGACATCGCCGCCGAGGAACAGTTCATCTTCGGGTAGGCCGAGATCATTGGCGTTCGGCAGGCCGCTGGTGTTCATCGGCATCAAGTCTCCTGGAGAAGTCTTCAGGCGGCCACCGGTGAAACTGCGAAGGGCGCTGGCGCGGATCCCGTCCGAGCCGTAGACCATCGACGCATCGAGGAACGATGTGATGCCATTGACCTGCTCGCGTGGCGACTCGGTTCCTGTGGAAGGGTCGTAGGCCGTCCGCATCAGCGGGATGAATCCCTCCAGTGGGTCGCCGGCCCCGACCTCGATGAAGAACGGCTCGTCCGCCGAGCCAGAGAGCGTGATATCGTGGTCGATGAACTGTCCCCACTGCCAGACGAAATCGCTGAGCCGGTACGGGTTTGGTGGCGCCGAGTTGGCGTCGCACAGGGCATTGGAAATCGTGCGCGCATTCGCCCGATCACCGATCGCTGGAGCCGAGGCGCCATCGTCATAGGCGGCTGGAGCGACTCTGGGAAAAATTGTCCCCGCCGCGCCGCGTGTCCCGTCTGTCAGATTGTTCCCCAAGCCATCAAAGCTACGATCCTCCGCCATTCCCATCTGAGCCGAGATCGCGATTAGTGCCAACGTGGCTCCACAGCGTCTACTATTAATAAAAATCATTTCAGCTAACCTCCGCGTTTTTAAATTTTCTAATTTCTATCAAGTCTGCCGCTCTGACTCAAGCCCGATCTGGGCGAGATCCTGTTAATGGTGGGTGCTGGAGCAAGCTCCAAGCTTAGGAAAACTGTGCTCTTGGAGGTAGACAGTGCGAGAATTTTTTGATCAAATCGGTCTTTAATCTTCGAATCTCCATCTGGCATTGCAACTGCCCACTTTCTCTACCTTCCAAGACCATGAGACGAACGACTCCGGCAGCGATCCTGCTTGCGACAACAATCTGTACCTCCCAAGCGGCCATTGTCTGGACCGGTGCGACCAGCAGCGACCCGTTTGACGATAGCAACTGGGATTTTAGCGGCTCAGGTGTGACGGCGGTCGAGGCCAATGTCAGCATCGCCGACAACATCACGATCACGAATGGCAATATCGAGATTCCTAATCTCGGTGGCCAGGTCAGGCTGCAGATTGGTAACGGTTTTACCATGACGCTAGACAACTCGATCCTCGGGCTCGTGGCAGGCGGGAACGACGGGGTGGGTGGTGAGCCCATGGGCACCGGGGTGACGGTCAATGTCACCAATGGCAGCCAGCTGAACCCGTTTTTTGTCGTCAACGCGGTGACCGTCAATGTCGACTCGAGCAGCTCGGCCTCATTTGGTGGTGGAGGGACACCGATCAACGTATCGACAGTCAACCTTGCGCCGGGGTCATCGCTGACGCTCGCGAGCTTGGCCGAATTCACCGAGCAGGGGGCGAAGATCTTTGTCAACGGGGTCTCGTTCGCTTCCGATTCTTCGATCTTAAGCTTCAGCGGCAACACCGGCACAGCCATCCCGGAGCCCTCTGGTTTGGCCATGCTTGGTCTCGCCTGCCTCGCGTTGGCATTCCGGCGCCGCCGGTAGCCCGGTAGGATCAGTCAATCTTGGAGTGGGGCGGACGAGGATCACCTATCGGCGTCGTCTCGCGAGTGCGACGAGACCCGCGATCGCGAGCAGGGTCGCCGATGGCTCGGGGATTGGGACGACGCTCCCCATCACGTTCAGGCCGTTGATGTGGAGATTGCCGGTGCTGCCCGCGCCTGCGTTGCGCGGGGTGAAGCGGATCTCGACCAAGCTCGCGCCAGTGATCTCTTGCGTGAACGTGATCGGCACGAAAGGCCCACCGCCACCAGCGGCGGTAAGGACAGAGATCGCGTCATAGAGTTCGAAGGCACCGCCGTCGACGCTCACATCAAAGGC
>Ga0316197_10000323_pt1 | contig 33934 bp, 26 predicted proteins | sample OudBiesiAoxic_MG_FD_204939 | JGI IMG/M metagenome (GOLD analysis project Ga0316197, IMG submission 204939) | Coastal sediment microbial communities from Oude Bieten Haven, Netherlands - site A oxic | ecosystem: Environmental > Aquatic > Marine > Coastal > Sediment | place: Netherlands... | reverse complement strand
CTGCGTTGGTCTGGTGAGGTTCAAGACTGTAATGCAATTGGAGCTGTCACATTAAATCCAGATACTCCTAAGAAAGAAGCAGCATAAAAATTAGCTAATGAGTGCCAACTGTCTTGAAAAACACCGATAAGGGTAAGTATGAAAATAGAACGAAAGATTTGGATGGCGTCTAGAAACATCAGAAAAATCCCACCATGGAAAATTATTGAAATTCTTAATGCTTTCATGGTGGCGCAAGAAAGTGGTGCAGGTTGGGAGTCTAACTTAAAAGATATACTACAAAGCAAAGGGTTAAAGCGTGACTTTGAAGCATATGATAAAAACCCTGGGGGCGATAGGACTTATAAGGCTCAATTAATAAGCTTTGGCTTATTATATGAAAAGGAAAAAAAATTAATTCTAACTAAAGCAGGTAAAGACTTATGTAATACAAAAAATGCACTGCTGATTCTTAGAACTCAGCTTTTGAATATGCAATATCCAAGTGTATATAGTATAGGGAGAAATGTTGATATCTCACAATGTGTAAAAGTTAAACCTGTATTGTTTTTACTAGAACTTATGCTGGAGCTTGGCTATTTAACTAAAGATGAAATATCAATTGCAGTTATTTATGGGCACTCTGTAGATAATTTACATTCATGCAAAGATAAAATATTAGCTATTCGGAGTGGAAAATCGTTAATTGATGTAATTGATAATAGAGAAGATGTACTAACTGTTAAAACTAAAGAAAAACAGGTAAATGAAAGGCTTGAAGACATTAGAAATATTGCTAATACTTTTGAGAACTGGATGAATAGTACAAAACTAACTATAAAAAAAACGGAAGAAGGAATTCGTAAGAACGCGATCGACCCCACCGCCTTGGACTTAATTAAACAATGTATTGATAATCGCTCAAAATTTATAGAAACGGATATATCTAAAATTAAAGAAAACCCTGTGTCATTTATGAAACGTTATGGGGCATGGGATGGGAAAAAAGACACCTCTAGAGTAGCAACCATGAAAAAATCATCTCCTGAGATTGTTTTATTAAAAAGCAAATTTTTAGAGTTTTTTTCTAAAGATGTATTCTCTGGAAATTCTGCTGCAATATATAAAAGAGACATGATTAGCTTAGGTTTTGAAATAAAGGATATTGATTCTGTTGTGAAGTTATTATCTCCAACAAGTACATCTTTATTTGAAGATACATATATTGAACTTTCAAATGGAGGATGTACTTCAAAGGGGATAAAATTTGAAGAAGCTACAGAAAAGTTATTAAATAGGCTTGAATTTAAGTCTAAATTAACTGGGCAACTGAAACGACCTGCAGGAAAATCTGGATCTTATGCTGATATAGTGTCGACTTATAATAAGATAGCTATTTTATTCGATACCAAATCAACTAAAAAGTACAACGTACCACATCAAGATCAAGTTAAAGCCATACAAACATATATACCTAACTGGGCTGAGTTAAAAGATACCCATAAAAAAACCGATGCAAATAAATTACAAAGTTTTTGTTATGTTTCTAATGACTTTGTTTCTTCAAGTGTTAGCGACCATCTTTTAAATATAGAAAAAGAAACAGGTTGTAAGACTAATGCTATAAAAGCTTGGGATTTATTTAAATATATAGAAAAAAATGAAGGTGCGACTGCAATTGACTTTTTTGCTAAGCTTTCTCAAAGTGGTCTTGTATTGTTAAATGAGTGATCCTGTTATTTTATAATTCATTGTATTCATGTCTTTGGCGGATGGTATATCAAGATTGTGATAAAATAGATATTTTGGTGCAAAAGCGCAAGGATAAAAGGGCTGCCATGCGTTTCTTTAAACGATTATTAAAAGGGCAGGGAGTCATGCCGTTGAAAATTTTGACAGGTAAATTGGCAAGCTACTCTGCTGTGATTAATAACTTATTTCGGCCTGGGCGTCATTTAATGCAAGGAAACATTATCGTCTTTTCCGCGATCGTTCCTTTGTCGAATGGAGTAGGGTTAGTTGTATCTAAAATTTAGTTTAGAGCAGTTTGAGTGGATTTACTTGGTCAAACTCGATAAGTTGACAAGTACCTTGAAAAGGTCTCCTTCAAAATAATTCATTTATGCTCCACTTTTAATAAAGTTATAGTGTTATTTTAGTATGAAATTAGACTGAGATACACATGATGTTAATGAAACCTTTTTTTTAGCTAAAAATGGTATGCCTTACCTCTTGTAGCGTGTAAAGTTTGATTTACCTGCTAAGCCGTGTAATACTTTGTTTACTTGTTATAGCGTGTAAGGTGTAATATGAAAATCTCCACAACAAAGCAACTCAGTGCATATTTAAAGGATGTTCGTTTAGATAATGAGTTATCTCAAGCAGATGTCGCTAAAAAAGTTGGGGTTCGCCAAGATACTGTTTCAAACTTTGAGTTAAGAGCAGGAACGACAAAGATGGATACTTTTTTTAAACTACTTTCTGCGCTTGAGTTAGATTTCGAAATTACACCTCGTAATAGTAAAACTGGCGATGATGGTTCAGGCTGGAAAGAAGAGTGGTAATGGCTACATTAGATGTCTACCTCAATGGTTATCTCGTTGGTGAGTTTAAAAAATCGAGTAATGGTGGCCACTCTTTTAGCTACTCAACTAGCTGGCTGGCATTGAATGGAAGCCGACCAATATCATTATCAATGCCGCTCGCTAAGTCTGAATATCGTGGTGATGTTGTATATAACTATTTTGATAATTTATTGCCTGACAACTCAGAGGTCAGACAACGCATTGTTGCGCGTTATCAAGCAGGATCTTCTTTACCCTTTGATTTGTTATCTATGGTCGGTAGAGACTGCGTCGGAGCTTTACAGCTATTGCCAAGAGGAGAAGCCCCTCTTAACGTTAAAAATCTAGAATATAGAGTATTAGGTAATGAAGAGTTAGATAAAATAATAATGGGATATCGTGCCGATATGCCACTTGGTATGATTGAAGATCTGCAAGATTTCCGCATATCCGTTGCGGGAGCACAAGAAAAAACAGCGCTATTGAATATCGATCAAACTTGGTGTTTACCCTTAAACTCCACACCTACTTCGCACATTATCAAACTGCCTATTGGACAGATTCAAAGTCACTCTTACTCACTAGATATGTCTGATAGCGTAGAGAATGAATTCTTATGTATGCAATTACTACAAGCTTACGGCTTATCTGCTGCTAGCTGTGAAATGTTAACATTAGAGGAGATGAATGTACTTTCTGTTGAACGTTTTGATCGCCAATATTCAAGTGATAAAAAATGGTTAATGAGAAGACCTCAAGAAGATTACTGCCAAGTATTTAATGTACCTTCAGCCTTGAAGTATGAAAATCAAGGTGGTCCTGGCATTGAGCAAATCATGAATCATCTATTAGGCTCAAAGAATGCAGTAAAAGATAGATTTGATTTTATGAAGGCACAAGTGCTGTTTTGGCTGATGGGAGCATCAGATGGTCACGCTAAGAACTTTTCTGTTTTCATTTTACCTGACGGACAATTTCAATTAACACCATTTTATGATGTGTTATCTGTTTTCCCTGTCGTGAATAAAAAAGGGCTGAATATTCGTCAGGTAAAACTAGCGATGGGCTTAAAAGCGACAAAAGATAAAAAATATCATATTAATAAAATTTACCCTCGGCACTTCATTGAAACAGCAAAGCAAGTTGGGTTTGAAACTGCTAAAATGGATACTATACTAAGTGAGATTAAAGCTCGCACTGAGCAAGTCATTATTGATATCCAAGCTAGGTTGCCAGTAAATTTCCCTAAAAAAATATCAGAAAGCATATTTTCAGGGATGCTAAAACAGCTTAAAAAGTTATAAATCAAGTTTCACATGTTGAATTTTTTCAACAGTAAAGCTCAGTGATTTTGTTGTTTTAGAATTTAAATGGTCGTTATTAATGTGACTAAATGGTGGCCAAAAAATTAATTGGGCAGTTTTGTTTGATCTAAATTGGGCTTAAATGGCATTATTAAATAACATAAACTATTTATTTTTAAAGTATTTTTTTATTTCAATAGTTTGTAAATATTTCCCATTAAGCCTTCCAAGCTGATAATGCGGGGTCGATTCTCGCTGCCCGCTCCAACTTTCGTTATATAAAGTCACTTTAAAACCAAGCCTTGTTCTTGGTTTTTTTGTTTCTACCATTTGAAAAAGATACTAGAAGGGCTGAAGTTGAAGCTGCAAAAATCGCCTACTTGTAGAATCATTCCATTTTTACTCTCTAGAAGTGCTATTTCTTTTATATGCTATACGCTTCAAGCAATTCTCCCACAGTATAATTCAAATTCTTACATAACAACGGCAGTGTTTCAAAATTAATACTATTATTGGTATATTTAATTGAATGGTAAGCTAGTTAAGAACATTATTATTAAATAAACATTTAATAATAATGTGTTTTCAAAGACTAAAAACTAAAGTCTGAGAACGAGGGCTTGTTAACTTTAACAACAATTCCACTTATTCTTTAACGACAATTCAAACAATGCTGTTCTACCTTAATGGCCTTAGTAATAAATACACTTTATTGCATTTTATCAGGGCATAGCCAGCATCAGTGAAAGCGAAAAAATAACGGAAGTAAAAAAACATTATTTGAATTGTCATTTAAGTGTGAAAATAGAAATGATTTATAATCAGTAATTTAGTAAAGTATGACATAATAAGACGTTGATTTTTATTCAATTAATCACTATCGTGGTTCGTGAATACCAACCACTTAGCTAACGGAGCTTCGCTTAAATGCATTATTTCTGGGTGCCATTTTTACCCATGTTCGGGATTATAGTTCCCTTACTCGCCAATAAACTTAATCGTAGTGCCTGTACGCTGGCAACCGCGTTGCTACCAGCGCTAGCGCTTTGCTTGATTTTTCTTGATTTGCCAGCGGTATTGGCTGGGGAGTCTTTTAGCAAGAGCGTTGAGTGGATCCCCCAATTAGGTTTATCATTATCATTTCGGCTCGATGGTTTAGCTGCATTATTTAGTATATTGATTTTGGGAATTGGTCTACTGGTTATTTTATATGCGCGTTACTATTTATCTGAAAAAGACCATATGGGACGTTTTTACTGTTATTTGATTATGTTTATGACGGCCATGCTCGGCATTGTGATGTCAAATAATATGCTACAACTCTGGTTTTATTGGGAGTTAACCAGTATTAGTTCGTTCTTGCTAATCGGTTTTTGGTCACACAATAGTGATGCACGTAAAGGTGCTAGAATGGCGCTTACTATCACTGGTGCTGGTGGTTTAGCGTTATTGGCAGGGATCATTTTATTAGCTCAAGTCGTTGGCAGTTACGAATTAGACGTCGTCCTCAATAGTGGCGAGTTGGTAAAACAAAGTCCTTATTATTTAGCTATTTTAAGCCTATTTTTAATTGGTGCATTTACTAAGTCTGCTCAATTCCCATTCCATTTTTGGTTGCCTCACGCAATGGCAGCGCCTACGCCGGTAAGTGCTTACTTACACTCAGCTACTATGGTAAAAGCAGGTATTTTCTTATTAGCGCGTTTTTACCCAGTATTAGCAGGCACAGAAATGTGGTTTGTGGTGGTGTCATTAACCGGTTTATTGACTATGTTATTGGGCGCTTACACTGCATTATTTAAACATGATTTAAAAGGGCTATTAGCTTACTCGACCATCAGTCACCTTGGTTTAATTGTATTGTTGCTCGGTTTAAATACTGAGTTAGCTGCGATTGCTGCAATATTTCACATCATGAATCATGCCGTTTTTAAAGCGTCATTATTTATGGCTGCAGGTATTATTGACCATGAATCTGGTTCGCGAGACATGCGTAAAATTAATGGGCTATGGAAATACATGCCTATCACTGCCACGTTAGCCATGGTGGCCTCTGCATCGATGGCAGGGGTGCCTCTGCTTAATGGGTTTTTATCTAAAGAAATGTTTTTTACTGAAACCTTAGAGCAAAGCATTTTAGGTGCTATGTCTTGGTTAATTCCTGTATTAGCGACTATTGCTGCGGCCTTTTCTGTCGCTTATTCACTGCGTTTTATTCATGATGTGTTCTTTAATGGTGAGCCGAAAGGCTTAACTAAAACCCCACATGAGCCACCACGTTATATGCGTGTTCCCGTAGAAATATTGGTGGCGATTTGTTTGTTGGTGGGTATTTTTCCTAACTACACGATTGGTCCATTGCTACAAAGTACTTCATTGGCGGTACTTAACCATGCCTTACCTGAATATAGCTTATCCATATGGCATGGATTTAACCTGCCGTTATTAATGAGTGGAATGGCAACGATGGGTGGTGTGGCTATTTATTTGAACCGCAAACATCTATTCAAATTTGCAGGGATGTTTCCGGATATTGACGCAAAATTGGTCTTTGAAGGTTGTATTCAGGCCTGTGTAAGGTGGGCACAAAAAATAACCATGACTTTGGAGAACGGCTCTTTACAACGTTATGCTTTTTGTCTCTGTTTCTTCGCTTTATTGCTCATCGCACCACCTTTGTTTGACCTAGATACAACCAGAGGAAGTTTGCCTGGTACGCCTATCAATGGTGCTGTGCTTGTTGCTGCTATTTTGATTATTGCAGGTTCACTTGCCACCATTATTTGGAGTCATTACCGTCTCATTGCGTTATTAATGTTGTCGCTAGTCGGTTTAGTAGTATCGATAACCTTCGCTTACTTCTCGGCACCTGACTTAGCGCTTACTCAGCTCTCGGTAGAAATTGTAACGGTGATTTTGTTATTGCTGGCGCTTTATTTCTTCCCTCAGCAAACCCCAACCAGCAAAAGTCGCCCTAGTCATTTTGTACGCGACTTGACTGTTGCGGCATTCATAGGCTGTATTATTGGTAGTATTTGTTTTGCTTTAATGACCCATCCTTTGGATAGTATTTCTGCATTTTTCTTAGCCAATGCAAAAACAGGCGGGGGCGGAACCAATGTGGTAAATGTTATTCTGGTCGATTTCCGTGGCTTTGATACCTTTGGTGAGATTACGGTGCTCGGGATTGCTGCATTAGGTATTCATAAGTTAATTGCTCGCATGCGTTTATCAATGCGCACTAAAGATTACGATGGCCGCCTATGGGCGAAAGAGAAGTATCCGGTGTTATTAATGGTGGTTTCACAAAGCTTATTGCCTCTATTCCTGCTCATCTCTGCTTATATCTTTATGCGTGGACACAACTTACCAGGCGGAGGCTTTATTGCCGGTTTGATTACTTCTATTGCGTTAATTCAGCAATACCTTGCACATGGCGTTGATTGGATGGCTAAAAGGGTGAGTTTGAGTTACCACTATATGATCGCGATTGGATTATCGATCGCCGGATTAACAGGCTTAGGTAGTTGGATTTTTGATCGACCGTTTTTAACCTCTTGGTTTGAATATGTTTCGTTACCTTGGATAGGTAAATTTGAACTTGCTAGTGCATTGCTATTTGACATCGGGGTTTACTTTACCGTGATCGGTGCGACATTGCTTATATTAGCGAGCTTAGGCAAGTTAACGACTACAGAACGACTCACAGTAGGAGAAAGATAATGGAACTAGTCTACGCAGTTTGTGTCGGATTCATGAGTGCCTGTGGCATATTTTTAATGCTACGTGGCCATACCTTTACGTTAGTTATTGGGCTTACTTTATTGTCTTACGCTGTTAACTTATTTCTATTTGCCAGTGGTGGATTAACCATCGGTGCTCCTACGGTACTGAGTAGCAGTGAAAATTACGCAGATCCACTACCGCAGGCGTTAGTACTGACTGCGATCGTTATTGGATTTGCTATGACCGCTTTTGCTGTGATTCTAGCAATGCGAGGACGCGCAGACTTAGGTAGTGATCACGTAGATGGAATAGAACCTTTCGATCCTTTAGCTGAGGAAAAATCCTAATGAGTTTGTTTGACCATTTAGTTATCTTCCCAGTATTAATTCCTTTTTTTGTGGCTGTTGCTTTGCTTTTTCCAAGCTTAAGTAACTCCTTAAGCAAACAACGTGTAGTGAGCATCTCTGCTAATATTTTGATGGTCGTGGTTGCCTTTTCGCTGCTATTCAAGGTTGAGGCACAAGGTATTCAAGTGTATGCACTTGGCGATTGGTCCGCTCCTTTTGGCATTGTATTAGTCGCGGATCTATTTTCTGTATTAATGGTTTGTTTAAGTGCTATTTTAGGCTTAGCGGTAATACTCTATGCGAGTGCAGGAGAAGATAAAACAGGCGCCTTTTTCCACCCTCTTATTATGTTCCAATTAATGGGCATTAACGGTGCATTTTTAACCGGTGATGTGTTTAATTTATTTGTGTTTTTTGAAGTATTGCTAATCGCCTCATACTCTCTGATGATCCACGGAGGAGGAAAACAACGGATACAGGCAAACATCCATTATGTATTCCTTAATTTAATTGGTTCATCGTTATTTTTGTTTGCATTAGGCACTTTATACGGCACTTTAGGCACCCTTAACTTTGCTGATATGGCCGATAGGATCCCACTGCTCTCCAATAATGAATTACTGATCGCCAAGTCAGGGGCCTTATTGTTATTGGCTGTTTTTGGTTTAAAAGCGGCGATGCTTCCTTTACATTTTTGGCTACCCAAAGCTTACTCGGCGACCAGTACTTCAGTGGCCGCATTATTTGCCATTATGACTAAAGTGGGTATCTATAGTATTTGGCGGGTACATGGTGTGATGTTTGGTGACCAAGCCGGTGAACTGGCGAATATCGCTTTGCCATGGTTATGGCCGATAGCTTTATTAACTATTATTGCTGGCGCTATTGCGGTACTTGCGAGTAAAAGTTTGCGGGTGCTTTGTAGTAACTTGGTGATTGTATCCGTCGGTACGTTATTGGTGACTATTAGTTTGAATACAGTACAAGCTACTTCAGCAGGGATTTATTACTTACTACATAGTACCGTCGCCTGTGCTGCTATGTTTTTGCTCGCAGGGTTAATTCAACAACTTCGTGGTCAAGCGGAAGACCGTTTTGTTACTGCTAGAGCAATGCCTCAAGCGGGCATTTTGGGCTTTATCTTTGTGTTATTAGCAATTGGGTTAATTGGTATGCCACCATTGTCAGGATTTGTTGGTAAAGCATTGATTTTACAATCAATCACCAAAGCAAGTGAAGCAATGTGGGTTTTCCCAATCGTATTAGGCGGAGGGCTGATTGCTTTAATCGCCTTATCACGTGCCGGTACCTCATTGTTTTGGCGAACCAATGGTGAAAACACCAGCACACTAAAAGGCCATCCACTTCAGTACCTGGCGATTGGCTTATTGGTCGTGATACTTCCTTTGATGGTTATTTTTGGCGGAACAGTAAGTGACTATACACAATTGGCCGCAGAGCAACTTAAAGCTGGTTTAAGTTTGCAACAACTTAATGAGGTCGCTAAATAATGGATAAAGTACGTAAATTTGTTTGGTTTCCCACGCCTTATCACAGCATACTATTATGGTTGGTATGGCAAATTTTACATGATTTTAGTCGTGGTCATATGGTGTTAGGGGCGATATTTGCGATTGTTATTCCTTGGATTGTCGCACCTCTCAGTGAGAAAGAAGCGGTAGCAAAAAAACCTATCAAGGCGGTGATCTATACATTTCGTTTGTTAATTGACATTGTTGCCTCTAATTACGACGTAGCGAAGCGTGTATTGCAAAGCAATCGCAGTTTAAAGCCCGCCTTCATTGCGGTGCCTTTAGACATTAAAGAGCCTGTGCCACTGGCTATTTTTACAAGTAGCGTATCATTAACACCAGGTACTGTGAGTGTGGAATTATCAGAGGACAGAAAATGGTTATATGTACATGTGCTGCATCTAGAGGATGAACAACAATTAATTAACCTTATCAAAGATCGTTATGAAGCCCCTTTAAAGGAGATTTTCGGATGTTAAGTTACGCTATATTGATTGCTTGTGCGTTGATTTGTTGTGCTTTAGCGTTAAATGCTTGGCGTTTAATCATCGGCCCCACTACACCAGACAGAATTATTGCCGTTGATACTATGTACATTAATAGCATTGCATTGATCATATTGTTAGGGCTTCACCAAGGCTCTGCCATTTATTATGAAAGTGCATTATTGATTGCTCTGCTTGGCTTTGTAAGTACTTCAGCTTTTTGTAAGTACTTATTACGTGGCGATATTATCGAATAAGGAAGAGAGATGACTGTATTTTTAGAAGTGGTAGTGAGTTTTTTATTAGTGTTTGGTGCTTTTGTTATGCTAATTGGCTCTATTGGTTTAGCAAAACTCCCGGATTATTTTACTCGCTTACACGCTCCAACTAAAGCTAGTACGCTAGGCGTTGCCTGTATTTTGCTCGCTTCAATGATTTTTTTCAGCGTTCAACTTGGCCACGTGAACTTAAAAGAAGCATTAATTAGCATGTTTTTGCTGATCACCGCACCCGTTGCTGCACATATGCTAGGGAAAGCAGGCTTACACTATAAAGTGAAAATGGCTGATAGTACCCAAAACCAACATTTGGCTAAAAAAGCCTATTTACAACAACACCCTGATGACAAGTAACTCGTTCTTGCTGGCAGTAAATAAGGATAGTGACTTACATATCCTTTAAAGGGATATTGTTAAGTCTATCCCCTCAATAGGATATTACTTTATATAACCCGCTACCAATCGAGATGCTTTATTCAGTCCTTAGCTTATCGCGGTAACGTTATTGGTTGCTACTACAAACTTGGAGAAAAGGTTTTTAACCAGTAAGCATAAAAGGCTTTATAGGGATAAAAATCCTCTTTTTCTTTAGGTCTTGGTTTTGGAATTTCAGATACCCTTACACTAAATAATAAGCAATCCAAAGCTTCGGTTAAATGCCCCTTTTCGAGACAAACGCTCTCCAAATACCAAGTAGTGGTATTGATATTACCTTGCACACTTCGGTCGCCTCGTTGATAAAATGCACAGGTACTAATCGCCGCATTATACTGCTCTATATGTTGTTTAGCCTTATCTTGACCCATTTTTGCATTATCTACCCAGTAGCGGAAATTTGCCTTAAGACCTGATTCAAAGCTATTTAAAAATTCAACATTATCGCCTTTTTTACCGGCAGGAAACATAATGCAATAGCGGCTGTGGTAGTCGGTTACTAACCAATATTTTTTGCGCTGTATCGTTACGCAGTGGACTACCCATTGCCATTGAAATGCACCGTTTTCCTGTGGGTCTACATCCTCTGGAAAAACAGGGGATGCAATCGATTCGGCAATCGTTTTGTGTGGTGATGGTTCAATACAGGTGATTTTTTTACCATCGCGTTTAACACTAAAAAAATCGGCTGCCGCTTTGGTGCAGTTAAAAATTAACATGAGATTTTCCTTTCATATTTACCTCTCTATTGTTCATTTTTATTAAGCTTGAATGCAAGTCATATAGCGTTGTTTATCGATTTTCCAGTATTACTCTTCTAAGCTGTGTAGTTCGCTAAGCCTAAACAGGGAGAATAAGATGGTGTAGCATTATTTTCTATACTCATTTTCCTGGCTTATTCTGCTTTTTGGCATTGGTTATACATTTGTTTTTAACCTCGGCTCAATACCAATAGACCCAGTGTACTTCATTTCTTTTATTGTATTTATAGCATATTGTTTAATAAAATTAATAATCACTTTACTCCCTTTAATAGTCTATTATATTGCCTCTTCCTGACTTGCGTGTGCTCAAATATCTAACAGCAGATTATCCTGCTTAAAGCGCTCCACATCTTACAATCACCATAGGTATCAAGCTTAATGTCGCCTCTTTTATTAATGCTTCTCTCTACTGTTTGTTTGTCATTAAGTGGCTTTCTCGCCAAGTACTTAGAGCATATTGTACCTATTAATGTGTTACTGATGGCTCGCTTGATAATCCCTGCGATTATTATGTTAGCTACTGCTTTTATATTAAGAGCGAAACTTCCAACTTTCGCTGAAACAAAGGTGATCGGAAAACGTTCTATTTTTATCGCGTTAACGCAGTTTTGCTTCTTTTTAGCATTATCGAAATTAAGCCTGATTGAGTTAGTGGTTTTATTTAGTACCGGCCCACTGTTTATTCCGATTATTGAAAAAATATTATATGGCTCCACAATATCTAGACCGATAGTACTGACATTAGTTTTTTCATTTTTTGGCGTTATTGTGCAATCTGGAGTGATCAATGGTGTGCAATTTCAGTGGGGCATGTTGCTAGGGTTATTAGCGGGTTTTTTTAATGCATGTTCGCAAGTATCGATGTACAAATCCAGCCAAATTAAATTAGACCCATTTATGATCAATGGCGTTAGTTTTTTAATTGCAGCAATATTAGTATTACCCATTGCCACGTTATTAATGCCGTCATCTACTTCTGAATTTGCTTATTGGTTATTTCCTTATGCGGCAGTAATTGGGGTCATGGGGGCATTGAGTGTTGGCACACAATTATTTAGAACTAAAGCGTACCAACGATCTCTGTCGAGCGCAGAACTAGCCCCTATATTTTATTTAAATATATTTATTGCCGCTTTATTACAAGCTATCTTCTTTGAACAAAAATTTCAGCTATTTCAAGTCGTAGGTTTAGCGATTATCGTTAGCGCTTGTTTGGCGTATTCTTATGCTCGTTATCATTCAAGGTGAATTGTATCCATGGTTGAAAAGCCAACCAGTGATGGTATTAATACCTTGTGTGGCAATAACATCAAAATGATCAGAATGAAGGAAATTAAAATAAAAGAGTAAAAATTGAAGTGATGACTTTGCAAAGCATATTTCCTCGCAAAGTCATCTTGAATACAGATTAATGATTAAGTGTTTGCTCGCCTTGACCAAAGTGCCAATCAAAATGGAAATGCTGTGTAATATCTTGATCTTTACGCTGATAGGTATGACTGCCAAAATAATCACGCATTGCTTGTATTAAGCTTGCTGATGAGTCCGCTTCACGATAACTATCATAATAACCGATCGCTGAGCTGGTGGTTAACATTGGTAAACCTTGGCCGATTGCTTCGGTCAATACTTGTCGCCATGCTAATTGTCCTTTAGCAAGGTCGTTACTAAATCGCTCTGCAAGCATTAAGTTGGGAAGCTGAGGCTGGCTTTGATAAGCCTCGGCAATATCATTCAGGAAAGTGGCGCGAATAACACAGCCTGCACGCCAAATTTTAGCAATCACCACATAATCAAGTTGCCAGTTATATTCTTTGTCCGCAGCTGACATCAGCTCAAAACCCTGTGCATAACTGCATATTTTTGAACAATATAAAGCGTCTGATAATTTATCTATCCATAGTGCTTTATCTTTTGCTTGTACCTCCGGACCGGCTAATTGTGATGCACCAATAGCACGTGTTTTCTTTTGTGTGCTTAAACAGCGCGCAAATACCGAAGCTGCAATCGCATTCGCAGGGACACCTAATTCCAAAGCCTCACGAGCGGTCCAGTTACCGGTACCTTTTTGTCCCGCTTGGTCTAGGATCACATCAACCAAAGGCTGGCCAGTTTTAGAATCTACGGTACGTAAAATATCAGCGGTAATACCAATCAGATAACTTTGTAGTTTGCCTTTGTTCCACTGACTAAAGACATCAGCGACTTCAACGGCAGACATGGCTAATACTTGACGCATGAATTGAACTGTCTCGGCAATCATTTGCATATCCGCATACTCAATGCCGTTATGTACCATTTTCACAAAGTGCCCAGAACCAATCGGCCCAATGTATTCAGCACAGGACTCGCCTTGAGGTAGCGGTTGTTCAACATGAGTACGTGCAATTTCAGCCCCTGTTACTGGATCAACTTTTGCTGAGATAGCTTGCCACATCGGTTTCAATTGCTGCCATGCGGCTTTGTCACCGCTGGGCATTAATGAGGGGCCGAAACGTGCGCCTTGCTCGCCACCGGAAATGGCACAAGTAAAGAAATGGAACTTATTTAGATAAGCTTGGTGGCGAGTAATGGAGTCTCGCCATTGGCTGTTACCAGTGTCGACGACAACATCATCAGGTGCTAAGCCCGCAGCAATTAGATCCTGGCAAATAATATCGACGATAGGACCCGCTGGAACAGATAATACAATACGGCGAGGCACAGTAAGTTGTGCCATTAATTGTGTTAGATCTTGCACTGTTTGTAATGGTGCCGCTGTTAATGACTGATGTTGCGCTAGTAACTCTTGGCTGCGTAGTTGATTGGTATCAAAGGCGACCACAGAAAACCCACGCTCGGCTAAGTTTAGTACCATATTTGCACCCATTACACCCAAGCCGATCACGGCAATATCTTTTTGTTCTTGCATTAAAACCTCAATATTTAAATGAACGCCTGATTTATGGCTAAATGACCATATTTATTATGCTTCTTATTAGGCCATCTTTATTATTTTACGTGATTAGTTCGACGTTACTGTTTCACGTTACTATTTATAACGCGACTACTTCTAGTGTAACTATTTTTAAGATGTTTATTTCTACGCTGTTATCTCCACCACAAGGCTAGGATTGGGAAAATAATGACCAATGCAAGTGTTAACACTTGTAAGCAGATGAAAGGCACTAGTGCACTGAATATCTCACCCAGACTGATATCTTTAGGTGCCACTGATTTTAAATAGAAAGCAGCAGGGCCAAAAGGAGGGGAAAGGAATGAGACCTGCATATTTAAACAGAATACAACACCAAACCAGACAGGATCCATACCTAAGCTAACAATAATCGGCACAAAAATAGGCATAGTCAATAACGCAACACCAACCCAATCAAGGAACATTCCTAATACTAATAGAATAGCCATCATAATAAGTAGTGTTGTTGTAGGGCTGCCGCCACTGAGTGCCAGTATGGTATCACCTACAAAATCAATTCCACCCATCAGGTTATAAACACCAACTAATGCGCTTGCACCAATCCCAATCCAGATGATCATGCCACAGGTTCTCATGGTCGAGATCGCGGCATCTTGTAGCATTGAAAGATTAAGCTCTTTACGGATCCAAGTACTTAACATAATACCGACAACCCCCAATGCAGAGGCTTCTGTAACCGATGCAATACCACTATAAATACTGCCAAGTACTACTGCTACCGACAATAATGGGAAGAATAAGGCTTTAAAGAAGTTAGGTTGTGTTTTGGCATCTTCCGCGAGTTCTTCAGCCGTAGGTAAAGGGGCTAGAGCAGGGTTTAATTTACAACGTATTAATACATATAGAATATAAAAAATAGCCAGTAATAATGCAGGTACAAAGGAGGCTTTAAATAAGTCACCAATAGATACACTAGCGGTTAAACCGTAAATAATAAGTACAATGCTTGGAGGTAACATGGTGCCTAAAGCACCGCCAGCACAGGTTGTGCCAATAGCTAATTTTCGGTCGTAACCTAAGCGCAACATTTGTGGTAACGCTAATATACCAAGCAATACCGTTTCACCACCAATAACGCCTGACATTGAAGCTAATATAACCGCAACTAATAAAGTTTGTACCGCAACACCACCACGTAAACGCTTGCCGAATAACTTCATGGCTTCGAATAGATCATGGGCAATGCCGGATCGATCTAATAACGCGGCCATCAATACAAACATCGGTACCGCAAGAAAGATATAACTGTCTACAAAACTATATAAGCGGCTAGTCACCAAAGGCAGTGCGTCGATACCAAACCAACCCACGGTAAAAAAGAGTGCAACAAAACCAGTCACAAATGCTAGCTGCATACCTGTTAACAGTAGCGCTATCATCATAAACAGCATTAATAAGCTGCCATAGCCGATGCCAATTGCAGATAAATCAAACATGAGAGTGTTTCCTTAGCGCTTTGATTTCGGCAATCAAATGCAATAAAAATTGAATAGTAAGAATACAAAAGCTAATCAAAATAACCGCTTTTAATAGTGCAGGGAAAGGAGGGTTCCACGCACTACCTGAAGTATTGAGTCGCAGTTCGCCTAGTGGAGAAAACCATGCACTTTCAACCAGTGTATAAGCGCCATAAGTCATCAATGCAGAAAAAATAATACCAATGATATGGTGCAGTAAATTAAGGTAATGGCGGGTACGCTGAGAAACAACATCGTAAATAAGTACTACACGCACATGCTTATTAGATGCGAAAGCATATAACCCACCAATCACAAATAACGAGCCGCCAATAAAAGACGCTGTTTCATGCACCCAAATAGTTGGTGAGTTAAATACATAACGCATCACCACTTCATAAAAAGAAATAAAGACAGTGAAAATAAACAACATGCTCAGCCAGTTACTTACTTTTAAAATAGCAGCATCAAGTTTGTTCTTAGGCTGTTCATCTTCTTGAGGTTGTGGCATGACTTTTTTGGTAGGCATAAGAGGCTTCCAGATAAAGCAAGGGTTGAGGCAACCCTTGCGATTAAGTTGAGATTATTGCTTATAACAGACCGTTTTCTGCTAAGAAGGTAGTCACCGATGTATATACCTTAGAGGCATTTTCAGAGCGAGCAGCAAATGTTTTCCATTGGCCTTGAGCGATGCTACGGAATTTTTTACGTTCTTCAGCAGACCAGTCGTGAATAGTGATATTAGGATTTGCTTGTGCTTCTTTAATCGCTGCTTGGTCGGCAATTTTTAACTGCGTCGTCATATCGTAAGAAAAATCACGCACAGATACCGTTAAGATCTCTTGAAGATCCATTGGTAATTTATCCCATTTTTTCTGACTTACTGAAATATCGATCAGAGGTAATGAGTGAAAACCAGGTTGAACAGGGTGTGTTGCCACATCATTTAAACCATTTTTTTGGTTAGTTGAGAATACCGTGTAATCGGCAGCATCAATAACGCCTTTGCTTAGCCCTGTAAATACTTCTGAACCAGGTAAGTTAACTGGAGACGCGCCAGCTGCAGCAAATACTTGTTGTACTAAGCCTTCTGGAGCACGTAGTTTAAGTCCTTTTAAGTCAGCAACACCATTCAGCGGTACTTTAGAAACAAACGACTCAACACCGGTAGTTGATGCGCCAACAAACTTCACACCATAAGGAGCGTATAACTCAGTCATTAACTGATTACCGCCACCGTAGTTCATATATTGTAAAAGCTGCGTTGTATCAGACCATGCACCGACCATATTACCAATTAAACCAAAGGCAGGGTCTTGACCTGAGAAATAACCAGTTGCAGTAATTTGGCCATCTAAAATGCCCATTTTAATCGCACCTAATGTTTCAGTATGCTTTACCACACTTGCAACAGGTAATAATTTGATATCAATACGCCCATTAGACATCTTCTCTACACGATCAGCCCATTCTTGTTGTACCTGGAAATTTTTGTCACCAGAAGGATCAGACGATTGAATTTTAAACACAAAATCAGCCGCCATTGCAGAAGTCGATAACAGGCCTGCAATAACACCCGAGAGTAATGATTTGTGAAGCTTTTTCATGTTGAGATTCCTTTTTCCAATAAGTGTAAATTTCAAATTAATCATGTCCAGTTACAAATAGGTTACCGGTAACTTGAAGCGTATGTTACCGGTAACTGCTAGCTTTTTTAGTGTTTTTGATCACAATTTCATAAGCAGATATTAACCTCATTCTTGATAAAGATCATTTTTTAGCGCTTATTCTGGTCTTTTTCTTGTCATTCTTTATGACCTCTTTTAACTTTTATCTTATTGAAATTAAATAAGTTAATTATCAATTCAGTTTGTTAGATAAGCACGCTTGCATGGTGTGATCATTGCAAAGAGAGGCTAGTGAGTGTTTTTTTATTGTTGAGGGGCAGTTCACATTCTTAGACGTTACGCGTAACATGTTACCCGTAACGTGATATTGTTTTTAGCAATATTAGTGACATAACTTGATCAACATAAGCAAGATGGATAGGGGAGCGGGATGAATAAACTACCTAGTGGTGCGGTATTGATAATAATGGGAGTCGCAAGCAGTGGTAAATCATCAATTGGCCAATCGCTGGCAAAAGCATTAAATATTAAATTCATTGATGGTGACGACCTACATCCTAAAGCCAACATCTTAAAAATGGCTTCTGGTCATGAATTAAATGATCAAGACCGTGTTCCTTGGCTAGAAAGAATTCGAGATGCGGCTTTTAGCATTGAGAAAAAGAATGAAAATGCAGTGATCGTATGCTCTGCGTTAAAACAAAAATATCGCCGATTAATTTGTGAAGATAACAATCAAGTAACTTTCTTGTTGTTACATGGCAGTTTTGAACTAGTGCTACAACGCATGCAGAATCGCCAAGGACACTTTATGCCGGTGGCTTTATTAAAAAGCCAGTTTGAGGCATTAGAATTACCCACTGCAGATGAAAAGAACGTCATTAAAATCGATATTGATGGTAGTGCCGAAGTCGTAGTGCAGCGTTGTATCGAAGCCACGCAGACGTTAATAAACTAGTTAACCTCAATTCAGGATGATGAAAACGTCTGTATATTTAAAGTCATATTATTGATTATACAGTGCTGCTCGTTTTGTAAAGTGTTGCTTATCCAGAACTGAGGTTAGTTATAAAATAGTTAAAGCAAACCATAACAGTAGCGGCATGCTTAATACCGATAATAGGTTGCCATACAACACCATAGAAGCAACGGTCGCACCATTCAACTGGTATCGCTCTGCAAGTAAATAATTCATAACTGCTGGTGGCAACATCGTAAATAACACCATCATTTGTAGTTGTAATTGGGTTAAAGGTATCCATAAATAGATCACCGCAAAGGTGATCGCGCCGCTTAATAATGAAGTCAGCGTACTTATTAAACCAATTTTAACTCCCGAACGATTAACATAAATGAGTTGGCTACCTAATGAAAAAAGCATCAAAGGGATCGCACTCTCACCGAGTAAATTAGCAGCCTCCCATACCGGTTCCCAAATAGATACATCGAATAGATTCAATGCTAGAGCAGTCACAGTGGCGTACATAATCGGCATGCTTAACAATTGTTTGAAACCTTGTTTATTAATGCCGCTAATAATCACAATGCCCAGCGTTAATTGCAAACAGGTTGAGACTATCATTAATAACACTGCATCACTTTTCGCAATTTCACCAAAGGTATAAACAAAAAGCGGGATCGCTAAATTACCGCTATTACGAAACATGTGTGGAGGCACCCAAACTTTCACGTTCCAATGATAGAAACGGCATAACATAGCAATCAAAAGGCCGGGTAATATCACCGCAATCACACTCGCGGCAATCAAATTAACCTGCTTGCTACCCAGGGGCATATTCACCAAAGAAGCAAACACCAGTGCCGGTACAAAATAATCGAGATTTAACTTATTAATCGGCCCCATGTCGATCGAAGTACGGCGTGCGCAAATATAACCGGCCAATACGACCACAAACATTGGGAATAAAATTTCTATAATGCGTAATAACATAATAATAATTCAACCGTAGCGGAAAGCGGAAGTTGACCGTCATATTGATAGGTGAAATAGCTGTTCTGTTATAATGAGAGAGCAGCTATCAATGTATATATTAGCTTTTAATCGTTTAGGAAAACCATCGCTCAACCTAAAGCCTAAAGCCTAAAGCCTAAAGCCTAAAAGCTAGAACCTAGAGATTGTTGCAATGTAATCACCGTAATACCTTATTTAACGATTCCAGTTGAGATTAAATACTCTCACCATGGCGGATCTCAACCCCTAAATCAATCACTGCATCGGTGATCGCTTCACCTGCTAAACGTGCAATTAACTGTTGCGCGGTGACCTGACCTATCTTTTCACGCGGCGTTACCACAGTTGCTAACTTTGGCACCATAGACTGGCCTATATCGTGGCCATGGAAACCAGCAACTGCAATCTGTTCAGGAATTTTTAAGCCCATTCGTTGCGCTTCAAAAATAGCACCGATCGCCAAGTCATCATTGGTACAAAATAACCCATCTGTTTGTGGGTAGGCAGCTAGCGTACGAGTTAACAGTTCCGCACCAAGTGAAAATGAAGAAGCCGCTTCAGTCATCATACTTTTACAACTAAGGCCATGCTCTCGCATCGCTTTTTCATAACCTTGTTGTCTTAATTTCGTTCGAGTATCTAAGCGCGCCCCTAAATAAACAATATGCTGGTAACCTTTTGCAATCATCGCAGAAACCATCTGATAACTCGCTTCAAGATTATCAACTCCCACTGCTTGTTCAATTGCCGGTGACGCCACATCCATCATTTCTATCACAGGAATACCCGCCGTTTTAATCATCTTTAACGTTCTCGGGGTGTGCTTGCTTTCAGAAAGAATTAAACCGTCGATATGATAAGACAATAAAAAACTAATCCGTTTTTCTTCTAGCTCTGCACTGTATCCATAATGAGCAAACATGGTTTGATAACCCGCCGCTTCTGTCACTCGCTCAATACCACGAATCACTTCAGAGAATACTTGATTGGTTAAAGAGGGCACTAAGATACCAATGGCGTGGCTTTTTGCATTAGACAGTAAATCCGGTGCACGGTTAGGAATGTAACCTAATTCTTCTACCGCGAGCGATATCTTTTTTTGCATCTCTGAGGAGACTTGTTGTGGGTCTCGCAGGTAACGACTAATAGTCATTTTGGTTACGCCGACAATGTTAGCGACATCTTGGAGGGTAGGTCTTCTTTTCTTGCTCATAATCATAGCCTATGGAATGTTACCTGTAACATAACAAGACTCGTTAATGGATGCCACAACATTAATCAACTTGGCACAGACAAATAATAAAAAGTGTTAGCCAGTAACAAAAAATATCAAGTACGCAGTCATAGGACGAATTAATTCACCCTATGACTTTTTGCTATTTCAAAGTGAGCTGACTGCTACGCCAACGTAGTAGGTCGAGGATACAAAACAGGGTTAGACTGACATCTGTTAAAGGTAAGGTATAACCTAGGATGAGGGTTATTTGAGTGTTTGTGTTGAGTTTTAACCAAGCTACGGTAAGGGTCTTTTGTTTTTTTGGGCTGGTGGTTTTTATGTTGCGACGACCTAGTTGTAACTATAAAAATATTCCTAATCTAGCGGTAACCCACATCCATGAAGCAGTCAATTCAATGTAATAATGGTCTAATGTGGGATCGATAAATAATAAAATGGAATTTATGGTGTTGATAATGCAGATCGAAGGAGCTGCATTATCAATTAATTGAAAGTTAGAGGTTGTCACTAAGGTACAAGGGGCTTCGGCACTGTTTTAGGAGCAGCTGTAGGAGTTACCTTAGGTGCCGCTTTGTTGACTTTTTTTGGTATTGTCTTGTGTGTTAGCGCTGGCAATAAATGCAATTTATGATGAATTGCATGGTGGATAAAGGATAGTTTAGTACGCACAGCTTGCGTTAATACAAAAGGGTAGGCATCTGCTAATCCCATGCTCCGGTTTAAGGAGTTGAGGATCACTGAAAAATCGACCCACGTATCTAGAATATTACTGATCGCTGTTTGCCCTGAAAAAAAGTACGCATCTTGTGGTAAGTTTAATTCTCCTACCTCTTCAGAATCCGCCTGTTCACCAGATGTTGAGCCGGTAATGGAAAAGTTTTGTGCTGTTTCTAGGGTATCAATGATGTGCATATAATGCGCCCAAGACTCTGCCCAGTCTTCATAGGGGTGCATAGTGGCATATTCACTAATATAATGTTCAGGCCAATTTTTTGGTGCGCCATGTTGGTAATGCTGGTCTAGTGCTTCTTGATAATCGAGCTGATCATCACCAAAGTATTGCTTACATAATTGTTGTTTTTCTGGCGTATGGACGATTAATTGGTCAAAGTAGTAGTGCCCTAATTCATGTCTAAAATGCCCTAACAATGTACGGTAACGTTCTCCCATCGCATCTTTTGTTTGTGAGCGAGAAACGTCGTCGGCTTCGGCTAGGTTGATAGTGATATGACCACAATCATGACCGGTAAATACAGTTTCATGGCCGGCTAATGGGCTAGTAAAGTGGTCATTAACATTACGGTCGGTAATAAAATCAAAACTTAATCCATTGTCTGGGTCTTGCGCGATTGTCTTGAGCGGTAATGAAAGCGCTTTTAAGGTATATAATGCACGACGCTTTGCTACTTCCATTTTTTGCCATAACGGAATATGTTCAGCAATACTCAAATCGGGCACTGTTTCGTTAAAACGACAAGCAAAACACAACACTTCATCTTTGCCTTCAACAGGCACAAATGTATTTAAATTTACCATACCGTTACAGGCTTCAAATTGGGCGTTGTTATCACATTTTTGATAATGGATAGTGGGTGCAATCGCTTTAAAAAATGAACCTGTTACTTGATCAAATTCATAGGGCTCTACTTGATCAAAGTTGTCATCGAGCCCTACGGTTCTGTTACAAGCGAGGCAATGACTGCTTTCAAAAAACAAAATAGGTTGATCCGCGCAGTCACATTGAAATGTTTTCATATAAATACTCTATTAACAAAAATGAAAAGCCAGCATATTTAATGCTTTAACTTGCAGAAATACTCTTGCTTAAATACGACTTAATAGATCCGACTTTTTAGTATTGTACTCGTCATCTGTTAATGCGCCCATCTCATGCAGTTGTGCTAATTTTTCTATGATATCAAGCGTCTGAGTAATAGATTTTTGGTCTTTCTGATCTATCGGTTGCTTGTTGTGGCTGTTGTTATCGTTGTTGATACCGTTTGTATTAGCTGAGTAATTGTTGTCTAGGTTGCCATTTGTTGATTGTTGTTGGCTACTGCTGTTATTCGCGCTGCTATTTAGGCCGTTATTATTGTTAAGGCTGTTATTACTAAGATTGTTATTTGTTGGCATGTTATTCATAGCAGGCGCAGCCACGTCTGCAAAATTAGTGTTCGCTACTACTGGTAATGGTTGACCTGTGATCAAAGGCAAACTGCTTACATTAATGGTGCCCCACTGGCTATTGAAAGTCAGAGAAGTGTTATTACCTTGCTGTTGGCTGACGCCACCAATGTTGTGGTCTAATGTGTCATAGACGGACACTTGGCCATTCAATTCCACTGCTAGACGATTTGGAAAAACCGCATAACGGATATTGTTTTGAGCGCCGCTACTAAATGGATTGCCGAGGTTACTTGGCCACCATTGATTGCTGCCTGGTGTACCTGCTGGAATGACCGGAAAAATTTGGTTGTTACTGAGTATGTTTGCTAACTCATTACATAAATTGTCGACGGTTGTTTTTAGGCCGTTATTAAACATATCGCCGACCATGGTCATACCACCGCGCATCCATTGTCCTGAGCCACCTAATTCAGGGCAGTTAAATTGTGCCATAGAGCCGCCGCCATTATTCACTGCAACTAACATGTGAGTCACTGCACCGTGACTTAAGCCATAACGTGACGCTATATCATTGACGAGGTTTTCACCAACATTAGTTAGTTTTTGCATAATAATATGCCCTTTTTATAAATTGAGTGGGAGTAAATAGCCAAAGAAAAAGGCTGGGTTAGCGTCTGTTGTGTAATAGGGTGTTTAATAAACATCCTGCCTATATTACTCATACTGAATACCGCTTGATTATATCTTAAGGTCGTTTGTTTAACCGCAAGGTGGCGGTTAAAAGATGCACTATCATAGCATCATTCTTGAGCTTCTTAGCAGCTTTATCGAGCACTCTTTTTTATTTATTTTTAATATAAATTAATCTCTTTTTTAATAGATACTTAAGAGCTCTGAATGATAGAAAAAGAGATTACAGGTAGTCTTTTTTATAATCTTTACATATCTTCAAAAGTTAGACGTTTTCGAACTATTTACATTGCTTTTTTCATCTCTTTAATTGTTTCTTTTTGATGCTTTAAAGAAAAAGATATATGGATTAAGTTATTTTCATTATTTTTTCTATTTAATAGCATTGATTTTTAAATTCGATACGAATTAAATCTTTAAATGTTATTTTCCTCAAACATGTGCGATTAAACACTGTTCAATTGTATTTTTTATACGTATAAATGATATTAATTTCATTAAATATTATTTAATATTTTGTACTTTTAAAGACATTCGCAGTTATAGCGCTTTGATAAGGTAAAGATAAAACAGAATCTTGTATGTATTGTTTTTTTTCTGTTCTAGCGCTGGTTTTTTCGCCAAAAATATTTTTAGTCTATTTGATTTTTAAGGGCTATTTTAGTGCATCACTGCACCATTTCTAAAAAGCTTCGCTATTTTAAAAGCCATTATTGAGCATATTAGCTGTTTAATTGTGCTGTTTGATGATTAATTAACCTAAAACCTTTGTTTTTTATGGTTTAAGTAAGTGGAATAAATATTGCACAAAATAAATACAATACTAAGAAAGATTTTCATGTTATCTATATAGCTGTAATTTATGAAAGGGGATTAGTCGATGACCATTACTGTTGGTATTTCACACCATACTGAATATAAATATGACCGTTCTGTTAACATGGGGCCGCATATATTTCGTTTACGACCCGCACCTCATAGCCGCACTAAGATTAAAAGTTATTCCTTAAAAATATTACCCGAAGATCACTACATTAATTGGCAACAAGATCCCTTCGGTAACTATCAAGCCCGCGTCGTATTTAACAAACCCACCACAGAGTTCAGTTTTACCGTCGATTTAGTCGCAGAAATGACGGTCATTAACCCCTTCGATTTCTTTTTAGAAGAATATGCAGAAGAATTTCCATTTGTTTATGACAGCGTTTCAAAATCGGAATTAGCACCTTATTTAAAAAAACGTAAAGCCAGCCCTAAAATGCTAGCGTTAGTTGCATCGCTGCAACCTAAAGAGCCGCTTCGCAGTGTAGATTTTTTAGTGGCGGTTAATCAGGCCATTTATGAGTTAGTAGGGTATGGCATTCGTTTAGAGCCCGGGGTGCAAACCGCCAATGAAACCCTGAGTAAAAAAACCGGGTCTTGTCGTGATTCATCTTGGTTATTAGTACAATTATTCCGTCATTTAGGGTTAGCTTCTCGTTTTGTTTCTGGTTATTTAATCCAATTAACTTCTGACCAAAAATCGCTGGATGGCCCGAGTGGCCCTGAAGAAGATTTTACTGATTTACATGCGTGGGCGGAAGTTTACATTCCGGGGGCGGGTTGGATTGGTTTAGATCCTACCTCTGGTTTATTTGCGGGAGAAGGACACATTCCATTAGCCTGTACCCCTGAACCAAGTTCTGCAGCACCAGTTACCGGTGGTATTGACGACTGTAAATCAGAGTTTAGCTTTTACAATAAAGTGACGCGTGTGCATGAAGATCCACGTGTGACTAAACCTTATTCAGAAGCACAGTGGTCTGCTATTAATCGTTTAGGTCAGCATGTTGATAAAACCTACGATGAAGAAGGTATTCATTTAACCATGGGCGGTGAGCCTACGTTCATTTCTATTGATGATATGGAACATGCACAATGGAATACGGAAGCCGACGGTAAAGAAAAACGTCAGTTAGCGCAAAACTTATTTGTAGAAATGAATAAGGTATTCACGCAAGGTGGTTTTACCCATTATGGGCAAGGTAAATGGTATCCAGGTGAGCCATTACCGCGTTGGCAGTATGCGTGTTATTGGCGCAAAGATGGGGTAGCTCTATGGAAAGATGCAAGTTTATTAGCGGATCCCAATAAAGACTACAAATTAGACCATACGGATACCAAGAAATTTGCTGAAAAGCTGAGTGATGCGTTAGGTTTAGGTAAAGAAGCATTGACCACTGCCTATGAAGATATTCTTTATCATCTCTGGCAAGAAGGGTCTTTACCTACCGAAGTTGGTCCCAAACAACCTGAATTATTGCATGCCATGAGCCGCCAAGGCTTTTTGAAAAAAATGGAGTTAGGCATAGAAAAACCAGTCGGTTATGTGCTGCCATTGCAATGGAATGGCGGTAAAAATTGCTGGCAATCTTGTACTTGGGAATTTACGCGCGGTCATTGTTTCCTATTGCCGGGTGAATCTCCATTGGGTTATCGCTTACCTTTAGACAGCCTGGAGTGGACAAGTAATATTATTGACCGCGACCCCTTTGATATTCCAGAAGAATTTTCTAAACCTAAAAAGCTGAAAAAAGGTTTTATTGGTAAAGAAATGATTAAAACGGCAATGGCATTAGAGGTACGAGATGGTCGTTTATATATCTTTATGCCACCGACTAGCCATTTTGAACATTATTTAGGTTTATTGACTGCCATTGAAGGGGTAGCAAAAGCATTGTCTATGCCGGTGGTGATTGAGGGTTATAACCCACCTAAAGACAGCCGTGTTGAAAAGTATGCGGTTACGCCTGATCCGGGTGTGATTGAAGTGAATATTCACCCTTCTAAATCGTGGGATCAGTTAGTTGAAAGAATGACTACCTTATATGCGTTAGCTAAAGAGGCACGTTTAGGGACGGATAAATTTATGGCCGATGGTCGCCATACGGGAACCGGTGGTGGTAACCATGTGACCTTAGGCGGGGAAACGCCGGATCAAAGTCCGTTTTTACGTCGCCCTGATATCTTAAGAAGCTTTATCACCTATTGGCAGCATCATCCTGGGTTATCTTACCTATTTTCTGGTTTATTTATTGGTCCAACAAGTCAAGCGCCTCGTGTTGATGAAGCCCGCGATGAAGTGTTATATGAATTAGAAATTGCATTTTCACATATGCCTGAAGGCGAGGTCCCGGAACCTTGGTTAGTTGACCGATTATTACGTAATCTGTTGGTTGATTTAACCGGTAATACACACCGTGCTGAGTTTTGTATTGATAAGTTATATTCGCCAGACTCTGCAACAGGGCGTTTAGGGATTGTGGAATTTAGGGGCTTTGAAATGCCTCCTCACTCACAAATGAGTTTGGTGCAAATGTTATTACTACGCACCTTGTTAGCTTGGTTTTGGAAAAAACCATACCACAAACCATTGGTTCGTTGGGGTACTGAGCTACATGATAAATTCTTATTACCGCAATATGTTGAAAATGATTTGGCAGAAGTGTGTCGTGATTTACAACAATCTGGTTTTGCATTCCAATTCAGTTGGTTAAACCCATTCTTTGAATTTAGATTCCCTGTTTGTGGTACCCGTGAGTTGGATAATATTACCCTGGAATTAAGAACTGCGATTGAACCGTGGCATGTACTTGGTGAAGAAGCCAGTGCTTCGGGTACTGCAAGGTACGTGGACTCGTCATTAGAAAGGGTGCAGATAAAAGTGCAAGGTACCATGAGTGACCGTTATATAGTGACTTGTAATGGCCGCCGAGTTCCGCTTAAAGTGGTAAAAGGTAAAGCCAAAGATGAGCGTGTCGCGGGTATTCGTTACCGTGCATGGCAACCACCAACAGCTTTACACCCAACTATTGGTGTGCATGCCCCTCTGGTGTTTGATTTAATTGATACTTGGGAAGGACGCTCTGTGGGTGGCTTTGTTTATCATGTAAGTCATGCGGGTGGACGTAATCCTGAAACCTTACCTGTAAATGCATTTGAAGCGGAAGGAAGAAGAGTGGCTCGATTCTGGGAACATGGTCATACACCTTCTTTATTACCTTCAGATCAACCAAGTTGGAGCCCATCTGCGGTGACACACAGCTTCCAAGTCGCCAATTCAGTCAGTGAGTTTGTGGTACCGGAAGAAGAGAGTGTTAACCAAGATTATCCAAATACCTTGGATTTACGTCGCCAACCTGCTTTTAAATAAAAGAGAGCGACATCAGTCACTCTACCTGTTGATTGTTTAAGGTAGAGTGATTTCATGATCACAGATCTAATGACTGCTGATCATGATGTTTGATAAAACGGAGCAATGTTAAATTGTATATAAAAAACCACACCATGTCGGCCTTACCTAAATGGCTGTCTTTGTATTTAAATAAGGTCCATGTTCATGATGAGCTGGCTAATCATGGTGGGCGTTATCCTGAACATTGGGATACATTATTTAAGCGCTTAGGTAACTTAACTGCGGAAGATTTGAGTAGCCGTGCTGTTGAAATAAGCCAGTTATTACAAAATGGTAATACGCAACCTGAAAGTAATAAGCGCTGGCATTTTGATCCACTTCCTTTTATGTTTTCTAAGTCAGAGTGGACTTTTTTAGAAGAAGGGATCAAACAAAGAACAGTACTCTTAAATGCTATTCAGCAGGATATTTATGGCGAACAGAAGTTGTTACTTGAAGGTCATATCCCTGCGCAACAATTATATCAAAATAGTAATTATTTAAGAGAGGGTTTTAGCTTACCAAGCAATGAATTGAAATTGTTTTTTACCGCTTTGGATATTTACCGAGCACCATCGGGTGAATTTAAAGTATTAGCGGATCATTGCCAATGCCCATTAGGGATGGGGTTGTTAGTTGAAAGTCGTATTATCGCTCGACGTGTGATGGCGGAAGAGTTTGCGGATTGTAATGTTCAGCAAATCAAAAATTTTTTGAAAATATTTCAAGAAGGGATCAATGAATATACTCAATATATGGATGATCCTCGTGTGGTTATTTTAACCCAAGGAACAGATGATCCTAACTATAACGAACACGCCTTTTTATCCGTTTATTTTGGTTATACCCTAGTGCAAAGCGCAGACCTAACGGTGCGTAATGGCGAGGTGTGTTTAAAATCGTTACAGGGTTTAGGCAAAATTAACGTGATAGTACGTTGGGTGCCGGATCGCAGTATCGACTCTTTAGAGCAAACGGAGTATTCCTTACATGGCATTCCTGGTTTATTACAAGCGGTACGTGAAGGTGCTGTTAAAGTATTAAATCCATTTGGAAGCGGCGTTTTATCTTCTCCTGCTGTGCAATGTAATTTAACGCATTTATCGCAACATATTTTAAAACAGCCATTGATGATTGCCGAGCCTAATTACTATGATGTTGAAAAAGCTAAAACCTTAGATTGGTCGCTATTAGAGTTAGCGAGTTATAAAGATAGAAGCTTGAAGCTTGATGGCAGTGTTGATGCAGAGAAAATAAAAACGCTGATCAGAGCAAAACCTGAAGAATATTATTTTCAAGATAAACCCGTTTTTAGTACCGCACCTTTTTGGGACAATGGCAAGCTGATATCTAAACCAGTGGTTTTTAGATGTTATGCCCTAACTACTGAGAATGGAGTTGAAATATTACCTTCAGCGTTATGTTTTTCCAATGAAATTAGTAATGATCCGAGTGTTTCTGGTTGGATCAAAGATACTTGGATAAACACAGCAAGTGACACCGAGCTAGAAGCCGTTGTGTTGCCTCCGCCGATCAAGAAAAGAACTGATGTTGCATTATTAGAAGGCGTTATCTCTAGCCGTACTGCTGAGCACCTATTTTGGCTCGGACGTTATTTGGAGCGGTGCGAGAATACGGTGCGTATTTTGCGTATCTTCATTGATAGGTATACGGAGTTGGCTATTTACCCCGATGCAATACGACATAGTATTGTAGGGCGCTTCTCCAACGCGATTAAGTCGCAGCATATTGTTTATCCTTACATTGAACAGGAGCCTAAATTAGAGGGCTTCGACCCTCTTTTATCTAAACAAGTCGCGTTTCAATTATTGGCCGATGAACAATCTGCTGGAAGTATTGTTAATACGCTTAAGTACTTGTCGAATACTGCTTTGCAAACGAGAGAATTATTATCGCATGATAGTCGACGCATGATTGATGATATTAATGATCAAGTTAAACAGTTAAGAAATACTACTCGAGATATCTCAACACGTGCCATGCAAAGCATATTAGATAAAGTGATCGGTTCAATTATGGCTTTTAATGGTTCGATTGCAGATTGTATGCCTAATAGTAATGGCTGGTTTTTATTGGAGATTGGCCGTCGTATTGAACGCAGTATTCAAATCACTTCTTTAAGTTCAGCACTGCTGACTGAAGAGATGGATACGCCTAAAGAATTAGGGTTGTTAGAAGCAGTATTGAGCTGCCAAGTGAGTTTAATTACGCATAAACGTCGTTATCGTATGTACCAAACTATTGGCACCGGCTTAGAGTTGTTATTGCTAGATGCCGAGTATCCTCGCTCGTTATTGTTCCAACTCGAGCAAATAAATCAGCTTTGTCAGCACTTACCGACCAAGCGTCGACCGGGTTTAATTGCCGCCCACGAGAAAGCGATTTTACTGTCTAAAACTACTTGTTATTTGACTGAAAAAGATTACCTACAGAAAGCAGAAGATGGTAAGCGTAAACAATTGATAGAGTTCAGTCATAATATCCGAATGAATTTGAATACTTTCTGTGATGTATTGTTATTACAGTACTTCACACATACTAAAACGTCCCATAAATTAAATTGGACCAACATTGAGCAAGCTCAATCGTGAAATATAAAATAAAACATTCAACGACTTATCAATATGCTGATTATGTCAGTATATGTCAGAATCAAGCTCGCTTGACGCCAAAAACGGATCGCGGGCAAATCTGTCATCATAGCCGTATTGATATATCTCCACCGCCCAGTTATTTACAGCAATTTACTGATTATTTTAATAATAATGTGACTGTTTTTGAGGTTGCAACACAACATAAGACGCTTAAGGTCACTATGACCAGTGAGGTTGAGCTATTAACGGATGCCAAGGCCAATATAAATGGTTTTGATATGCTATGGATAAAAGTACGAGATTTGCTGGAAAGTGCTAACACCATGGAGCTATTAAGGGCCTCTGAATTTGTATTACCTTCTCAGCTCACACCGCTGGAGAAAGGGATAAAAGAATATACGCTGGTATCATTTGCACCCGATGTTAACTTAATTGAAGGTTGTAAAGACTTAATGGCACGAATTTTTCATGAGTTCTATTATGACCCAGGTTTTACAACGATAAGTACGCCCTTAAGCGTTGTTTTTGCACAAAAAAGGGGCGTTTGCCAAGATTTTGCACACTTTGCGCTCGCGTGTTTACGAAGTGTTGGGTTAGCGGGGCGATATATTAGTGGATATATTGAAACCATGCCGCCCGAAGGTGAAGAAAAATTAGAAGGTGCTGATGCGACCCATGCTTGGTTTGCCGTCTATTTGCCTAATTTTGGGTGGGTTGATTTTGACCCTACCAATAATGTAGTACCCACAGACCAACATATCACCTTAGCAGTAGGACGAGATTTTTCCGATGTAACCCCTTTAAAAGGCGTTGTATTTGGTGGCGGATCTCAATTGCTAGACGTTGCGGTAGATATGATTCGATTAGAGTAATTTTAATATTTTATATGAGTTAATAATCAAAAGGTGGAGAAGTGTATGGGAATTGATTGGAAAGCGTATCAAACAAATGGTTTTTTTGATGAATTAATTGACGCTAAAGGGAACGTGAGATTACACGGCAATCAATTAGCTCAGTTTTTTTCGAGTTTATCAAATGAAGAGTTAGTCAAAGCACGGGCAGTTGCTGATTTAGCGATTAAAGAAATGGGGATCAGCTTCACCGTCTATGATGAAGGCAATATGATCGATAGAGCTTGGCCTTTTGATATTATTCCACGCACTATTGGTAAAAAAGAATGGCAAGGTATTGAGGTAGGTTTAAAACAACGCGTTGAAGCGCTTAACTTATTTATTGATGATTTATACCATGACCAAAAAATAATAAAAGATGGGGTTTTTCCAAAAGGTCTATTGGAAAAGTCAGTTAACTTCCGCAAGCAATGTGTAGGGGTTAACCCTCCTAACAAAATATGGGCACATATTTGTGGTTCTGACTTAGTACGTGATGGCAACGGCACCATGTATGTCTTAGAAGATAACTTACGTGTCCCATCTGGTGTTTCTTATATGCTTGAAAATCGATCGGTAATGAAGCGTGTTTTCCCTGAATTATTTGATCAAGTCTCGATCCTACCTGTTGATGATTACCCATCACAATTATTTGATATGTTAGCAGCTATGTCACCTCGTCCACAGGATAAACCTGAAGTGGTTGTTTTAACGCCAGGTGTCTTTAACTCAGCTTATTTTGAACATTGTTATCTAGCACAAGAGATGGGTTGTGAGTTAGTAGAGGGGCGTGATTTAGTCGTAGAGAAAGACGATTGCGTATATATGCGCACCATCACTGGTTTGCAGCGAGTTGATGTTATTTACCGTCGCATAGACGATCTATTTTTAGATCCCGAAGCATTTTTACCGGACTCTCAATTAGGTGTACCTGGATTAATGCGTGCTTGGGCAAAAGGTAATGTTGCATTAGTAAATGCTCCGGGTGCCGGCGTTGCCGATGATAAAGTAGTTTATGCCTATGTGCCTGAAATGATTAAATATTACCTAGGTGAAGATGCGAAATTAGCAAACGTGCCTACGTACAAGTGTTTGGATCCAAAAGAATGTGATTATGTGATTAAAAACATTGATAAATTAGTGGTTAAACCTGCTAATGAGTCAGGTGGTTATGGTTTGTTAATTGGTCCCAAGTCAACCAAGAAAGAACAACAAGAAACCATTGCTCAAATTAAAGCAGATCCTCGTAATTGGGTTGCTCAACCGACGTTAGACTTATCCACCGTGCCTACATTGGATGGAGTAGAACCCGATGGAAGACATGTGGATTTAAGGCCGTTTATTTTATCATCAGGGCATGATACTCAGGTCACTACAGGTGGATTAACACGTGTTGCTATGAACAAAGGCTCGCTGGTGGTGAATTCATCACAAGGTGGCGGTAGTAAAGATACTTGGATTGTTGACGAGGAGGCGTAATAATATGCTATCAAGAGTATGTGAAACTTTATATTGGGTGTCTCGCTATATTGAACGTGCAGAAAATGTAGCACGTTTAATTAATGTTAATAATATGCTGATCATGGATCTACCTAAAGGGGTGAGTACTGGTTGGGAGCCTTTAATTGATATTATTGGTATGCGTCAAGCCTATCAAGAAAATCATACTGACTTTTCAGAATCAAAGGCATTACGTTATTTATTAATCGGCTACGATAATAATTCATCTATTCTGAATTCTGTTATTAATGCTAGAGAGAATGCGCGTACTATTCGAGATGTAATACCAAGAGATGTGTGGGAAGAAATAAACTCTTTATATTATTATGTCAAAGATAATCAAAATGAAGGGCTGAGCAAGCGCGGACGCTTTGCTTACTTAAAAAAGATCATTGAATCAACGCATATGATCTTTGGTACTTTAGATGCCACCCTTAATCATGACCAGGGTTATACGTTTAGTCGATTTGGTTTAATGATAGAACGTGCAGACATGAGCTCACGTATTCTAGATATTCGATCTGCAACGCTGATCACTAATGAAGAAGGTAAACCCTTTGAAAATATTCAATGGATCAGTTTATTACGTTCAATGAGTGCATATCAAATGTATCGTCAGCAAATGGGAGTGCGTGTACAACGGGCTGATGTAATAGAGTTTATAATGCACAGCGAAGTCTTTCCTCGTTCGATTTTATTTTGTTTAAATGAATTAAAGAAAATGATGCAACCGATTATTCATTCTGAGGAGTTAATTAAGCTCATTGATCAGGTATGTGACAGTTTAAAAAATGAAGATGTGAGAATGCTAAAGAATGGTGATCTGCATGATTATGTGGATAAAATACAGCTTAAATTAGCTGGTGTACATAATCAGCTCGCTGAACTGTATTTCTTAAAAGCACCTGAATTAACTGAAACGGCTGAATAAGTCACTTTATTAAAACAGTGAGCGAACCTTGTGCGATCAATAAAGCACAAGGTACTTGTGCCTGCTACTCACTTCTCAGGCAGGAAAATAGAGACAGATGCTACCAAGTGCTTGGCTCGTTGTCTGCCCTTGAAATTTTCATTCTAAGTAAAAATCCCCTTTATTCTGCAACCATAGGATTATTTTATGCAAGCGATTCAAATTCATCACCATGGCGATCCACTTTCCTTGACTCAATGTGCTGACTTAAGCGTTGCAGATGAGGATATTTTAATTGCAGTTA
>Ga0316197_10000321_pt1 | contig 34112 bp, 32 predicted proteins | sample OudBiesiAoxic_MG_FD_204939 | JGI IMG/M metagenome (GOLD analysis project Ga0316197, IMG submission 204939) | Coastal sediment microbial communities from Oude Bieten Haven, Netherlands - site A oxic | ecosystem: Environmental > Aquatic > Marine > Coastal > Sediment | place: Netherlands... | reverse complement strand
GCCCCGTGTGGCCGCCCTGAGTGCCCGCCTGGCTATGCAAAAAAACTCATCAAGGACCAGCCATTGACTCATTTTTTTGCTACGCCATCCGAACACTCAGGACGACCACACAGGCCGTTCAACTGCGGAATCTAGGTTAAAAGTTAGACGGGTCACATTTCATTGACAATTTAGGGTGAAGTCGAAGAAATACCTCCCGATGTTGAGTTCAGGAGGCGGTTTGTGAGCACATTGGCGTCAGCTCGTGCCTGTCTGGCGGCAAACTGCAGCAGATTTTCGTATATCAGTACCACAATATATAGTGTTTTTCTGTTTGAGTTGGCTGCCTTGGTATTTACCCGGATATACTTAAGCTGGCAACCAGGTAAAAATATATAACATGCTGAAAAATAAAAGCAATAATAATATAAATTATTTTTCGATTTCAGCTTGACAGGTGCCCGGGTGGCGCTTAATCTAATCATCCGCACATACAACATATTGTGGTTGTCTTGAAGATCGTACCGATATGTCGGGGATGAACCTGCAAACGGCAACAACTGCGGTAAAATCCATTACAAGGAGTCAGGAGTCGCAATGAAATCAGTTCAGCTGAAGTCTGTTTCGAGCGGAGTGGCCGATATCCCGCTGCAGGGCGCATCTTTGGATATCTGGGACAAGAAATACCGCCTGAAGCGCAAAGATGGAACCGCCGTCGACGAATCCATCGATGATACCTATAAGCGCATCGCGCGGGCGCTGGCGGATGTGGAAACAAACCCTGAGAAGCAAGCGCACTGGAATGAGCAGTTTTTGTGGGCGCTTCGCCACGGCGCCATTCCTGCCGGACGTATCACTTCGAATGCCGGAGCGCAGGAGCACAAGCCCGCGACATCAACGATTAACTGCACCGTGTCCGGCACTATCCACGATTCGATGGATAATATTCTGGAGCGTGTACACGAAGCCGGGCTGACGCTGAAATCCGGTTGCGGTATTGGTTACGAGTTTTCGACACTGCGTCCCAAGGGGGCTTATGTATGCGGGGCGGGTGCCTACACCTCCGGGCCACTATCTTTCATGGATATCTACGACAAAATGTGTTTTACCGTGTCTTCTGCCGGTGGTCGTCGTGGTGCGCAGATGGCAACGTTTGACGTGGGCCATCCGGATGTCATGGACTTCATTCGCGCCAAACGTGAAGACGGCCGCCTGCGCCAGTTCAACCTGTCCCTGTTGATCACCCAGGAATTCATGGATGCCGTGAACCGGGACGGCGAGTGGAGGCTGGCGTTTCCGTTGAGGGAGCAGGAAGTCGAAGAACAAGGTATTGATCTCTATGATACGAGCCAGGTTGTCTGGCGCGACTGGCCGGACAAGAATGCTTACCTGACTAACGAAACCGGCCTGGCAGCCTGCAAGGTATACAAAACCATCAAGGCGCGTCATTTATGGGACATGATAATGGCGTCCACCTATGATTTTGCCGAACCGGGTTTCATTCTTATCGACAAAGTCAACGAGATGAACAATAACTGGTTCGCGGAAAACGTGCGCGCCACGAACCCCTGTGGCGAACAGCCGTTGCCGCCTTATGGTTCCTGTCTGCTGGGTTCCGTCAACCTGACCAGGTTTGTACGTAACCCTTTTACCGAAAACGCCCATTTTGACTGGCAGGAGTTCCGCAAAGTTGTGGCGATCTTTACCCGTATGCTGGACAACGTGGTGGAGATCAATGGTCTGCCGCTGGAAAAACAGCGTGAGGAGATCATCAGCAAGCGCCGTCATGGCATGGGTTTTCTCGGTCTGGGTTCAACCTTGACCATGTTGCGTATGAAATACGGTTCAACCAATTCGGTTGAGTTTGCTGAAAAGGTCAGTTGTGAGCTGGCTTTGACTGGCTGGCGGGTTGCTCTGGATCTTGCCGGCGAAAAAGGTCCGGCACCGCTGCTTGAAGAAGAGTTTGAAGTGACTGCAGAAATGCTGCGCAAGCGTCCGGAGATGAAGCAGGACGGAATTCGGCTGGGTGATAAGGTCAAGGGCAAGGTGCTGCACGCGAGGTACAGCCGCTATATGCAGAAAATTGCCGAAGTGGCGCCGGAACTGGTGGATCATCTGGCAGAAACGGGAGCACGCTTTACCCATCATTCATCAATCGCTCCAACCGGCACTATCTCTCTGTCGCTGGCCAACAATGCCAGTAACGGCATTGAGCCCAGTTTTGCACACCACTATTTCCGCAACGTGATACGGGAAGGCCGCAAGACCAAGGAAAAGGTTGATGTGTATTCTTTCGAAATGCTGGCATATCGCGCTATGGTGAATCCTGAAGCCGTGCCGCAGACTGAAGAGGAAAGCAACCGCTTGCCGGATTATTTTGTTTCGGCCGACGATATCACTCCCAAAGAGCACGTGGATATCCAGGCGGCGGCGCAGAAATGGGTGGATTCGTCCATTTCCAAGACTGCTAACGTACCGACTGATTATCCGTTTGAAGATTTCAAGGATATCTACAGCTATGCCTATCAGCAGGGCCTGAAAGGTTGTACAACGTTCCGCTTCAACCCGGAAGCCTTTCAGGGCGTGTTGGTCAAAGAGAAAGATCTCGAGAACACCACCTATCAGTTCACCCTGGAAGATGGCAGCGTTGTGCAGTTAAAAGGCAACGAAGAAATCGAATACGATGGAGAAACCCATTCTGCGGCCAATCTGTACGATGCCTTGAAAGAAGGCTATTACGGCAAGTTCTGATTGCTTAAGGCAAGAAGTCACAGGAGTTCGACATGGCGAAGAAAATTGAACAGAAAATTGTGGATTACGAAGTAGTAAAGGAGCAGCAGCCGGAGCAGGCTGAAGAGTGCGTAACGGCCGAGATTAAAGAAGAAGACAAGATTGTCCATCTGCATGAAAAACTGAAGCGGCCTGAAATGCTGCTGGGTTCGACGTACAAGGTCAAAACACCGCTTTCAGAGCACGCCTTGTATATCACCATTAATGATGTGGTCCTGAATGTAGGGACGAAGCACGAGTTGCGGCGTCCGTTTGAGATCTTTATCAATTCAAAAAACATGGACCACTTCCAGTGGATTGTGGCGCTGACGCGGATTGTGTCGGCCGTATTCCGCAAAGGCGGTGATGTCACTTTCCTGGTCGAAGAGCTGCGTTCGGTGTTTGATCCGCGCGGTGGCTATTTCAAAAAGGGCGGTAAATACATGCCGTCACTGGTGGCGGAAATCGGTGACGCCATTGAGTGTCACCTGCGCATGATCGGCATGCTGAAGGATGAAGGCCTCGACGAGCACCAGAAGAAACTGGTGGCGGAAAAACGCGCACAGTATGAAAATGCAGTGGTAAGCGTGACTTCGGCGGATTCCGGCGATTTTCCGGAGGGTGCCCAGTTGTGTGCCAAATGTCATACCAAGGCGGCTATCCAGATGGATGGCTGCCTGACCTGTCTCAACTGTGGGGAGTCCAAGTGCGGATAAGAGGCCGGCTAACTTACAGACTCATTAGCAGGTAAGTGGTGGAGGCCTCCAGAGAAACACAACGCTGATGGATGCTCTGTTTCTCTTCCGTTGCTGCACACTATCGTGAAATATCAATTTATTGCAGGCCCTGCGGGTGCTCTGCAGGTGCTGGAAGAAAAGACTGTTCCTGAACCCGCTGCAGTTGCAGTGATCTGCCATCCGCACCCGCTGCACGGTGGGGCTCTGACAAATAAAGTCGTTCATCAGCTGGCAAAAACCTTTAACGAGATCGGTGCGGTCAGTGTGCGTTTTAATTTTCGCGGTGTTGGCGGGAGCGAGGGCGAATACGATGAAGGTCGTGGGGAGCTGGAGGATCTGGTCGCGGTAGCCCGGTGGGCGGAGCAGCACTGGCCGGGTCTGCCGCTCTGGTTGGCCGGATTTTCCTTCGGCGGGTTCGTTGCGCTGAAAGGGGCGCAACGCCTGGAGCCGCACAGACTGGTAACCGTTGCACCGGCCGTTAATTATTTTCCGGCCGAATCGTTGCGCCTGCCGGGGCTTGACTGGTTGCTGATTCAGGGTGAGAGCGATGATATTGTGCCGACTGTGCAGGTAAAGAAATGGCTGGAATCGCTGGAATATGAGCCGCAGTTTGTCTTGATTGAAGGCGCCGGCCATTTTTTTCATGGCCGCTTGAATGCGCTGAGACAAGCGCTTATAGATGCATTTTGATAAGAGCCTGTCCGAGGATAGACTGATCTACTGCGGACAGGCTCTTAGCTCAGTATCGCTTGAAATTTTTGACGAAACGGAAAACTTCTTTCGCGGAATTGAAGATTTTGGGGATCATGTGATCATTAATCGAGCAGGTCCAGTAGGCTGGTAATACCCCGCCTTTAAAAATCGGACTCGCACTGACGGATAGACCGTTAATCTTTTTTTCTACTTTTGCATTCATGCGCAGTCCAGATATGCTGTTTTTTCTACCCGGCATCGAGGTGAACGGCGTTCCATTAATTCTGACTCCCCTGTACAAATTGCAGACGTTTCATGAGCTGAAATTATCCAGCCCGCCAAACGCGCTGAAAGCGCATCATGGAATAACGCTTTCCACCACTTTCCCGGCCCGGTAACCTGCTAAAAATAATGCTTTATTTAACCGTTCCACGGACAGCAGCTCGATAAGCGACCAAGAAATCAATTATATTATTATATGCTTGCTAAGACTGGGGTCAATCGGTGAATCTGGTGGTAGCTTCTTTTGTTGAATGGATTTTCATGGTTCACCAGGATCTGCGCTAAGGACGTCAGCCGAAATAATAGGCATAATAAGCATTTAGCCGGTTGGACGGCACAGTAAACTATGTACGAGAAACATTTTGGACTGACAGAACGGCCGTTCTCAATCGCACCTGATCCGCGCTTCCTGTATATGAGCCAGCAGCACCGTGAGGCGCTGGCGCATCTGTTATACGGGGTTGGGGAAGGTGGCGGTTTCGTTCAGTTGACCGGCGAAGTTGGCACCGGGAAAACCACTATATGCCGCTGTCTGCTGGAGCAGCTCCCTGAGAATGTCGATGTTGCGTTGATACTCAATCCGCGGGTCACTGCACTGGAATTGCTCGCCAGTCTGTGCGATGAACTGCACATTCAGTACGTCAAAGACACAACGAGTATCAAGTTGTTGATCGATGTGCTGAACGCCTACCTGTTGGATACCCATGCCAAAGGGCGGCGCGCCGTACTCATGATAGACGAGGCGCAGAATCTCAGTGCGGAAGCGCTGGAACAGGTCCGCCTGCTGACCAACCTGGAAACCACGCGTGAAAAGCTGCTGCAGATTATCCTCATCGGACAACCGGAATTGAGAAATCTTCTGGCGCGCGACGATCTGCGCCAGCTGTCCCAGCGTATCAACGCCCGCTTTCACCTGGATCCCATTAACAGGGCTGAGGCAGCCGCCTACATTCGCCATCGATTGCAGGTATGCGGCGCCAGAGAGCCCTTATTCAATGAAAATGCGGTCGACCTGGTGCACAAACTATCGGCTGGTGTCCCTCGGCTGATCAATGTCCTGTGCGACCGGGCGATGCTGGGCACCTTTGTGGAAGGTAAGCGCAAGGTTGACGTTGCGATTGTTCACAGAGCTGCCATGGAAGTGCTTCCTGAGGAAGGGCTGGATGCGCCGAAGCAAACAATCTGGCCCTGGCTGGCTGCGAGTGCAGCGCTTGTCCTGGTAGTGGTACTGGTTTATTTGCTTTTCCCTTTTAACGAGCGGTCGCAGACCTCCCAGCTAGCCATGGAGGCCATCGATAATCCGCTTGAAAGTGAACCGCCAGCGGCGCCAGTTACCGGTTTGCCGACAACCGGTCCACCACAGGAGTCAGCGCTCCCGCCGACGGCCGACGTAGCGGTCCCACCTGTAACTGATAGACCGGCCTTAGCGCTGACGGTGGCCCTGGCGCAGGCAGGCCCTGATGCGGCAGCCCAGGCCTGGTCGGCGCTCTATGGCGTATGGGGGATGCAGTCATCGGCTGTTAGTGACGCACAGGCCTGCGCGCAGGCGCCTGCAGCCGGCTTGCGTTGCCTGCAGGGAGGGGGGGGCTGGACGGCACTGGAAGGCTATGACAGGCCGGCCGTGTTGTTGCTTGTGGCAGCCGAGGGGCGGCGTGTCGCTGTGTTGCTTCAGGAAGTGCTGGGCTCGCGGGCAAAAATCAAGCTTGATGATCGCGAGATGGAAGTGCCGATTACCGATCTCAAGCGCCACTGGTTTGGTGAGTATCGCTTGTTATGGAAAACACCACCCAACGGCAGTACCTCACTGAGGTACGGGGAGCGCAGTGCCGATGTAAAGTGGTTGCGGGAACAATTGCAGCGCGCCACCGGTTTGACCTCCATTGCCCCCGATCCCATGGTGTTCGATGCGGGTCTCAAAGAGCTGCTGCAGACCTTTCAGCGTGACCAGGCATTGAGTGCTGATGGCGTGGCGGGTCCGCGAACCTTCATAAACCTCAACAACCTGGGCACACAGCCGTCCGTGCCGCGGCTGGGCGCCCGTGCCCTGAGCGGTTAATCTGAGCCTTATGTCGTACATCCTGGAAGCGCTCAAGAAGTCTGAACAACAGCGGGAACTCGGCCGGGTTCCCGGCATCACCAGCGTGCATGAGAATACGGCAAAATCAGTTTCCGGAAAATGGCTGTGGCTGATTGTTGCAATTCTGCTGTTGAATGCAGGATTGCTGGTGTTGTTGCTATGGCCTGACTCCGAACCTGAACCGGTCACCACGTCGGCGCCGATCCGGGAACCCGTCCAGCTTCGACGGGACAGGCCGGCAGTCGCGCCGCTCGTCAGCCAGCCGCCCGTGCTTGAGAATCCCGCACCCCGCGCCCCTCAAGCCGCTCGCATCGCGCCGCTTCCTGCAGCGCCGGCAGCTGCGCCGGTTAAAACCGAAACCACTGCAAAGCCGGTACTTCAGGAACCGGCGATGGCCGCGGCCGTATTACCCGCACAGCCACAAGCCGAGCAACCACAAGTCGAGCAACCACAAGCCGAGCAACCACCCAGGCCAGCCGTCAAGGCCGACGCACCCGCGCTGCCTGTCTGGCCTCAGATTCCGACCCACCTGTTCCAGCAACTGAGCGGCAACCTGCGCCTCGATGTGCATGTATTCAGTGATCAGCCACAGAAAAGTTTCGTGCTGATTAACATGCGGAAATACAGGCAAGGCGAAAAGTTACAGGAAGGGCCGCAGTTGGACGAAATAACAGCGGAAGGCGTGATATTGTCGTTTAGCGGGCAGAGATTCAGGTTACAAGCACAATAATATTCAGGGAATCAGTCGATGTTAAATAATGTTCTGGCCGTGGGGTTGTCGTTGTGTGTCGGGCTGGCAAGCTATCCGCTGTCAGCAGCGGACCCCGACCCCGGGGCGAGCACCCGCCAGCTCATTGTCCGCCTCAAGGATAACGATTTGCGCCGCGTCCAGGCGGTGCGCCGTAACGACACAGTCCCGGAACTCCGCCTGCCGGACGGCCGCCCGCTCTCCTTTATCCGGCGTTTCAATCGCAACGGCATGGTCGTTAGTTTACCTGCAGAGGTCAGCCTGGAAGAGGCGCGGCGTATCGCTGAACAACTGGCGGAAAATCCGGCCGTGGCATCGGCACAGCCGGACAAGCGCGTGTATCCCGCGATGGTGCTGGTTCCGAATGACCCCGAGTTCACCAACCAGTGGCATCTGTTTGAAGATACGGCCGGCATACGTATGCCGGCCGGCTGGGGTCAGGAAACCGGCTCAGGCAGTATTGTGATCGCGCAGCTGGATACCGGGATTATTCCACATCCTGACCTTAACCCGGCCCGCATTCTCGCCGGCTACGATTTGATCACCGACCCTGACACCGCGAATGACGGTGACGGCAGGGACTCGGACCCCACTGATCCGGGAGATGCCACACTTGCCAATGAGTGCGGAGTTGGTGTTCCCGGCGAGGCCAGTTCCTGGCACGGACTCGCCGTTGCAGGTGTGATGGTGGCCGAATCGGATAACGCCACAGATATCGCCGGCATTGATTTTGCCGCCAGACTGTTACCGGTTCGGGTGTTGGGCAAGTGTGGTGGCGCTATCTCGGACGTGGTTGATGCCATCCGCTGGTCAGCGGGCTTGCCGGTTGCCGGCGTTCCGGACAATCCAACACCCGCCAAAGTGATCAACGTCAGCCTGAGCGGTGTCGGCAGCTGTTCATCCGAAGAACAGATCGCCATCGACGCTGCTGTGAACGCCGGGGCCGTAATCGTGGTTGCGGCTGGCAATGAGGCGACGGATGTGGCAAACATCAGCCCCGCCAATTGCGGTAATGTCGTCACTGTCGGTGCGGTGGGCCGTGATGGTAATCGTGCCTCTTATATGAATATCGGGGAAGAGGTCGACCTGAGCGGCGCCGGTGGCGATGGGGATGTTCCCAATGCTGACGGTATCCTGACCCTGTTTAATACCGGCTCAACAGTGCCTGTCGCGGACACGCTGGCCGAGATTCAGGGTACCAGCTTTACCACTGCACAGGTGTCTGCGGTGGCCGCCCTGATGTGGGCTGCCAACGGTACCGAACTGAATCCCCGGTTGATCCAGGAAATCCTGCGCAGCACGACACGGGTATTTCCAGACAGCAGTTGTGATACGAGCATCTGCGGAAGCGGTATTCTGGATGCCGATGCCGCACTGGCTGCTGCGCTTGACGACCCGGCATCGGTATTTGCTGCTGCCCCCGCTAACACGAGCGGTGGTGGTGGCGGATGTGCACTCGTCGCTAACGGATCTTCAAGGTTTGATCCGCTGTTTGTTCTGTTGCTGATGGCGGCCGGCCTGCGCTGGTGTCGTCGAGGCAGGAAAAGCGGGTTTCCCGAATAGCCCATCTATACGACCGGAGTTTGTGTGTTACGCGCCATCCAGGATTTTTTCCGTTTAAAGATTGAGCCCGATACGGCAGCCGGGCCCGACCAGCATGGTTTGCAGCTGGCGACAGCCGCATTGATGTTCGAAATGTTGCGCGCCGATGACGACGAGCATCCCGACGAGCGCCATACGCTGGAGCAGGCGTTGCAGAAATGTTTTGCTCTCAGCGAAAGTGAAACGCGCCAGCTGGCGCAGCTTGCCGACCGTGAAGCGGCCGAGTCAGTTTCCCTGTATCAGTTCACCGGTCTGATTAACAGGCATTTTTCGCCGGATGAGAAAGTCCGGGTGGTGGAAATGCTGTGGCAGGTCGCGTATGCAGACGGTCGCCTGGATCGCTACGAAGAGGCTTTGGTGCGCAAGATTACCGAGCTGATTCATGTCCCGCACCGCGAATTCATGCAGGCCAAGCATCGCGTGCTCGAAACCCTGCGATAAAAAAAGGCAGCCGGTTTGGCTGCCTTTCAAGGAGCAAATCTTTTCTTGCTTTTTGCCTTCCAGGCCCGGGGTATTGGCATTTCCTTTTGCCAAATTCAGGCGGTGCCCTGGTCAGACCATATCTTTCAGACCCTTCAGCGGCAGCACCTTGACAACATTACGTGCAGGCTTGGCTTTGAAAACCATGGCTTCACCGGTGAACGGATTAACGCCTTTACGTGATTTGGTGGCCGGTTTGCGAACAACTTTGATTTTCATCAGGCCGGGCAATGTATACATACCTGGGCCGGTGCGTCTGATGTCGCGCCTGATCAGGGCGTTGAGGGATTCGAATACGGCGCTTACGTCTTTTTTGGTCAGGCCGGTTTTGTCTGCAATAAAGGTAAATGTTTCAGCTTTGGTGGTAGGTCTCTTAACCGCCTTGGCTACAACCTTTTTCTTGGCGGTCTTTTTGGCAGTCTTCTTCTTTACAGCCATTCATGTGCTCCTTACAGTAGTTGACTGGGACGTGACCGCGCAACGATAGCACAAAGAAAAAAAAGTGGAACCCCTTTGTGCGATTTTATGCCTGTATTTTAAGTATAAAATGACCGTGGTGTTGTTAATGTGCGGAAAATACAGTGGCAGATGCTTTTCAAGTGTGTGCAGACACGGAATGTTCGATACCTTCAGTGGAATTTCCTGTTTGATTTGCCGGCCTTTCACGGCCAGTACCATCATCATGTAGTACGGCTACGGGTTTTACAAAGCATGGTAAAGCACCTGCCCGGTTTATCCGAGTATGGCGAAAACGGATCTGTGACTGCTATGCCATGGTTTTGCTTCTGGTGGGCGATGACAAGCCTGTTGCAACAGCGCAATCGGCGACGATTCCGTGAACCTGTTCCCGTTTACAACAGGTCCGGTGGCACTAAGATTTTGACCCCATCGGCCGATAGCAGAAGAGCGTGGTGGAGCGCCGCGTCGGCCCGCGTTGGGTGTCTACAAATCGACAACAGACAAGCAGATTGGATGGATCAGCAGACCATGGGAGCGGCAAAAAAACTTAATCCTAAGAAAGTGTTGCGCGATCTTGTTCCGATCAACGCGCTGTCCGAGGCGCACATCGGGGAAGTCACAAAGAAGGCCGCAATCGAAGACGTGCGCTCCGGGCGTTACGTATTCAGGAAGGGCGACCGCGACTACCAGTCGGTATATCTGCTCGATGGCACTGTAGAACTGATCGGTGACGGGCGTAACGTAGTCAGCACCGTTAAGGCGGGATCAGAGGATGCCCTCCATCCACTGGCCCATAAGCAGCCGCGTCAACTGTCTGCACGTGCTTCCGGAAAGGTCACAGTTGCCCGCATCGATTCCAGTCTGCTGGATGTATTACTCACCTGGGATGAGTCTGCCGGTTATGACGTAGTCGAAATCGACGCCAACGATGATGATGACTGGATGACCCGTATGTTGCAGTCTCAGGCGTTCCTGCAACTGCCGCCCTCCAATATCCACCAGCTACTCATGCGCCTCGAGTCCGTCAATGCCAGTGCCGGCGATGCTGTGGTTCGCCAGGGCGAAGACGGTGACTATTTCTATATCGTTAAAAATGGACGCCTCGCGGTAACCCGCAAGGCGTCCGCCAATGGCAACGAAGTGCTGCTCGCGGAATTGGGTGAAGGGGCGTGTTTTGGTGAAGAAGCGCTGGTATCGGAAACCAAGCGAAATGCATCGGTGACAATGGTCACCGACGGTTTGTTAATGCGCCTTTCCAAGGATGACTTTAACGAGTTGCTTCTTGCGCCGCTGGTACACGATGCTGCTTTCGTCGAGGCACAGGAACTGGTTTCAAACGGTGCGCAATGGCTGGATGTTCGTTTGCCGGGTGAATTTGAAAATCAGGCGATTAAAGGCAGTATCAACCTGCCTTTGTCTGCCTTGCGTGACCAGAGCGCGGATCTGGACAGTAGTGCGACCTATATTGTGTGTTGCGATACCGGCAGGCGCAGTTCTGCGGGCGCTTTTGTGCTGAGTCAGCGCGGCTTCAATGTTTATACCCTGAAAAACGGATTGATGGATGTACCCAATGAAGCACTGACCGAGAAATGTACAGATGAGCCGGTCAGGGATACAGTCAAAGATGCTGACATCATTCCATTTGACGCCGATAGCAAGTCACCTGCTGAACCTGTCGAGGGTGAAACCGTTGAGCGTGCCCAGTCACAAGCGGTCGATACGGCGCTGATCGATAAGCTGCGCTCCCAGTTGCAGGCGCGTGAGCGACAGATTGATGAGCACTCACGGGCCGCAGAGCAGGAAAAAGGCCGGCTTCAGGCCGATACCGATGCTGCAAAGCAGGCACTGGAAGCCAGCCAGCGCCGTGTTGACGCCGTCGATGGTGAAAAGAAGCGGCTTGAGGAGGAATTCTACCGCCTGCAGGAGACTCTTTCACGGCTACAGGAGTCAGCCGATGGTCGTGATGGTGCGCTGCGTACTGAGCTGGAGCAGATGGCAAAACGCCTGGATCAGCAACAGCAGGCGCACGACAAGCAAAACCGCGAGCTGGAACAGGAACTCGGCCGGCTGCGAGGTGATAATCAAGAGCTTGGTCAGCGTAGCGATGCGGTTGCCGGCGAACGGGATGCCGCGGTCGAGGACCTGGCACAACTCAGGCGGGATCTGGCATCGGCACAGCAACAACTGAGTGCCCAACAGGGTGAAGCCGGTGCGCAGCAGGAGTCACTGAAGACGCTACTGGAGCAACAGATCGAATCAGTTACCAAGCGTGCCGATGCCGGTCAGTCCAGGAACGAGGAACTGGAAGCACAACTGTCTGCCAATGAGCAAAAGCTGCAGGAACGTGAGCAGTCGCTGCAAGATGCCGCTGCACGTGAACAGTCGCTTCAGGCCCGGCTTCAGCAGGCAGAACAGAAAAGCGCGGATGAATTGGAGCGCTCGCAATCCGAAGCTTCGACACAACAGCTTGAACTGAATGAACGCATCGAAACGTTACAGGGTCAACTTCACGATCAGAACAACCAGCTCCAGCAGCAGCAGTCAGAGCGCGAGGAACTGGAGCAGCGGATCACAGAAGCTCAGCAGTCGCTGCAAGAAGCCGCTGAACGCGAACGTCAGCTCGGGGAGAAGCTGGAGCAAGGGGAAGGCAGTTCCGGCCAGATCCAGCAGGCTCTTGACCAGTCCATCGCCGATGCCGATGAGTTGGGGAAACAACTGGATGAGGCGAAGCAACAGCTTGCAGGGTCTGAGAAGCAGCTCTCGCAACTGGATTCCCGGCTCAACAGCGCCGAGAAAGAACACGCGTCGGATATAGCCAGCCTGCGCAAAGCCTTGACCCGCGCCGAGAATGAGCGTGAAAACGTCTCGCGCGAACAGACGCGCCTGCTGGGTACTCTGCGTAAAGCAGAGCGCGATCTGGAGCGTGCACGCCAGGATAGTGAAGCTGAAATTCACCGACTGCGGAAGGAAATGAAGGAGGCGGCAGGAGAGTCGAGTTCAGCGCTCGTTGCCGAACTGGATGCCGCACAGGAGCAACTCAAGCAGGGTGCGCGACAACGCGACGATCTGGAAATTCAGCTTGGTGAGCGCAGTGCGCAAATGGAAAGTGCTCAGGCCGAGGTCGAAAAGCTCAGTCAGCAACTGGAACAGGCGCGGCACAGTGCCCACCAGGCTGAGCAGCAGCTGATTGAAGCGAATCAGACTGCCAATGAGGAGATGACAATTCGGCTGGACGCCGAGCAGCAGGCGCAGCAGGCATTGCGTGATCAGCTGGAAACAGTCACCTCGGAACGCAACCAGAACCAGGAGCGACTTACTGTTCAGAGCCGTGAGCTTGAGGAATTACGTGATGCGGTTCAGCAGGCACAGGCCGAAGCAATGGCAATTAAGCACAGTGCAGAGGCTGTGCAGGATGCCGAACAGCAAGTGCAGGAATTACGTGAGGTGGTGCAACAGCTGGAGCTGGCGCGTGACGAAGCCCGCAACTTGCAACAGCAGGCACAGCAGGAAGTCGACCAGCTGCGCGCCGAAGCCGAGGTAAGCCGGGGTCTGGTGAATATGCAGGAAACGATGGGGGGCAGTGAAGAAGCGCTCCATGCAGAGCTGGTGGAAAGCAAAAAGAATGTCGATATTGCGATTCGTTCGCGTATCCAGGCCGAGGATAAGCTCGCCGGCTTGCAACAGGAAGTTGATCGTCTGCAGCTTGAACTGAGCCAGTCCCGTTCTACTGATAGCGTGGATGAACAGGAAGCCCTGATTCCTTCCCTGGATGAAAATGATCCACAGGCATCTTCGCTGCTGATTCCTGAATTCGATAATCAGAAATATGATGTGGCAACACCTGAAGAAAGTGACGACTTGCCGGAAGAAGATGGCGCGCGCCTGTCTTCAATTGGAATGGAGGCAGCCGAAACAAAGAAAACCGGTGGCTCGAAGATGCTGCTGATTCCACTTTTGGCGGTTGGTCTGGCGGCGGGCGCCTATTGGTGGTTCACTCAGAAGCCTTTAGTTGAGTCCTCGTCTACCCCGGAAGCGGTGAGCGCGGAGGCGCTTAATGTGCCGCGCCTGGAAGATGCGCCAACTGCCGTAGAAAATCCGCAGAAGGCTGAAACGGAATTACAAAAGGAAGTGTCAGAGGAAACAATTAACAAAACGAAAACACTGCCATCTTTCGGCAAGGGTATGTCCGAATCGCCAATACCAGCCAGTGCTGAAAAATCGATCGGTTCTCAGGCCGCCGCGCCGGAAACACCGGCCGACCCGGAACAGGAAGCTGCCCAAGAACCAGCTGACAAGGTGGAAAAACAGGCGGCAGCTGCCCCGACTCAGCCGGTACGGTCCTTCCGTGAGACCTTGAAGAGCGGCGCCAGTGCAGCAACAATCGTCGAGTTGCGGGCCGACAGCTTTGAAATGGGCAGTAGTTCGGCTTCACCCAACTTTGCAGAACGGCCACGTCACCAGGTCAAGCTGAAACGGTTTGCCATCGGTAAACACGAGGTGACGTTTGACCAATACGATCTGTTCGCGGAAGCGACCGGTCGCTCGAAGCCGAGTAGTGCCGGGTGGAGACGCGGCAACCGTCCGGTGATCAATGTCAGCTGGCAGGATGCCGTAGCTTATACGCGCTGGTTGTCAGAACAGACCGGTAGCCGCTACCGCTTGCCAACTGAAGCGGAATGGGAATTCGTCGCTCGTTCCGGCAGTGATAAACGTTTCTGGTGGGGGAACAAAGTCGGTGAAGCCAATGCCAACTGCTTTGACTGCGGCAGTGAGTGGTCAGGCAGCAAGACTGCGCCGGTCGGCAGTTTCGCGGCGAGCGCCTTTGCCGTGCATGATATGGCCGGCAACGTGATGGAGTGGGTGCAGGACTGTTACCGGTCCGGTTACGCCAAGGCACCGGATGATGGCAGTGCTGTTGAGTTCGCCGGCTGTGAGGCACGCGTGGTTCGCGGCGGGGGGTATGACAGTCCCGCCGATTTGCTGCGCAGCGCCAGCCGGGGCCAGCGTGCGCCGGATGTGCGTCTCAATAATCTCGGCTTCAGGGTGGTTCGGGAATTCTGATTTGAAATCCGGCACCGCTCTGCCTAAGCTGCTTTCTCCATGGCACACGTTCTCGCAGTGGGTATCGCCACGCTCGATATTATCAATGAGGTCGAAAGTTATCCGCCGGAGGATGGCGAGGTGCGTGCGCTCGCGCAGGACGTACGGCGTGGCGGCAATGCAACTAACACGCTGGTGGTGTTGAGTCAGCTGGGCCACAGCTGTGAATGGGCCGGGGTGTCCGTAAAGGAAGCCGATGCAGAGACAATTTTCGGCGAACTCAAGCGCTATGGTATAGCAACGCAGTACTGTAAACAGCTGGACCAGGGTAAAGTGCCGACTTCCTGTGTCATTGTCAGCCGTGCAAATGCATCTCGCACCATTGTGCATTACCGTGATTTGCCGGAATACGATTTTGAAGCCTTTTGCGAGATTCCATTACAGGATTTCGATTGGCTGCACTTTGAGGGTCGCAACGTTCCGGAAACACTGTCGATGATGCGGTGGGTACGGGAACAGCTGCCGGCACTGCCGGTTTCGCTGGAAGTGGAAAAGCCGAGGCAGAATATAGAAACACTGTTTCCTCACGCCGATCTGATTCTGTTCTCAGCGGCCGTTGCAAGGCACCATGGTTTTACCGCCCAACAGCTGCTGACTGAAACACAAAAACTGGCAGCAAACGCCGATATCGTGTGTACTCTCGGTGAAAAGGGCGCTGTTGCCTTGAGTCGACACGGTGAAGCTATCCGCAGCGACGCTTTTCCACCTCGGCGTCTGGTCGATACGCTTGCTGCAGGTGATACCTTTAACGCAGCCATGATTGATGTCTTGTTGCGTGGCGCACCGCTGGTCGATGCCTTGCATTTTGCCTGTCAGCTGGCGGGAAATAAGTGTGCCCAGGCCGGATTGCACGGTCTGGATGTCCCTGCCCGTGGTTTCTGAAAACATCAAAGCGCTATGTAGCCTGAAAGATCTGCCGGAAGGGTCCAGCCGGGGTTTCAGTGTCAACACCCCCTCGGGCTACGAAGATGTTTTTCTGGTACATAAAAACAGCCGGCTGTTCGCCTATCGCAACAGTTGTCCGCATACCGGGGGTCCGCTCGACTGGGTGCCAGACCAGTTTCTCAATCTGGACGGTGAGCTGATTCAGTGTGCGACACATGATGCCTTGTTTCGTATTGAAGATGGCACCTGCATAGCCGGTCCGTGTGCCGGCAAGGCACTGAGCCCTGTGTCACTGGAAATCAGCAACGACGAAATTTTTCTTATACTCGACTAGTTAAATCAAACCAATCGTTGCAATAATCTTTCTGTGGAGCGGCCTGCTGGCCGCGATTCGCGCCGGGGGACGGCGCTCCTACAGCTCAATGCAGGACCACACTATTGGTGAATTCCAGAGATATATTGAATAGCGTGGTACGTTCCTGTTTTCACAAGGTGAATCGCCGTCAGGCGAGACAAGGTGAATCGCCGCCAGGCGAGAGAAGGTCCTCTGGAGGAGAGGGTACCCTGGGGTATAAGGTGAAATTGATATGCAGAGCGAAAATCACGCAACTGTCAGGTCAATTCACTCGTCGATGGATTCAAGCAGTGAATCGATAGCAAATCCTGGAAGGACGCTGGCCGGCTGCTTTACAGAAGTTGTTGCCTCGATTGTTGCCAGCTGTAGTGGGGGGTAGTCGTCATCCCTGGCAGCGTCAGGCAGCTGAGTTTTCTCAGCCCTTTGATTCGGGCAATTCAATTCCTCACCCGGGTATTCCGTACCACTTGCCATATCAAGCATGAATGCCATGGCACACCTCCTTAAGGTGGTCGCTGCTGTTGGCGCAGCCTTCAAGACGCTATCGGCTCGGGCCTATAAACATTAAATCCAATTTTTCACTGTTGAATCCAGGAGGTTTTGTAGCGAACAGCGAAAAAACGTCCAGGCGGACGCCTTGATAGTCGTGAACTATATCTTGAATTCAGCCCAGGCTTTGATCCAGACGATCCAGCTCGGTCATCCAGTCCGTGGTTTCCTCCACTATCTCCGGACCCTGGCTATCCTCTCGCGAAACGTCCATGGAGCCACTCCAGTCTTCCGGTGGTTCGATGGATTCGGGGTTCATGGATCCCCATGCTTCCGGGTCCAGCTCCTCTACTGTCCCGTCGTAGTACTGCAACTCCAGGGTGTCGTCTTCGTCGTCCTGGGCGACGACTTCAAATGCGTCGCCAATGGTGTTCTGGTACCAACTGCCAATCCTGGGAACAGGTTCAAAATTCATAGTGGGTTTACCTCCATGAGCAAACTGCTGATACTTGACAAACTGAGAGCGTGTCGGCCGGTTACCGGGTGCAGCAGATAATGGCTGCACTTGGACCATATCGGTTTTATAGGCGTATAAAGCCGCTTTTGCAAGCAAGCAAATTTAATCAGTTTTAAGGGCGTCAATATGGCCAGAGATTTCGAAAATAAGGGGATGCTGTCTTGAGTTGGTGGGGCAAACTGCTGGGGGGCACCTTCGGTTATCTGCTCGCAGGGCCTCTGGGTGCGGTGGTCGGTGCCGCATTAGGACATAACTTTGACAGGGGGCTGGCGGGCAGTATCCGCGAACGCTTCGAACCCGGTGCACAGGAACGTGTACAGACGGTGTTCTTCACCACGCTGTTCTCTGTTATGGGTCATCTGGCAAAAGCGGATGGCCGGGTTTCCGAAGACGAAATCGAGCTGGCACGGGATGTGATGCGGCGTATGAATCTAAATGAAGATATGCGCCGTGCGGCCATAAGTTTATTTGATCAGGGCAAGCAGGCGGATTTCCCATTGGCGGATATCCTGTCTCAGTTCCGTCAGGAATGTCATCGCCGCCGTAATCTGATGCAGATGTTCGTGGAGATCCTGCTGCACGCAGGCTATGCGGATGGAAAGGTAAAGGCGGCAGAGCGTGGTGTATTGGAACAGGTACGGCAGCAGCTCGGCTTTTCTATCCAGGAGTTCCGGCACATCGAAGCACTGGTGCGCAATGCCAGGCATTTCGGTGGCGGCGGATTCGGGCAGGAGCCACCGTTATCGCCACGGGCTTCGTTACACGAGGCCTATGAGATTCTCGGGGTAAAAGCCAGCGCCAGTGACGGCGAGGTCAAAAAAGCCTACCGGCGTTTAATGAGCCAGCATCATCCGGATAAGCTGGTTGCCAAGGGACTGCCCGAGGAGATGATGAAACTGGCAACCGCCAAAACCCAGGAAATCAAAACAGCCTACGAGTTGATCAAAGAAACCCGCGCGCATCGTTAATCAGATGTAACGGCCACCGGCAGCCACCGCGATCACAATCAGGCCCAGGCTGAGGTTGATGCCAACGATGAATCGGATCTGGTTGAGCCGTTTACCGGCTTCCGGCCACTGTTCGGTGACGACGGCTTCCTTGAGCCGGCGAAACGGTGCGAAATACAGGTGCATGTACAAAAGCACCATCACCCAGCCCAGGCCCTGCATGATGTGAACGTGCAGCCCGACGGCGGCCATTCCTCCAAACAGCTTGAACACCATCCAGTAGCCGGTGACCAGCAGCAGAACCACTGATAGCCATACCCACGGGAAAAAGCGTGTGAAAACCTGCGACCAGAGTCGCAGTCGTTGAGGGGGCTCGAACTGCTGAACCGCCACAGGGCGCAATACCTGATGTGCGAAGAACATGCCGCCGACCCAGAGGACTGCGGAGAGAATGTGTAAGCTGATGGCCAGCGTGGATAGTGTCGTCATAAGGGGCTACCTGGGTTTTTTCACAAAATGGGTTTTCAACCAGCCGTACACGCGGCGGTTAAGCGAGTCATCCATGCCGACAAAGAAATGATCGGCGCCTTCGATTTCCAGCTGTTGATAGTTTGAATTACCGGCTTTACGGGCGGCTGTTCTGCGTGCTTTAACCGAGCTGAGTACGCCCGCCAGGTCACGGCTTCCATACAGATCGAGTACCGGGATTTCGATCTTCTCCAGTGCCAGAGCGCTGTTCATCTTGTCGTTCAAAGCGGTCACGCTGAGGCCAATGGCGACAAACCCCTGTATCTCCTGTTGTCCATTGCCGCTGAGATAACTGGCGGCCATGCTTGCGCCGAGGCTGTGGCCGATAAGAACGATGGTCTGGTTGCCCTGTTCACGCAGGTACCTGACTGCCGCTTCGATGCGAGGTGCTACTTCATCGAACAAGGGGGCGTAGTCTTTCAGCGCTGCATCATTGGCCAGAATCGGCATCTGGATGGACAGTGTCGACCAGCCGTGATCGGGCAGGTCACTGCGCAAGGGATTGATGATCTCCGCCCAGTCAGGGTGTGCACCCATACCGTGTGCCAGAATCACCGCCCGGCCTGTCGGGCCGTCGGCGGCCTCGGTGAAAATCCCCGTAAACGCGGTGCCGCCGGCCTGCAGTTGAACCGATTCGCCCACTACCAGGCCATCGGCAATCTGCGCCGACCAGCGCTTTTCCTTTTCAAGGTCCGAGGCGGCACTGGCGTGAGTGCAGGAGAATGCTAAAAATACATGAAATAACAACAAGTTAAAATGTTTTATCATAATGTGCTCAGGACTGTTCTCAGGATGACAAATTCTATCTTTTCGCTCGGGCTGCAATCGTTTCACTGATCGGGTAAAGTGCGCGGTCTTGATTAGTACTCCTGCAACCCGTCAATGTCAGATTGCAGGAGTACTGACACCAGATTTCAACTTCATGAGGCCCGGATTATGCCAGATTACAAAATCGCACCCTCTATTTTATCAGCCGATTTTGCCCGCCTGGGCGAAGAAGTGGATAACGTCCTCAAATCCGGGGCCGATATTGTCCACTTCGACGTCATGGACAATCACTATGTTCCAAACCTGACGATTGGCCCACTGATCTGCGACGCCCTGCGCAAGCACGGTGTGAGCGCAGAGATAGATGTGCATTTAATGGTCAAGCCGGTTGACCGCATCGTTCCCGATTTTGCCAAGGCGGGCGCCAGCTACATCACCTTCCACCCGGAAGCCAGCGAACACGTCGACCGCACTCTGCAACTCATCAAGGCCGAGGGTTGCAAGTCAGGTCTGGTATTCAACCCGGCCACACCGCTGGACTACCTCAATTACGTCATCGACAAAGTCGATATGGTCTTGCTGATGTCGGTAAACCCGGGTTTCGGCGGCCAGAGTTTCATTCCCAGCGCACTCGACAAATTGCGCGAGGCGCGCAAGATCATCGATGCGTCCGGCCGTGATATACGCCTCGAGATCGACGGTGGTGTGAAGGTCAACAATATCCGGGAGATCGCCGCTGCGGGTGCGGATACCTTTGTCGCCGGTTCCGCTATTTTTGGCGCAGCGCAGGAAAGTGACCCGAACGTTTACGACAGCGTCGTGCAGGCGATGCGCGACGAGCTGGCAAAGGTCTAGGCGATATACTCGGGATTTCTTCCCCTTCTCCCGGAGGAGAGTGTCGTAAAAGTCCCCTCTCCCCCACGGAGGGTGTCGTAAAAGTCCCCTCTCCCCCCCGGAGGGTGTTGTAAAAGTCCCCTCTCCCTCCGGGAGAGGGTTAGGGAGAGGGGGTAAACAGGGGCAAGCTATTGATTTTAGATGCCCTCATCCCAGCCTTCCCGCGGAGGGAGAAGGGGTTAGAAGCTTTTACAACACCCTCCGGAGGCTGGGGGCTACGACCTTTTACAACACCCGCCGGCGGGAGAGGCTGTTAACGGAACAATGGTTATGTTAAGTAAAAAACCGGAAATGATTCTCATCGACGTTGACGGCACGATGGTGGACAGCGTGCCGGACCTGGCATTTTGTGTCGATGAAATGATGCAAATACTGGGGCGTGAGCCCTGGGGTGAGGAGCGGGTGCGGGACTGGGTTGGAAACGGCGTCGAGCGCCTGGTGCGTCGGGCCCTCATCGGCCGGCTCGACGGCGAGCCGGATGAGGCGGATTTTGACAGGGCTTATCCGGTTTTCCTGGAGCTGTACGCAAACAATACCTGCCGACGCTCCGTACTGTACCAGGGCGTGCGTGAAGGACTGGATTATCTGCACGCTGCCGGCTACGAGCTGGGGTGTGTGACCAACAAGGCCGAGCGGTTTACAGTGCCATTGCTCAAGGCTCTGGGCATATATAGTGTTTTTTCCATCGTGATCAGCGGCGATACCCTGGAATACAGCAAACCGCATCCCGCACCATTGCTGCATGCAGCGGAGTTCTTTAAGGTGGATCCGGCTTATGCCTTGATGGTCGGGGATTCGATCAGCGATGTTAAAGCGGCACGCGCCGCGGGCTTCATGATCGCCTGTCTGCCCTATGGTTATAACCATGGCGAGGACATACGCGGCGCCAATCCGGACCTGCTGATCGAAACACTGGCTGACCTCAGAACCGAACTCGAACAAGCTGCATGATGCTCACCGTAGAGACAGAGTCGCACGAACACACGCAACGATGGTGCCGCTAAGCCGCTATCTATTTTCCGTCGTTCGTGTTTAACATATGTCTCAACGGTGAGGACCATGACTCCTGAAAAATTCCAGCAACTGGTCAAACGCGGCCATACGCGCATACCGGTCACCCGTGAAGTACTGGCCGACCTTGATACGCCCTTAAGTACCTACCTGAAGCTGGCCAATGGCCGCTATTCCTATCTGTTTGAATCCGTGCACGGTGGTGAAAAATGGGGGCGTTATTCCATTATCGGGCTGCCGTGCCGGACTGTGGTGCGTATCCATGGCGAGTGTATCGGAACTTACGAGGATGGCGGGCTCGTCGAAGAAGTTCAACACAGCGATCCCCTGCAGTGGATTGAAGCCTTTCAGCGGCGTCACCAGGTGCCGGAGATCACATCTCTGCCGCGTTTCTGTGGCGGCCTGGTGGGCTACTTCGGTTACGATGCAGTGCGTTACATCGAACCGAAATTGAAAGACGGTGACAAGGACGATCCTTTAAAGACGCCGGACATCCTGCTGATGGTGTCGGATGAGGTTGTGGTGTTTGATAACCTCAGTGGCAAGTTGCTGATGGTGGTACACGCCGATGCCTGTCAGCCGGATGCCTGGGCGCGTGGCCAGGCACGGCTCGATGAGTTGATGCAGCAGTTGCGCCGACCGGTAAATATTCCAGGTGCGCTCAAGGAATCGCGCCAGGTGTCGGAAGATGATTTTGTCTCCGGTTTCACCCGCGAGGGTTTTGAAGCCGCGGTGATGCGCGTGAAGGAATACATCGTGGAAGGCGATGCCATGCAGGTGGTATTGTCGCAGCGTTTATCGATTCCGTATCAGGCGCCGCCGCTGGACCTGTACCGTGCCCTGCGCAGCCTGAATCCATCGCCCTACATGTATTATCTGGATCTGGATGATTTTCATATCGTCGGTTCGTCCCCGGAGATACTGGTGCGCCTGGAAGACGGCGTCGTCACCGTCAGGCCCATCGCGGGTACGCGCCCGCGCGGCAAGGACGAAGCCGAAGATCTGCTGCTCGAAAAAGAACTGCTGGCCGATCCGAAGGAACTCGCCGAGCACCTGATGCTGATTGACCTGGGCCGTAATGATGCCGGACGGGTCAGTGAAATCGGCAGTGTCGAACTGACGGAAAAAATGCTTATCGAACGCTACTCACACGTCATGCATATCGTCTCGAATGTGGTGGGCAGGATTAACGAAGGCATGTCGGCCATCGACGTTCTGCGCGCAACCTTTCCGGCGGGAACTGTCAGTGGTGCGCCCAAGATTCGCGCCATGGAAATTATCGACGAACTGGAACCGGTGAAGCGCGGTGTCTATGCCGGTGCCGTGGGCTACCTGTCATGGACCGGCAATATGGATACCGCCATTGCCATACGCACAGCGGTCATCAAAAACGGCATGCTGCACATTCAGGCGGGCGCCGGGATCGTCGCGGATTCGGTGCCGGCCAGCGAATGGGCCGAAACCATGAACAAGGGGCGCGCCATATTCCGCGCCGTGTCCCAGGCGCAGGCCGGGCTGGACGGATAGGGACGACGTCGGCGTCACTTTTGCTGGCGATTTTTCCTGACCGGGCTGCGGGGTTTCCTGACCTTGGTCGGAGTTTTTTTAACACTTTGCGTGTTCAGCTCCAGCGTGAGTTCGTGGGTCTGCTCGCCGCGCTTGAGCGTGGCACTGGTGGCATTGACGCTCTCCACCACCCAGCCCTGATGTGTCTCACCTTCTGCCAGGCGCACCAGTTCGTTCCTGGTCTTATCGCGTATCACCGCAATTCTGGCCGTGGGGGTTAGCGCTATGCCCTCCAGGCGCATCGTCAGCTGCGTTTGCTTTCCGGGGGTGACGGCTGCTGCCTGTTCGGCAGTGGGCTCTGGCGGTGGCGTGCGACCTTCCGTAAACAACGGGCGTTCGAGGATTTCGCTGAAGGTCGCGAAATCCGGCGCCACGTAGCTGGCCCGGGTCAGCTTGGTGTCGGCTGCGGCGGCTGGCGGTGTATCGCTGCTGGTCTCGATGCCATCCTGCCGGGACAGTGCAGCCCATTCGAGCGCCACAATAACGCCGAATAAGCCACAGGCTGTCAGCAGGGCAGGGGTCAGTCTATTGCCAAAGGAGATGCGCTTCATGATGAAATGGGCATGTATGCGATCAGTTCCATATCTATATCCATAGTTTGCAGGGTCGGGGCTTGTCCGCGAAGGCGCCGGCCTCTGCTGGCGCGGACTGAAACATTATCCAGAAATACGAACGGCTCACCGGTCTCGAGGACATGGAATGCCTGCACGATGTTCTCCAGTTCGCCCCGTATGCGTACTTTCAGGGACACGCGGTCGAAGCCCTCTTCCTGCTGGGTGGTGAGGATCTGGGTACTCACCACCTCGGCATTTTTAGACACTATGACGCGCTTTACCAGGCGCTGAAGCTCGGCAGCCGCCAGCGCCGCGCTGTTGCTCTTCAGGTAATGCGCATCGCTGGTCTGCCAGCGTTTGAGTTGCTCGTATTGCGGCTGCAGGCTGTCGCCGATGGCGGCGGCGCGCTGCAGCTGTTGCAGGCGGCTTTCCAGGCCGTCGATGGTATCCCGGTAGTGCTGGTTGGCCAGCAGCACGGGCAATACGCTGAGGCTGAAAACAGCCCCCAGCGCCAGCACCAGGATCGCCAGCGCCAACAGGCGGCGTTGCCGCGGATTCAATTTTTCGATCACGGTGTTGGCACCCGGGTCTCGGCGGACAGGTGAAACCGCTCGACGTCGGAACGCGGGATCTGGGTCACCGGCGAGCGAAAGCGTGGATTTTGCAGGATGGACGAGGATTCAATCAGCGGGATCAGTGCCGCCGCCGAGGCCGATTGTCCCTGGATCTGCAGCTCGGATCCTTTGAGATCCAGGCGGGTGATCCAGGTGTCGTCGGGCAGGATGCGGGTCAGCTCATCCATGATCTCCAGCACCGGCCGCGATGATTGCTTTTTATCGGTCAGAAACCGCGAGTTCGCGGTCAGCTGGTCGAGCTCGTTGCGCAGCCGCTGGGCCTCTTTGGCTTTGGCGCCGGCTGTTTCGATCAACGGTTTCAGCGCCTGGATTTTCTGCCGTTTGTCCAGCAGCGGCAGCGACACAGCGCTGACCAGCAGCAATACAGCCAGGGCGCCCAGTGCAAGGTTAACCAGCCGCGGTGTGACGGCCTTGCGCTGCCGGTTCTCTGCGGGCAGCAGGTTGACAGCAGCGAAGCCACCCCGCTCGCCGCAGTTGATGGTGACCAGGTCGGGGTGAAGGCCACGATGATCAAGCCGGTCGAGCAGTTCGTCCAGCATGCGACGCGTCACCAGCACCAGGTCCACCGTCAGGGTGCGTTCCGCCGCGGAGCGCGCGACGACGTTAAAATCATAGTACACCTGCTCGGCGGTAAAAGGCGTCTGGCGGTCCATTTCAAAGGATAGGACCTCGCGCAGATTCTCCTCAGCGGCGAGCGGCAACGTCAGCGATCGGGTCAATACCTTGTCCCGTGGCAGGCACAACACCAGCTCGCGGGCCTGCCGATGACTCTCGTCTTCAGCGGACAGCTGGAGCGGCGCTGCCCCTGCCTGGTCGAGCGTATAGCGTGTCAGCTCTTCATTATTTTGCGTCGTGCCCTGGCTCATCACCACGTCTGTGCCGTCCAGTTCGAGGAACAGGCGCTGGGCGCGGGGCATCAGCGCGCGACTCACTCGTGGTGGCAGCATGCCGCGCAGCTCGCTGATCCACCAGGACCAGAAGGCTTCAACGCCCCGCCACAGAGGCGCGCTGAACTTGATGTGCAGATTCTGTGTGCTGAGTTGCATTCGTGTCCTGTTATCCGGGGGTCATTTTCCTCGACCTGGCGGGCTCATGCCAGGAAAGTATCGTATAGGGCTCTTCACCCGTCCGTGCAATCCTGAGCACTGCCTCCACCGATGCCCTCGCACCGCGATTGCTGGTGGCCCAGGCGGTGATATGAAAGGGGCCGGCAGGCTGCGTGTTCTCGCCCGCCGGACTTTCAGGGACTTCGAGCTCCCTGCTGGTCAGTGCCGAGAACAGCCAGGCCGGTGCGTATTTCAGGTTGACATCTTTTTGACTGGAATGAACGGTCAGGTAGGGCGCCAGCCGGTCGAACAGTTCATGCGTCATACCCAGTACATAACGCAGCTCATCGACGCTGGTAAACAGTCCGTCACGCGCCCCCCAGTCAAGGCCGGCATGCCGGTAGTCGTTGTCTTCTGCGCCATGCAGACGCCGCAGGGTGTCTTTATCGCGCCAGTCGAGGATGGCGTCGGCCAGTTGCTGACTCTCAGCCTCTTCGGCACCCGCCGCGTCCAGCACCGCCTCCAGCTGAGACGGGTCCGCCTTGTTCAGGTCAAGCAGGCCGCTGGCGTCTCGAATGGCAATATTAACGCTGCCGCTGTCGAGCCGAATCTGGCGGGCGGTACCGTCAAGCGGCCAGCGCGTGTCTGTATTGTTGACGAATAACTCCATAATGGCGCGATTGATACCCGCCTCCGCCAGGGCGCGAGCCCTGGCAGTGCCGACATGATTGAAGGCTAGGCTGGTTTCGATGCGCATATTACGCGCGTGGCTGGCACCGATCACGGTCATCAGCACCACCAGCCACAACACCACCACCAGGGCAATGCCGCGCTGCCCGTCGCCATAGCGAACGGTTCTGTGCCTGCGACAGGCCGGGCGTCTCATTGGCCGCCACCCGCAGGCAGCGCCAGATACAGGTCAGGCCAGGGTTGTTGCCCCGCGTTCACTTCCATGCGGACCCGTATCAGGTCCGGGAAGCGCGTTGCATCGGCAGCCCAGCGCGGCTGCCAGCTGGGTGGCTGCGTGCTTGTTCTGGTCCTGCCCCTGCCCCCGGCGTCGCCCGGGCTGCCGAAATACTCGAATGACACACGCTGCAGACCCTCAACCAACAGCAGCTGTTGGTCGCGTGCCGGTCTCTGGAATGCTTCGGAGTCGGGGTTGAAGGGTATAAAGGACAATATCAGGTTGGTGTCGGGTCCATCGCGTTGCGCGCTCAAACCGTACTCGAACAGCCCCGCCTGCCTGTACTGTTGTGGTGCCGGTGAAACGAAGCGCAGCTGCTCGGAAGCTCCGTCAAAGGCGATACGCTTATTGGTGCCGTCGGTCCAGGTCATGGGTATGATCTGACTGACCTGACGCCGCATCAGATTCGCCACGCTGCGGAACCTCTCATTGTCGGTCGCGCGCGTGACCCCGGCTTCCCAGCTCCGTCCGCCCAGGCGCAGGGCGCCGAACGCGGTGGTCATGATCACGGCCATGATCACCACCGCCACCAGCACCTCCAGCAGCGTGAATCCATCGCCCCGTCTTATCGACCCGGTCATATTGAACCCCGGATGTTCCGCGGCCGGTGATGTACCCGCTTGGCGAGGACGCCTTGAATCCATCCATGGAGGCTTGACGGCAGCATCCCTGCTGCCGACACCTCGCCAAGCGCGCACATCACCGGCCCACCTGGTTGCAGGTCTCGTAAATAAGCCGCTGTTCGGGTGCGATACCATCAGCCTGGCCCTTCGCCGGGCGGGCGCGTCTGTACCCGCAAGCTGTTGAGGGTGATCTGCTGGTCGCGCCCGTTATGTGTCCAGCTGACTTCGACGCTGACGTGGTAACCCGACACCGGCAGCGTCAGTGCCGTGTCGTCTTCCCAGGGCAGGTAGCTCTCAACGGTCCGCCGCCAGCGAAACTGTTCGCCCGATTCACCGTAGCTCTGCCCCACGCGCAGCGGCTCACTGCGCCCGACCACCGCCAGCTGAGATTCCGCCAGCAGCACTGCCTGGGCATAATCCCCGGCCACTGCGACATTGTTCAGGCCCCCTGAAAAAATCCTCAACAGCACGCTCAGTGAAAGTGTCAGGATCATGAAGGCAACCAGCACTTCAATCAGCGTGAAGCCCCGGGAGAAATGCGGGCTAGCGGACATCGGCCTCGGCGTCCTCGATAATGGTAACCCTGCCGGTCAACCAGCCGACGTGCAGGTCGTAGCTGCGCTTGCCGCTGCTCAGTTTGATGAGTGTTCCGCTGGAACTGCCGTCGGAAAAGAACCGCACCACGTGCTGTGTTGTCTCCACGGCGCTTTGTCTTGCCGCCGGCGCCACTTTTAACTCGACGCCGGCTGGCAAGGCGCGCGGCACTTGTTTGCCGATGGCGTAAGCCGGGGATTTCAGGTTGAGGTAAACCCGCGTCTCCACGTCACGGGTGATCGACTGGTTGCGCGCCAGGCGCAGTGTAACCGCCAGATCGCGCACTGCCGCCTTGAGTTTTGCACCCGGCACGGCACCTGAAAACAGCGGCGGCACCAGCGCGACCAACAGGCCGACGATGAGCAGGACGACCAGCAGTTCGAGCAGTGTAAAGCCGCGCTTGCGCCCGCCACCGGCAGCCGGGTGGATCACCAGCTGACGACATCCTCGTTGTCACCCTCGCCACCTTCCATATTGTCCTGGCCCAGTGAAAACAGGTCATAGATGCTGTTCTCACCGGGTGAGAGGTAATTATAATCGTTGCCCCAGGGGTCCTTGGGGACGGTCTTTTTCTTCAGATACGGTCCGTTCCAGTTGCTCACCCCGGTGGGTTCTTCCACCAGGGCTGCGAGGCCCTCATCGGTGTTGGGATAACGGCCGACCTCCAGATGAAACAGGTCGAGACCGGCGCCCAGTTCCTCGATCTGCAGCTGTGCGGTGTCGCTCTTGGCACTGCCGAGGTAGCGCAGTATCTGCGGTCCCACCAGGCCGGCGAGCAAGCCGAGGATTACCAGAACCACCAGCAGTTCGATCAATGTGAAGCCCCGTTGTCCGTGTTTTGTCTTCTGATTTATATAAGTCATGTTTCACTGTTTCCTTATCGTTCAAAATACCAGCTGATTAATACCCAGTATCGCCATCAGAATGGATATGATGACCGCCGCAATGACGATGCCGAGCACCAGGATGAGCACGGGTTCCAGCAGCGAAAGCGTGCGTTTGATGGTGACCTGCGTCTCCCGGTCATAAATGCTGGCCACTTGCAGCAACAATTCCTCCAGACGCCCGGATTCCTCACCGACGCGAATCATGTGGATCGCGAACGGCGGGAACAGCGCGGCCTCCGCCAGCGGCTCGGCGAGGCTCTGGCCTTGCTTCAGGCTGCCGGCCACGCGCTCGATGCCGTCGGCGATCACCTGGTTGCCTATGCTGTCCTTGACAATGGACAAGGCCTTCAGCAGGGGGACGCCGTTGTGCAGCAGGGTCCCCAGCGTGCGCGCGAAACGGGCCACCTCGACGCGGGTGATTATAGCCCCGGCGAGGGGCATATTGAGAAAGCGGGCGTGCCAGCGACGCCGCCCGCGTGGGTCCTCGAGCTGGCGGCGCATAATCCAGACGCCCGCCACGACCACCAGCAGTGCCACCCAGCCGTAGCTTTGCAGTCCCTCGCCAACGGCGATAGTGATCCGGGTGGGCAATGGCAGTACCTGGCCAACGTCCTCGAACAGCTCGGTAAACTGGGGTACCACGTAACCGAGCAGAATGAAAATGGAGCTCACGGCGACGACGATCAGGATGGCGGGATAGATCATCGCAGACACCATGGCATCGTGGACTTCCTTGCTCTGCTGCATGTGTTCCGCCAGCCGCTCGAGTACCACCTCCAGCGCACCGCCGGCTTCGCCGGCGCGCAACAGGTTGATGTAAAAACGGTTAAACGCGCCGCCCTGGCTCTCGATGGCATCCGCCAGCGTGGCGCCGCCGTTGACCTCTTTGCGCACATTGACCAGTAGTTCGGCAATCGGCTCGCCTTCGGCCAGAGAGATCAGCACACCCAGGGCGCGGTCCAGCGGCAGGCCGGCGCGCAGCAGGGTGCTCAGTTCACGGGTTGCATTGGCGATCTGCTCTTCGTTGAGACGCCGCTTGCGCCCGTGCCGCTTGCGCCCGCTACGGGCCGGGACCACCGCAGTCTCGTCGATGCGTATCGGCGTCTGGCCGAGGGCGTGCAGCTGCTCCACCACCTGTTTCCTGTCGCTGCCCTCCAGGGTGCCCTGCACGACCTCGCCGTCAGCGCTCACCGCCTTGTACTGAAATCCCGGCACGACTAGCCCCTATTTCTCAACGCGAACACGGTCATTAGCGACTGTCCTGGGTGACGCGCAGCACCTCGTCGATGGAGGTTTCTCCAGCCAATGCCTTGCGCAGGCCGTCGTCGAACATGGAGCCCATGCCCTCGGTAACGGCAGCCTTGGCGATCATGCCCGCATCAGCGCGCTGCAGCACCAGCTGCCGCAGCGGGTCGGTCATCACCAGCAGCTCGAGGATGGCGGCGCGGCCGCTGTAGCCGGTACCCCCGCAGTGCTCGCAGCCGGTCGGACGGTAGAGGGTGATGTCGCCATTGGCGCTGAAGCGCTGCAGACGCAAGCGCTGCACCACCTCGTCCAGCGGGGTGTAGGGCTGCCGGCAATGCTGGCACAGCCTGCGCACCAGACGCTGTGCCTGCACCGCGTTCAGGGTCGAGGTCAACAGGTATTCCTCCACACCCATATCCTGCAAACGGGTGATACTCCCCGCCGCGTCGTTGGTATGCAGGGTTGACAGCACCAGGTGACCGGTGAGCGCCGACTCCACCGCGATTTTGGCGGTTTCCTCGTCGCGCATTTCGCCGATCATAATGATATCCGGGTCCTGCCGGACAATGGAGCGCAGGGCGTTGGCGAAGGTCAAACCGATCTGCGGTTTGACCTGAATCTGATTGACACCGGTGATGTTGTACTCCACCGGGTCTTCCACCGTGAGTATTTTGCGTTCCGGGGTATTGAGATGTTTCAGCGCCGCGTACAGGGTGGTGCTCTTGCCGCTGCCGGTCGGACCCGTGACCAGCAGAATACCGTGTGGCATGGCGAGAATCTCGTGCATGCGTCGTTCGAGTTCGGCGCTGAAGCCCAGCGGGCCGAAGTCCAGCGCCACATTGTCGCGCTGCAGCAGACGCAGCACCACGCTCTCGCCGTGCAGGGTGGGTACTGTCGAGATCCTCAGGTCCAGCTCGCTGCCGCGCGCGCGCATTCGGAAGCGGCCGTCCTGTGGCAGTCGGCGTTCGGCGATGTTCAAATTGGCCATGATTTTGATGCGCGAGACCACCGCGGCCGTCGATCCGGCCACCGGGGTATCCATCTCCCGTAACAGTCCGTCGATACGGTAACGCACCTTGAGCTGGTTTTCGAAGGGCTCGATATGGATGTCCGAGGCACCTGACTCTGCCGCCCGGTTGATGATCAGGTTCACCAGCTTGATGACGGGCGCTTCGCTGGCAAGTTCCTTGAGGTGTTCCACATCGCCCAGGAAGCCGGCACTGTCATCGACGCTGTCCGATGCTTCGCCGGCGCCGTCTTTTCTGGCGTGACTCTGCTCCAGGGCATGCTCGATTTCCGAGGCGATGCCGACCTGGGGCAGTACCTCCTTACCGGTGAGCAGGCTCAGGGCATGCGTGACATAGCTGTCCAGCGGGTCCGCCATGACCACGGTCAAGTGCTCGTCGTCCTCGGCCAGGATCAGGGTTTTGCTGTCCTGCAGGAACTTGTAGGAGATCTGCCCGGTCGCGGACAGCTCTTGCGGGAAGTTTTTTGCCTCGACCAGCGGCAGTGCCAGCTGGATTGCCAGGCATTCAGCCACGTTACGCTCGGTGACGTAGCCCAGCTTGACGAGGATGGCGCCAATCGCTTCTCTGCTGTCCTGCCCGCTTTGCAGGCGTAACGCCCGCTCGGCATTGGCCGGGCTCAGTTTTCCGGACTCGATCAGAGTGTCGCACAAGCCTTTTTTCACGACACCGCCTGCCGGGACATCGATTGCATCGCTCATGGTCTGTTGCGCCGTTTTTCCCACCCGTTGCCCCTTATCGACAATTCCATCAGCTTAATTGCAGGGATAATGTGAGACAATACATCAGAAGCGTATTTCACCGCGAGCCGGACGGCCTTGCGCGGCTGTCCCGCACCCGCTAGCCTGGATTTCTCACAACCTTAACCACAAAGGACACGAAGGTCACAAAGGAACAACATGTTAACCCATATCCACAGAAGATTTTTCAGCTGCACGCTATTAACGGGGAGCACCGCGGCTACATACGGAAAAGCTTTGACTTTAAAAACCTTTGTGACCTTTGTGACCTTCGTGGTGAAAAATACGGACTAGAACGTGGATCGGCGCCCATGACAGCCGGCTTGAATAAAGATTACGCTTGACTTGACTGAGGTGAAAGGTGAAATATTAAAGTTAACGCCCTGATGCCGCTAAATAATACCGAATGCGACCAGGTTTGCTGGCGGGTAACAGCGTAACGCCTGGACATCGGGTGGTGACTGAGCGGGGCAGGTGCACAAGCCGCCCGTCGAGGATGGAAACAACACAGCCATGAAAAACAGCCTGACTCGCCGACTGATTGTACTCGTCTGTGCTTTGACGATGGCTGCCTGTGCCACAAAACCACCGCAGCAACCCCCGCAACAAGCACACGCGGCACAGAAAGTACCCCCTGCCCTGGACCCCGGGAAGCCGGTGGCCAAGACCCCTGCAGATAGCTCTGCCGATGACCGCTACTCTGATTCTGCCGAGGCAGGCCGCGCTGACAAGCCGGCCGTCCGCATTGGTACCGGCGTGTTCCTGGCAGAGACCCCCGAGGGTGGCGAGGCCAAGACATTCCCGGCGGGGGACGTGACCCTGAATTTCGAGGCAACCAGCCTGAGAGAGTTCGTCAAAGTCATTTTTGATGACATCCTGGAGGAAAACTACCTCATCGATCCAGGCGTTGACGGTGTGGTGACCCTGCATACCACGCACGCCGTCAGCCAGGAGGCGGTGTTGTCGATCCTCGAGTCGGTGCTCGAACTGAACGGGGCGGGGCTGGTGCAGGACCGCGGACTGTACAAGATTGTGCCGGTGGCGAACGCCGAGGGCGAAGTCCTGTCTCCAGTGGTGGGCAAGCAAGCTCAGGACCCGGGCGCGGGTTTCGGCGTGCGCATAGTGCCGCTGGAGCACGTTGCGGCCGGCGAGATCGAAAAAATTCTCACACCGTTTGTTCCCGCCGGGACCACGCTGCGCATCGACGCAACGCGCAACCTGATAATTCTGTCCGGTCCGCGTTTTCGCCTCGACCACCTGGTGGAGACCGTCAAGGTCTTCGACGTGGACTGGCTGAAGGGCATGTCGTTCGGCATGTTTCCGCTGCACTATGCCGACGCGGCCACGTTGGTTGGCGAAATCGAGAAAGTGATCGGCGCCGAAGGACAGACGCCGTTTGCCGGCATTGTCCGGCTGGTACCGATCGAACGGCTGAATGCCATCCTGGTGATTACCCACCAGCCGAAACACATGGCGGCGGTACGCAGACTGATCGAGCAGTTTGACTGGGGTACCGAAGCGTCGCCCGGGCGTCGTCTGTACGTCTACCATGTCAAGTACGGCAAGGCCGAAAACATATCCGCGGTCCTTCAGGAGCTGTTTGGGCAGGTGCAGGCAGTCGGGCAGGCGTCCGACTCCCAGGGAATACCGGAACTGCCGCCGGGCGTGGAGGGCGGCGGCAACGTCTTTCGTACCGCAAGACAAATCAGCGAGCCGCCTCCACCGGTTGGCGCGCCCGGGGCCGGTGGTGATTATCCGGAGCCGGCGGCCGCGGCAACGGCGGCGACCGCCGCGGACGGGGCAACGGCAGCCGGCACCACGGTGGCCGGTGAGGGCCAGGGTCCCGTCACCATCATGGCCGATCAGGACAACAATGCCATCCTCATTATGGCCAGTGCGGCGGATTACCGCATGATCGAGGCGGCGATCCGCCAGCTCGACATTCAGCCGCGACAGGTGCTGATCAATGCCATCATTTCCGAGGTTACCCTCAACGATGAACTGGATTTCGGCGTCGGCTGGTTCCTGAGCGGCGGCAATTTCGAACTGGGCTTCAACACACCACTGCCGGGCGGCGCCCAAGCCGCCGGCGAGGGGCTGGCGCTGGCGATCTTCAACAACAGCGATGAAACCCGCATGTTTTTCGATCTGCTGGCCTCCAAGTCAAACGTCAAATTCATTTCGGCGCCGCAGGTGATGGTGCGCGACAACCAGACCGCAACCATCCGCGTCGGTGACCAGATCCCGGTCACCACCCGCTCCTCGCAGAGCACCAGCGACCCGGACGCCCCCATCGTCACCGAGGTGCAGTTCCGCGACACCGGCACCCTGCTCACCGTCACCCCGCGCATCAACGCCGGCGGGCAGGTGACCATGGATATCAGTCAGGAGGTCAGTCTGCCCGGCAGCGAGCCGGCCGTCGGCGGCGGCGGTAACGTGTCCATCGCGCAGCGCACCATCGACAGCAGCGTCACTGTGCACGGCGGTCAGACCGTGGTGCTGGGCGGGCTGATCAGGGAGACCCGGACCGAATCGAAGTCCGGTATCCCGCTGTTGATGGATATTCCCTGGCTTGGCCAGCTGTTCTCGACCACCGGCGAAAATGTCGGCCGCACCGAGCTGATTGTGACCATCAACCCGGTGGTGGTGGAAAATCAGCGCGATGCGGAAAACGTAACAGAGGATCTGCGTCGACGCATGAAGAATGCGTCTGAATACGGGGCCTCTGCGTGGGACCGAAATACCGGTGCCAGGGCTCCCTCATCTCCAGACACGAAACAGGTGTCACCTCAATCTCACGGACACCTCCATCTAGGCGAATAATGTGCCTGGCGGTGCGTCACGCCAAAACGCTGTGACGACTCGCCTGTATCAATCGGGGAACTGTTGAACTGACCCGGGCAGTCAGCGTCA
>Ga0316197_10000320_pt1 | contig 34118 bp, 33 predicted proteins | sample OudBiesiAoxic_MG_FD_204939 | JGI IMG/M metagenome (GOLD analysis project Ga0316197, IMG submission 204939) | Coastal sediment microbial communities from Oude Bieten Haven, Netherlands - site A oxic | ecosystem: Environmental > Aquatic > Marine > Coastal > Sediment | place: Netherlands... | reverse complement strand
TGCTGAGTTCCGCGTGCCACAGCAGCGGCGGGAGGTCGTCGAGCGCGATCACCATCCCGACGTGGTTGACCGGGCTGTTCGTGAACGCCCGGATCGCGCGGTCGGCGGTGGATCTCCCACGGAACAGCCAGATGTCGCCGGTGCGGGTCTGACCCGCTGCCTCGTCGAATGTCATCGTCGCATGCTCGGTGGTCGTCATCGCCCGCCCTACGGTAGTGATCCATGCGCATCTGGAAGTGGGTTGGTCTCGCCGGCATCGTCGGTGTGACCGCCGTTGGCATCGCGGCAGGCACGGCAACGGTGCGGCGCAAGCGACGCGAGTTCGTCGATGCCAACCCGGATGAACTCCGCACACTCCTACATGAGCGCTTGCGCGAAGCAGAGGAACGCCAGGCCGGCTGAGCGGGCGCCTCGGGTGCCATCGCAGTGACGGCGGGGGGCCGCTTCCCGATGATCGGTCGTGGGACCTCCCATCCGAGTCAGGCTTTCACAGATCCGGTGAGCGCCGTCCCGTGGCCGCATCGTGAACGTATCGTGGAGGGATGGCAGCAGATGTCGTGTCCTGTCCGTCCTGCGGTGCGAAGAACCGGGTGCCGACTTCGTCGTCGGGCAAGCCCGCCTGTGCGAAGTGCCACGCCGACCTCCCGTGGCTGGTCGATGCGACCGATGCCGACTTCGCCAAGGTGACCGATACGTCGCGGCTTGTGCTCGTCGATTTGTGGGCACCCTGGTGCGGGCCGTGCCGCATGGTGGCACCGATCCTCGAGAAGCTGGCTCGCGACTTCGCCGGATCGTTGAAGGTGGTGAAGGTGAACGTCGACGGGTCACCGGCGATCTCGCAGCGGTTCAACGCATCGAGTATTCCGATGCTCGTGTTCATGCGTGATGGCGAGGCGATCGACACGGTGATCGGCGCGCAGCCCGAGCACGTCCTGCGCGGCGCGGTCGAGCAGCTGATCTAGAGCTGAACGCTGGCGAGGAAGCGGGCCAGGCCGTCGGGGTCGAAGCGGGCGGTGAGATGGTCGTCGGCGTCGCGACCGAGGTCGAGCGCCGGGCAGAAGAAGTCGTCGGCGGCGACGAAGTAGTGCGGTGATCCCTTGACGCCGCGGGTCTGCCCGTCGTCGTAGTCCGCGCGTACGGCGCTGTCATCGCCGGGGTCGAATTCGACGCCGTGGTCACCGGCGATCTCGGCCAGCGCGTCGGGGTTGCTGATGTCGACACCCAGTTCGAATACCGCCGTGCGAACAGCCATGCTGACGGCGAGCCCGGTGGCGTCGTCCACGTCGTAGGCGGCTGCCGCCAAGGCGAGCGCGGGGATCGTCGTGCTCGGCCAGGTGTCGGCCTGCAGACCGTTGCAGACGTCGATACCCAATTGCTCACGCAGCGCCGCAGCCTTGGTCACCACGCCGTCGAAGGCGAGGCCGGTGCCGTTGACCCACTCCAAGGGCCACGCCCGCACGATGACGTCGACCGGCTCCTCGAGCTCGGCAACGTGATCGACGACGTGCTGCAACCCGACGTAGGCGAATGGACAGGTGATCTCGGCGAAGACTTCAACGGTGGTGGTCACGACAAGCCCGCCCAGAGCTCGGTGATGGCGGCCGCCGCTCCCGCGCGTTCGTCGGCCGACGCGCCGACCATCCCGTCCATGAACTCCTCACCCGCACCGGGTGTCTGCCAGAGCTGTGCCGTGTCGTGCCGGGCGAATTCGTCGGCGAGGACACGCGGCGCCAGCAGTGGCCCCCAGAGTGCGCGGGTCTCAGGAACGCCGTGGACGAGTACTGCGGTCATGGTTGTGACCGTAGCCCCGGGGACGACATGCCTGGGAGGTGAGTACCAAGGCGTCAGCGGCGCTGCAGGTGGTCCTGTCGCTCGGCACGGTGGTCGGAACGGTGATCCGACCGGCCTGGCCGGGGACCGGGCGCGTGGGATACTGAAGCCATGTCGTTCCGCAGTCTCCGCTCCGCCGCGTCGGCGTTCTCGATCGATTCGTTCTCGTCGGTCGGTTCGATCATGTCGATCGGTTCGGCGGGCTCGATCGCGTCGATCGGGTCGGCGGGCTCGATCCTGTCGATCGGGTCGGCGGGCTCGATCCTGTCCGTCGGCTCGGCCGGGTCACTGTTGTCGATCGGTTCGGCCGGTTCGATGCTCAGCCAGAACTCGCGAAGCCGGGACTTCCACCGCAACAACGAACCGATGACCAACGGTCAGCGGGTGGTTCACATCGGCGCGGTCATCGCCATCGGCGTCGTGGCCGGCGCGGTGACCGGCGGCGTTGCCCGACTGCTCCGTTGACGATCGGCGACGATGTCACGGAGTGTCCGGACCTCGATGCCTGGCGGTGCCCACTCCTCGAAGCGGGACTGGAAGCCGGCGATCTGCAGGTCGGCGTTGACGACCGAAACGAACGACGGGCCGTCGCCCGATCCGCCCTTGGCTCGTGTCATCGACACGTAGGCGAGGCGGCGTGACCGCTTCGACGTGCCGATGCCCATGACGAGGGTCGGCGTCTCCCAACCCTTGAAGCTGTGGACCGTGCAGCCCTTGATCCCGTCGGCATCGGGCCAGAAACGACGCTTGCGGACCTGCTGGCCCTGCTTCGTCGCGCTGAACACGTGGTGCACCGAGTAGCCGGCCCGCTCGATCTCGGCGACCGCCGCGATGCCGTCGGCGTGACGCTCGAGGAGGAAGGCGACATCGTTGGGTGCGAGGTTTGGATGCTCGGTGAGGAGGCGGACGACTTCTCGGCCGACCTCGACGCCGAGTTCGTCGGGATGGTGGACCTGACGCCAGCGTCGCACCGATCGTGACGCCGCGACGCGGGTGATGTCCGCTTCCGCGCATGCTCGCGGGACGCGACCGGAGAGCTGCTCGCCGCGGACGTAGCGCTCGGCGAATTCGTTGGCGACGCCGACGAGGTCGCCGGGCATGCGATACGAGTGGGTGAGCTCGGTCCACTTGCCGCGAAATCCGGCGCCGAGCATCTGGTCCTCGTCGGTCCAGGAGTGTTTGCCGTAGACGTCCTGGGTCGGGTCGGCGACGAGCAGCATCTCGCCGTCGGGGACCGCGACGTGATGGCGGAGGAGGTTCCACCAGTCGAGGGTGAAGTCCTGGCCCTCGTCGATCAGGACAGCGTCGTAGCGTGCTTCGTAGCCGGCTTCGCATGCTTCGCGAGCACGCCGGATCGACTGGTCGTACCAGGGGCCGGGATCGCCCTCCGTGCCGGTGCTCGGTGTGAAGCCGGCGCGTTCGGCGTCGTCGACCAGGCGGCTGCAGAACTGGTGGAAGTTGGAGCAGGTGACGAGGCTCGGGTTGGCGGCGTACTCGAGGCACCGAGCGTTGACGAGCGTGCGGAGGTAGTTCGAGAGCGTGGTGTTGAACGAGAGCACCAGAACGTGCTTGCCCTGTGATGCGAGGCGGGCGGCACGGGCAGCGAGTCCGAACGATTTGCCGCAGCCGGCCGGTCCACGGACACGGCGGATGCGAGCGCCGTGGGGGTTGCGTTCGATGTTGAGGGCGTCGGGGGAGAGGCGGGCCGGTTCGCGGAGCTCGAGGGTGATCGATGACTCGGCGAGCTGTCGTTTGAGGCGGGTGATCGATTCGGGTCGGGGCGGTTCGCAGCCGCGCCCGTCCTCCTGGCTGCACGCTTGACCGCAGAGAATCTGGTCGAGCGACTGGTTGAGGCCGTCGCCACCCCAGACAGCGATGCCCCGCTCGTACTTGGTGACGCTGGTGGAGCCGAAGAGTTGGCGGGCCTTGTCGTTCGACATCTGGGGGAAGACGACGGCGGACCGAACGGCCTGCGTCGGTTGCTGTGCGTCGTCGGGCATCGCGAAGAACTGGTCGAAGATCGTGGTCCGGTAGCGGTACGCCTGAGCGCGGGGCTGCTCGTTCGACCGCTCCCATCCGCCTGTGCTGCAGGATCGGAACTCGATGACGCCGTCGTCGCGTTGGCGGTACATGCTCGGACGCCAGTCCTTCACTTCGATGGCACAGACGCCGTGACGATCGTGGACGGCGACGAAGTCGGGAACGTCCTGGCCGATGCGGGGCTGGATGTAGACGGTCCACTCGTCGTCGAGGCGGGCGAGTGCGTGGGCAACGTCGACTTCACCGTCGTTCAGCGGCGTGACGAGTTGGTTGAGTTCGTCGAGTGCGGGGCGCATCTGAGCCACGTAGTGGCATCGACATCGCTGTGTCCGATCTTGAGCGCCGGCTTCGGAGTCGATGGGTGAGCAACGGATCGAAGTGGAGCGGGCGATCGCAGCGGAGCCGGGGGCGATCTTCGAGGTCCTGCGGAGCCCGGACGGGCACGTGCAGATCGACGCCTCGGGGATGTTGATGTCGTCGACCGGCTCGATCCCGTGTCGGCCAGGGGTGGGAGCCACGCAGGGGTACTTCAGAGTTGGCCCGAAATCGGGGGGTCCGGCGAGAGACATCTCAGAAACTCTTGGGTTTACGACCCGCCGTCGAGCGGACCGTGTCGACGGCGACATCGACCGCGAGGTCCTTCGGGTAGCCGTACACACCACACGAGATCGCCGGCAACCGGTACCCGGCGGTGATCTTCGCATCGCCGGTCTCGCACCCGCCGAGCGTGCGACACGCAGCAAGCAACTCGGGACCGGCTGCCCGATGGATCGCCCCGTCGACGCCGCCTCCGCCGAGCAACGACGAGTTGGCCGCGTTGACGATCGCATCGACGTCGAGCGTCGTGATGTCGGCGACGATGGCCTCGAGTGTCGGAGCGGCGCCCATGTCGGAGAGCGTAGGAAGCCGAGACACCAAGAGGCGACCGCAGACCGGTGGTCAGCGAGCCTGGTCACGTCAGTGGCGACATCGACTCCAGCTGGAGTTCGTAGGTCTCGCGGTACACGACCGCACCCACGATCGACGGCGAACGCGACGATGTCTCGACGCTGACGGACACGGGAAGTCCCGAGTCGGCGAGATACCAGTCCGCTGTCGTGTACTCCCAGTACTCGTCGTCGTCCTCCACCGTCATCCGAGCGTGGGTCACCGCCACGTCGCGACCTTCGACCTGGAGGGTGCTGCGTCCGAGGACTTCCCACACCGGAGTCCACGGGTCGTCGGCCAGCGTGCAGGTTCGCGTCGCCGTCGGTTCAGCCAACGATCCGGTCATGGTCACCGCGACGACCCCATCGCAGCTGATCTCGTCGAGTTGGGCCTGACCGAAGAACTCGTGGAACTGGGCGCCCCCGGGCTGGAGCTCGACCGCGAGGCCAGGCGCGCAGAGCTCCCATTCGTCGCGACGTTCTTTCAGCGGGTCCCAGCTCAGGTGCACGCCACACCCGCGCGGTGTGACCGTGATAGCGCTCTCCGCTGGATACTCCCGTGTCACACCGCCCATGGCATCGATCGATTCGCCCCCGGTCGTGCGGTATCGGTATACGCCGGGTTCGGGCAGGTCGACCTGCGACGTGTCGGGTGCTCGTGTGTCGGGTGGGAGTGTGTCGGGTGTCGACTCCTCGGTCGGGACCTCGCTCGGTTCGGTCACCTCGTCCCGGAACCGGTCGACCGCCTCCTCGACCGGGACCACCTCGCTCGAATCCGTGAGCCACACGTTCCGGACGACGACGACAGCGAGCCCGAAGAGCACGACGCCGAGCGCAACGACGACCACGTTCCTCTTGCCGTGACGGTTGACGGGCATCGCGCCACCATCATTCCACCGATCGCATGATCACCAGGCGCTTCTCGACGTGACCCCTCGGGCTCTTGCCCATACCGCCTGTTTTACGCGAGGGGGGTGGCAGAGTCGACCACCGCGCCCGGTGTGACGCTCGCGTTGGATCACTCAGGGGCCTGCGACGCTCGCCGTCTGCTCGGCGATTGCGTGTTCTTCGTCGGTGGGGACGACGAGCACGGCGGTGGTTGCGTCGTCGCGCGAGATCACCAGCTCCGAGTGTTCGTTGCGGGCGTCGTCGAGTGCGATGCCGAACACGCCGAGCCCGGCGCACACCCGGGTTCTCACGAGCGCGCTGTGTTCGCCGATGCCGGCGGTGAACACGAGCGCGTCGCAGCCTCCGAGCACGGCGACGTAGGCGCCGACGTACTTGCGGATCCGGTGGCAGAACACGTCGAGCGCCAGATCGGCGGCCGGGTCGCCGGCGGCGATGCGTGTCGCGATCTCGCGCATGTCCGAGTTGCCACACAGCCCGAGCAGGCCGCTCGACCGGTTGAGTTCGGCGAGCACGTCGGCTTCGGACCGGCCGGTCGCGGCGGCGACGTGGCCGATCACGGCGGGGTCGATGTCGCCCGAACGTGTGCCCATCACGAGGCCTTCGAGTGGCGAGAGCCCCATCGACGTCTCGACGCTGCGGCCGTGCTCGACCGCGGTGATCGATGCGCCGTTGCCGAGGTGAGCGACGATCAGATCGAGTTCGTCGCGCGGGCGCCCGAGCACGTCGGCGGCACGCGTCGACACGTAGTCGTGCGAGGTTCCGTGGAAGCCGTAGCGGCGTACGCCGTGCTGTTCGTACCACGTCGCCGGCACCGCGTACCGGTAGGCCGCCGGCGGCAACGTGCGGTGAAAGGCCGTGTCGAACACGGCGACCTGGGTGAGCGTCGGCCAGGTCGCCCGGGCGGCTTCGATGCCGGCCAGGTTGGCCAGGTTGTGCAGCGGGGCGAGCGAGGCGAGTTCGCGGATCACCTCGACCACGTCGTCGTCGATGCGGGCCGGCTCGGAGAACACGGCGCCGCCGTGCACCACCCGGTGCCCGATCGCATCGATCGGTCGGCCGAGTCGTTCCACGTCCGTGACGACGTCGCGCAGGGCCGCCACGTGGTCGACGACCTCTTCGACGACGCCGCCGGCTAGGCGCTCGCCGGTGTCGGAGTCGACGAGTTGGTACTTGACCGACGAGCTGCCGGCGTTGAGCACGAGTACCAACATCGTGGTATTCAGGCCCGGTCGGCGCCGACCTGGATGGCGGTGATCACGATCGTGTTGACGATGTCGGTGACCGTGGCACCGCGCGAGAGGTCGTTGACCGGCTTGTTGAGCCCCTGCAGTACCGGGCCGACAGCGACGGCACCGGCCGAACGCTGCACCGCTTTGTAGGTGTTGTTGCCGGTGTTGAGGTCGGGGAAGATGAAGACGGTGGCGGCGCCGGCGACGGTGCTGTCGGGAAGTTTGCTGCGGGCCACGTCGAGGTCGACGGCGGCGTCGTACTGGATCGGCCCCTCCACCTTCAGGTCGGGCCGCAGCGCACGTACCCGCTCGGTCGCCGTGCGCACCTTGTCGACGTCGGCGCCGGTGCCCGAGGCGCCCGTCGAGTAGCTCAGCATCGCGATCCGGGGTTCGATGCCGAACATCGCAGCGGTGTCGGCGGACGAGATCGCGATGTCCGCGAGCTGTTCGGCGTTCGGGTCGGTGTTGACGGCACAGTCGCCGTAGACGAGCACCCGGTCGGACAGCAACATCAGGAACACGCTCGACACGATCGACGTACCGGGCTTGGTCTTGATGAACTCGAGGGAGGGGCGGATCGTGTGGGCGGTGGTGTGCGTGGCGCCGGACACCATGGCGTCGACGAGGCCTTCGTGCACCATCATCGTGGCGAAGTAGCTCACGTCGGTCATGATGTCGTGGGCGAGTTTGAGCGTGATGCCCTTGTGGCCGCGCAGCTCGAAGTACCGCTGTGCGAACCGCTCCTGCCATTCGTGGCCGAGCGGGTCGATCACGGGCACGTCGTCGAGGGCGAGTCCGAGTTCGGTTGCCCGCTCGCGGACGGCGTCGGCGTTGCCGAGCAGCGTGAGGTCGCACACCTGGCGCCGCCTGATCCGGTCGGCGGCACGCAGGATCCGATCGTCGGCGCCCTCGGGCAGGACGATGTGGGCGCGGGCGGCCCGAGCGCGTTCGATGAGCTCGTACTGGAACATGACGGGCGTCATCACGTCGGAGCGGCCGATCTCGATGCGGCGTTCGAGCGCGTGCAGGTCGACGTGGGCCTCGATGCGGCCGAGGGCGATGTCGATCTTGCGTTGGTCGCCGGCCGTGATCGCCCCCTCGACGGCGTTGGCGGCTATGGCAGTGTCGTAGGTGTCGGTGCCGACGGCCAGCAGCGGGATCGTCGGTCCGCCGGACATCCCGTCGATCAGCGCGACGACCCTCGGGTCGGGGCGCAGGCCACCACTGACGATCACGCCGGTGACGCCGGAGTAGGCCGACGACGACCGCGTCATCGCCGCGGCGATGATCACGTCGGCCCGGTCACCCGGGGTGATGAAGACGGTGTCGTCCTGCACGTGGTCGAGCATGTTCGGCACCGACATGGCGGCGACTTTGATGGCGCCCACCGGTCGGGTGAGGTCGTCGGGTTCACCGGCGACGAGCTCGGCGCCGAGCGCCCTGCGAAGCTGGTCGAGTGACGGCTGGCGCAGCGTCGGTTCCTCGGCGATCACCCAGACGGGGTCGTCGAGATCGATGCGGGCCAGTGCGTCGTCGAGCGGTTCGAGCGTCGTCGGTTCGACCCGGTTGACGATGATCGCCGCGATGGCGTCGTCTCCGAACGAGTCGCGCCCGATCACGATCCGCTCGACGATTTCGGCGGCGGTGCAGCGATGCCCGTCGACGACCGCCACGATCGGCAATCCGAGGTTCTCGGCGATTCGGGCGTTGACCTCCAACTCGATCGGTGATGACGCACCGGTGAAGTCGGTTCCCTCGACCACGACGAAGTCGCTGGCTGATTCGATCTGCTTGAAGCGCTCGACGATCCGTTCCATGCCGGCATGGTTCGCAGGGCCTACGTCGGTGCGTTGCGCCGCGGTGAAGGCGTAGCCGATGCGCTCATCGGGCACCCGGTACTGCGCGCGGATCAGCTCGAGGTCGTTGTCGGGGAGCGCTTGGACGATCGGACGGTAGAAGCCCACGCGTGACACCCGCCGCGACAACAGCTCGACCAGCCCGAGCGCCACGATCGACTTGCCGCTCGCCGGCCCCATCGCGGTGAGGTACACGCCGGCTGCCACGGGTCCGAGCGTACCGCCGGGACCGCGCACGGGTCACCGGAGATCGGGCAACTCTGGCTGTGTCGGCGGGTCGGTCGGGAAGGCGAGGCCGACCAGTGGCGGGCGCAGGAGTTGTGCGCCGCCGTGCGGATCGTCGAGGTTGAAGTGTCCGCCCCCGAGGGGCTCGATACTCCAGTGCTGCTCGTGGAGCAGGTGGTGGTGGAACCAGCACAGGAGGACGAGGTTGTCGGGTTCGGTTTCGCCGTGGTCGAGCCAGTGGGTGGCGTGGTGGGCGTCGCAGCCGCCGGCGGGGATGCCGCAGCCGGGCCAGCGGCATCCGTGATCTCGGATGAGGAGCGTGTCGAACAGCGAGTCGGAGACGACCCGTTGCGCTCGGCCGTAGTCGATGACGGTGCCGAGCGGGTTGGTGATGTAGCGGTGGACGTTGCAGTCGCACGCCATACGACGGACCGCTTCGGCCGAGACGATCGTGCGATCTGTGTCGGTGTCGAGTGCTCCGCCGTGCGGTCGTGGAGTCGCTTCGTCCGGGCCGGTGTCGTCGGCTTCGGGAGGGCCCTGTTCGGCGTGCCACGTGGAGGTGAGGTCGTCGTAGGCGCTGGTGGCGACGACCTTGGGCTTGCGGCGTTTCTTGCCGGGTGCCGGCACGTGGCTCTCGATCGCCATGCGAGCAATGGTGATCAGAGCATCCGCCCGGCGCTGGGCGGCGGATCGGGACTCGCCGTCGGAGGGTTGGGAGTAGAGACGGATGGCTTCGCGCATCAGTGCAAGGCCTTCGGGGTCGAGCGTGCCGTCGATGACGCCGACGCCGTCCATCAGCCTCGACAGGTGTACCGCACGCGAATCGAACTGCTCTTGTGCGGTCTTGGCCTCCCGGTCGGGGTCGGCGTGCATCCGCCACGTGTCGAGCACCATCTTGAAGTCGGCGTGAGGCATCGATGTTGCCCACCCGCACAGCATCTGCTCATCGCGTGCGAACACGTCGGCGACCGAATCGGCCCAGGCCCCCGCCAGCAGTCGCAACGATGATTCGGCGAGGTCGCCGCCAGCGAAGGCGGCTTTGACGATCGGCATGCGTTGGACGCGGTCCGCGAGATGCAGGGTGAGCTTGCAGAACCCGACGCCTTCGCGGGTGGTCACCATCAGCCAGTCGGTCGGCGATCGGAACCCCTTGGCGTAGAACGAGCCGCTGTTGACCACGGCGTCGACCTCGTCGAGTTGCTCGGAGCGGTGGCGCCGCATGGCCCGAGTGGCGGCGTCGACGGCGGGCGTCGGGTCAGCCCGTTCGGACATCTCTTCCACACACTCGACGAACGCCTGTCGGGTCATGTTGTTCATTGAAGCGCAGGGGTACTCCAGAGTTGCTTCTGTACCTCACGCTGGTGTTTTGCACGCGTTTGCGCCAGCGACCGACCAGTCAGGGTTCGTACGTCACTGCCACACCGGAGTCATCGGTGATCCGGTGACCGTCGATCACGTTCGGCCACGCGTCAACTGACACAACCGTGAGCTCTTTCGACGACGCGACGTGATCGATCAACTGACCTTCGTTCGTCTCGCCCGCGGTGTCGAACGGATACGCATCCCAGTCGTGCACCGAGTCCTCGCACGTGATGACGACATCGGCGTCGACGGACTCGAGATGTGCCAGCGCCCGATCGTGGCGTGGCGTCCCCGGTTTCGCCCACTCGAGATTCCACGTCGCCACCCGCATCGTGGTGATCATCGCAGGTCCAACCGTCTGACGATTCAAGTCGCGGTACGCCGACGCCGAATCATCGACGTGGCAACGAAGCTGATGGCAATCCCACGGCCCGACACGTGTATCGCGTGTGCCGCGCCCCTCCCGCCCCAGACGCGGGCGTGGTGGGACAGCGCCGCAAACTCGGTCACGTGCGTTGACTGTCGACCTGCCGGGGTCGCCAAGACCGTCGCCGACGAGTCACAGACCACCCCTGCGCGTGCCGAGGGAGCCGACCGTGAGAGTCGTCTCGCCGAGCAACTCGATCGCGACCTGGACGGCGTCGCCACGGTGCTCCACGACCGCAAGGTCCCGTTGAGCAGAGGCAACATCGATCACCTCGTGGTTGCCCCGACCGGCATCTGGATCATCGATGGGAACGACGACGCGGGCAAGGTCGAGCGTCGAGATGTCGGAGGCCGACGAACAACGCACGAGCGGCTGTACGTCGGTCACCGCGACCGGACCGAGCTCATCTGCGCGATGGGTTGGCAGGCCGACGCCGTCCGACTCGCAGTCGAACCGATCGGGTTCGGCGCGGCCCCGATCCATTGTTGCCTTTGCTTCACCAACGCAGAGTGGGGTCTGCGCTCCGCGCTGTTCGTCATCGACGACGTGCGGATCGGGTGGGCGACGGCGCTCGTCGAGACCATCCAGTCGACACCCGTCCTGGATGCGGCGGCGGTCACCACGCTCTCTCACCATCTCAACTCCTGGTTCCCGGCGTCGCACTGACCACGGCCACCGAGCGAGGCGGGCGACGAAGGAACCCGATGGGTGGAAGCGTGAGGGTGACGCGTGAGCACGGCCTGTCGACGAGGGTGCTGAGGTCAAAGGATGTGCGACCTTCGCCCCTGTTGCGTGACCGCCCGTCGCAGCGACGATGGACGCATGAACGTGAGCCCGACTCGAAATGGTGGAGCGCGTCTCGACGCAGACGACACGTCCGACCACGACCATCGCGACACCTCGGTCACGCGTCGACACGAGGACGACCGGAGGCGATGAGCGAGATGAGCAAGACGAGCGAGCGACAGCCGATGGGCGTCCAGGACGCGCTGTGGTTGGAGATGGATCGCCCCTCGAACCTGATGGTCGTCGACGCCCTGATGTGGACCGCGGAGCCGATCGACTGGGACCGCTTCACGCCCACGGCGAAGGAGCGCCTGTGGGATCGATACCGCGTGTTCCGCAGTCGGGCCGTGCACGACGACGACAGCTGGCACTGGGAGGAGTGCACCACGGACTCATTCGACGCGCACTTCGAGCACATCGACCTGCCGGCGCCGGGTGGTGATGCCGAACTCCAAGCGTTCATCGCCTCGCAGCGGACCGAACCGCTCGATCGGGACCGTCCGCTGTGGACGATGTTCCTGATCGACGGCTTCAAGGGCGGCAGCGCCGTCCTCACGCGCACCCACCACGCGATCGCCGACGGCATCCGGATGGTCCAGCTGGCCATGAGCCTGTTCGACGCTGCCCCGGACGGCGGGCCGATCCTGGCCGCGCCGACGAGCGGTTCGCCGCAGCCGACCGAGCCCGATCGGCCGCTCCCCGAGCGTGTCCGCGACGGGGTCGGGGCGGTCGCGAGCGAGCTGGCCGATCTGACGAAGGAGTTGGGGAACACGGTGGGCCGCGCGCTCACCGATCCGGTCGGCACCGCCCGGGCCGGCCTCGAAGCCGTCGGGGACACGGTCGGCGACGTGACCGGTGCAACCAGCCGTTCGATCGGGCGCGCCACCACCTCGCTCACCAACCCGGTCGGTGCCGCCCATGGTGCAACCCAGGAGGCCATCGCTGCGGCTGAGACGACCGCGGTGCGGCTGCAGCAGGCGCTCCAGCCGCGCCTACCGGGCGACGGCCCGATCGTCGACCTGCTCTCGTCGAGTCCGGGTGACATCGATTTCGCCCGGAAGTTGTTGCTCGGCACCCGCAACGACCCGACGATCTGGACCGGCCCGGTCGGCACGCGCAAGGTGGTGGCCTGGTCGGAACCGCTCCCGCTGGCGGCGGTGAAGGACGTCGCCCACGCCCATGGGGCCACCGTGAACGACGTCCTCGTCACCTGTGTGGCCGGCACGCTCCACACGTACCTCGACGCGCACGACAGCAGTTGCGCCTCGGTGAACTGGATGATCCCGGTCAACCTCGCACCGCTCGACGTCACCCTGCCCGAGGAGCTCGGCAACAACTTCGCCGTCGTCCAGCTCGAACTGCCCACCGACACGGCGGACCCGCTCGCCGTTCTCGACGTCGTCAAGCATCGAATGGGCCGGATCAAGAGCGGCCACGAAGCGGGACTGGCGTTCCGCCTGCAGGAGCTGATCTCCGGGTTCAGCGACGTCCTCTATCGGGCGAGCGTCGATCTGCTCGCGAATCGGGCGGTCGGTGTGCTCACCAACGTCCCCGGCCCGCCGATCCCGGTCTACGTCGCCGGATGTCGGGTCGAGGGAATGGTCGGCTGGGCTCCGCTCTCGGGCAACCAGTCGATGTCGTTCACGATCTACAGCTACGACGGCAAGGTGTTCGTCGGGATCGCGTGCGACGCCGATCTGGTGCCCGACCACGAGCAGATCGTCGACGGCTTCGCTGCGGCCTTCCACCGTTTGTCGGTCGCCGTCCGCTGACGGCGTGCCGCGTGGGGGTGGCGGGCCTCCGCCTTTGGCCCCTGGTGACGGGATGCATGCACGGTGCACCTTGGTGGCATGACACCGAGACTCGAGTGGGCTGGAATCAGCCTCTTCCTGGTGCTCTCCGTCGCGGCGGTGGCCCTGACGGCATGGCAGGTGGACGTCGATCGATCGGTGTTCGAACGTTTCTTCGGCGCGCTCCAGCCGACCGGGGTGATGATTCTGTCCACGTTGGTCGGAGTCCTGGCCATGGGATTTCTCCAGGGGAACTCGGACTTCGCGATGCTCGGCCCAGGCGAGTCGAGGGACGCGGTGTCGATCATCGCCTGGGTGGTGCCGGTGCTCGTCGCCGTTGCGATCGGAGCAGACCTCCTGCTCCGCTTCCCGGAGGACACGAACGTGGCCGTGCCCGATGCGCTGAGGTTCTACCCGGCGATTGCCGTGTTCGTCGAGTGCGCATTGCACGTCGTCCCCATCGCCGCGCTCGTCGCCCTGCTCGGGGCGCCGACCGGGCTCGACCTCACCTTCTGGCGGATCGCGATCCCGGTCGCACTCATCGAGGCCGTCCTCCAGGCGGCGTACGCCACGTCGATCGGAACATCGATCTTCAGTGCCGTCCATCTCGCGGTGTTCGGGGTGGTCCAGGTCTGGATGTTCTGGCGATTCGGTTTCGTCTGGATGCTCGGCTTCCGGCTCGCCTACTACTCCCTGTGGCACGTGGCGTGGGGCGCTGTCCGGCTCGAGCTGCTGTTCTGAACCCCGTGAACGATTCGTCAGGAGGGTGCGACGTCGACGGCGAGGAGTTCGGCCATACCGGCTTCGATGCCCTCGGCGAGCACCTCGATGTCGGGCATCGAGTCCCAGTCGCCGGTGACGCCGAAGCTCACCTTGCGGTTGTACGACAGGATCGCCACGCCGGTGCGCACCCCGTGGCTCACCGGCACGAACGGGTAGTACTCGAGCATCTCCCGGCCGCACGCGTAGAGCGGCTGCTGCGGACCGGGCACGTTGGTCGTCACCGTGTTCACCGATCGCTGCGGCGCCCGCCGCAACACAGCGGTCGCCGTTCGCAGCCCCAGGCCGAGCAGGACCGGCGGGGCGAAGTCCGCCAGACCGTTCAACGCAGTGCCCGCCACCGCCTGGTGCGATTCCTTGAGGTCCTGCATCTGTTCGCGGATCGAGTTCAGCCGCGCAACCGGGTCCTCGATGCCGACGGGCAACTCGGCGATCATCGCCGACACCTGGTTGTTCAACGAGTGGTCATCGCGCGACCGCAGCGACACCGGCACCAACGACCGCACGACCACGCCGTCGAGGTCCTCGTCCCGACCGAGCAGCAGGTCTCGGAACCCGCGGGTGATCGCCGTCAGCACGACGTCGTTGACCGTGCCGCCGAGCACCGATCGCACCTGCTTGATCTCGTCGAGGGTCGTGCGGGCCCACACCCATCGGCGGTGCGGCCCGATCGAGCCTTCGATCGACAGCTCCACGTTCGGCTGGAGCCGGTCGCCGAGCGAGCGGGCGCCGGCCAGGAGCTCGCCGGCCTCGACGGCGAGACGCCGCGGGTGACGGCCCATCGCCCGCATCCACCGAGCGAGCTCTGCGGGCGTCGACACGGTGTCGACCAGCGACTGTGTGAGCAGCTCGCCGTCGGTCGGTTCGGGCTGTGGGGTCCACTCCGCGATCGGTACCGCCTCGGCATCGGGTTCGGTGTCGAGTACGACCGCCATCAGGTCGGTCCCGGAGATCCCGTCGACCATGCAGTGGTGCACTTTCGACACCAGCGCCCACGTGTCTTCCTCCAGCCCCTCGACCAGCCAGGTCTCCCACAGCGGCCGGTTGCGGTCGAGTTCCTGCGACATCAGCCGGCCCATCAGGTTCCGGAGGTCGTCGGCCGAACCGGGCGGCGGCAGGGCGGTGTGGCGGACGTGGTAGTCGAGGCGGAAGTGCGGATCGTCGGCCCACACCGGCCGGCCCAGCCCACCCGGCACGAAGCGGACGCGCTGGCGGTAGCGGGGGATCTGGGGCAACTTGCTGCTCACCAACTCGACGAAGTCGTCGTACGCGGGCGGCGGCCCTTCCATGATGGCGCACGAAGCGATGTGCATGTGGCTGACGCCGTCCTCGACGTGGAGGAACATGGCGTCGAGTGGACTCATTCGTTCCATCGCCTCCCATCTGCGCGCGACGCTCACCGTGAGGACAGGGACCTTCGTCCCGCGGTTGACGTGCGAGATGGCACAGCGCCGCGCCCGACGGTGGCACTCGGCAGGTCCGAGCGAGCAACGCGGCCCGCGCGACGAGAGCGGGGTAGTGGCCACCCGCTCCTCACCTGACAACCTGTCGGCATGACGAAATTCGGGTGGTTGTCGCCGGTGGCCGGACACGCTGGGAGTAACTTCCAGCCGATCGTGATGTACCAGGAGGAGCACATCTTCCCGCAGGCGCTCCCGCACTTCGACTCGTTGTGGATCGCCGACCACTTCTACGGCTTCGACGCCGACAAGAAGGAGGGCTTCCTCGAGGCGTGGGTCACCCTCACCTGGCTCGCTGCCCGGTTCCCCGACATCATGCTGTGCCACCACGTCCTCGGTCACGGCTATCGAAACCCGGCCCTCACGGCGAAGATGGCGTCGACCCTGCAGGTGCTGTCCGGCAATCGGTTCATCCTCGGCATCGGCGCCGGCTGGCGCGAGGACGAGTACGACTCCTACGGCTACGACTTCCCGTCCGCCGCCACCCGTCTCCGCCAACTCGAAGAGGTCGTCCAGATCTGCCGGCTGATGTGGACCGAGGAACACCCCACCTTCGACGGCACCTACTTCCAGATCGCTGATGCGGCCGCGACACCGCGCCCCGACGTCGTCCCGCCGATCTGCATCGGCAGCTCCGGCGAACAGGTCGGCCTCCCCATCGTCGGGCGTCAGGCCGACATCTGGAACGGCCACCACCGCAGCGACGACGCCTGGCTGCGGATGCGCGACATCGTGCACACGGCAGCCGGCGACGCCGGACGCGACCCTGCCGACGTCGAGTGCAGCCTCACCGTCGCCGGCGATCTGCCCGACTCCGACACCGCATCCGACGAGTGGATCGAACGACTCAGCCACCTGCGCGACCTCGGCGTCGAACACTTCATCATGGACTTCGGCCACCCGCTCGACGTCGAGCCTGCCCTCCGCTTCGCGGAGCAGGTCATCGCTCCGATGAAGGCCGGCTGAGCAGACCGATTCCCGGGCGAGCGCACGGCTCCGTCCGAACGCGGCGATACTTGGCCCACGATGGGTGAGTATCCGGACTTCCGAACGCCAGACAGCGATTCGCGCGGCTTCATGGACGCCGAGGCCGAAACGGAGCTCTCGAAGCAGAGCCTGCAGGACATCGCCCACGATCGCGGACGGATATGCAAGAAGCGCGGCTGCGTTGTCTGTGCGCCGCTGGTCGAGGAACGCCGACGGAAGAAGCAGCAACGCAAGGCCGAGGCCCGAGCCACCCTCCACGCGAAGGGTCAACCGTGCGGCCGGAGCAGCTGTTCGCTCCCAGTCTGCGCGGAAGCCAGACATGCGGTTGCTGCATCCCCACCGCCGGTCGAGCCACGCGCCCGAGACCGTCGAACTGGCGAGCCACAGGATGATCCCGACCGGATGCTTCGTCGACAGGCCGAGCGACACCGAGTGGGATTGCCCTGCGGGTCGGAGGACTGCGCGAGCCAGGTGTGCATTGACGGCTTCGCCAACGAACGCACCCGCCGGCACCGGGCCCGGCGACCGTGCCGATCGGCAACGTGCGACAACGCGATCTGTGTGGCCGGCCGGGCGACGAACTGATCTCGATCTCGACTTGACGTACCGATGACTCGGCGTGCTCGCTCGTACCGATGTCTTCAGGCTTGGTGCGGTCGGACCGGCCGGTCGCCGACTCGCCGGGGTGCTCGATCGTCCGGTCGATCACCGTGACCGTCGACGAGTCCTGACCGGCTGGCGATGCCGTGCCACAGTGGATCAATGCGAGCGAGGCAAACGAAGCGATGACGACAACGAACGACGCCGAGACGCGCCGCCCCGACATCCGAGGGTGGCTCGTCGCCAATCCCGACCCATCGCCACGTGACCTCGCCGAAGCCGGCCTCGTGGCTCCGCACTGGCCCGAGCCGTGGGGCCTCGCCGCGGACGCCGCACTCCAACTCGCGGTCGCCGAAGAACTCGACCGGGCCGGCGTCACCCCGCCCGACAACGCGATCGCGATCGGCTGGGCCGGCCCGACCATCGTCGCCGGTGGCACGCCCGAGCAGCAGCGGCGATGGCTGCCCAGCATCCTCGACGGCTCGGAGGAGTGGACGCAACTCTTCTCCGAACCCGACGCCGGCAGCGACCTCGCCTCCCTCCGCACCGCCGCCGTCCTCGACGGTGACGAGTACGTCGTCAACGGTCAGAAGATCTGGTCGACCTGGGCCAACCATTCCCAGTGGGGCATCCTCCTCGCGCGCACCGACCCCGACGCACCGAAGCATCGCGGTATCTCCTACTTCGTGCTCGACATGGCAACCCCCGGCATCGAGATCCGACCGATCACTGAGATGACCGGCGGCAACCACTTCAACGAAGTCTTCTTCGACGACGTCCGTATCCCCGTCGCCAACCGCATCGGCGACGAGAACGACGGTTGGCGACTCGCCAACGTCACCCTCGGCAACGAGCGCGTCTCGCTCAGCGAAGGCGGCGTGCTGTGGGGGATGGGGCCCACCGCCGAGGAGTGCCTCGACGAGATCCGCCGCCTCGGTGCCGGCAGTGACCCGGTCATGCGTCAGCGTGCGGCGCGTGCGTTCACCGAGAGCTTCATCATCGACCGGCTCGGCGACAAGATCATCGACGCCCAGGTCAACGGACGCGACCCCGGACCCGTCGCCTCGATCCGAAAGGCGAAGGCCGACGTCAACGCCCAGCAGCTCGTCTCGCTCGTGAAGGACCTCGCCGGACCCGACGGCATGATCGGCATCCAGAACGCCGACGCCGAAGAGCTCGACGTGTGGCACTGGTCGTACCTCTTCAGCCGGGCGCTCACCATTGGCGGCGGCACCAGCGAGATCCAACGGAACATCATCGGGGAGCAGCTCCTCGGCCTCCCGCGCGAACCCCGCCCTGAGAAGCCGTGACCCGATCAGCGTCACCGTCGGGGAGGAACCGGGCGACGATCGCCGGACTCGCGCAGGCGTTCTGGTCCGGTTAGCCGTCGGTCTCCGACGGCCGAGCGGACCAGAACCCGACAGCGACGGCCCGACGGAATGGTCGGCGTGCAGGGGCGCGAGACCCCGTAGGGTCACACCCGATGGGGGACAGGAACGGCGACACCTTCGGCTACGCCGAGTTCGGTGCGTGGTACGACGCGTATCGGGCCGCCACGCTCGAGCCAGCCCTCGACCGGGCGATGGACGCACTCCAACGCGAGCTCGAGGACGGACTGTCCGAGCGTGACCTCGCCCGCATCCGCAGCATCTCCGGCCGGGTCAAGTCGAAGCGGCGAACCTGGCGCAAGGTCAACCAGCCTCGCTACCGCCAGGCGATCCCGACCGTCGACGACATCCCGACCGTCATCGACGACCTGGTCGGGCTGCGGCTCACGTGCACCAACCTGCGTGACATCGAGATGGTCCAGATCGCCCTCGAGAACCTGCCGCGGCAGGCTGGCAAGCGGCGTCCGCTCGCCCTGGACCCGACGTCCGAACGTGACTACGTCGAGCACCCCAAGCAGTCCGGCTACCGCGGTTGGCACGTCAACCTCGCCGTCCAACACGACGGTGCGCCGGTCACCTGCGAACTCCAGGTCCGCACCCTCCTCCAGGACAGCTGGGGCGAACTCACCCACGAAGACAGCTACAGCAAGGCGGGCGAGTCGCCGCCACTCGTCGAGGTGCTGAGCGCCCGCATGGCCGACCTGCTCGCCACTCTCGACGACATCGCCGAGGACCTCCGCAACGAACTCGACCGCATCGACGAAGCGATCGTTGCCGAGACGGCCGGCCAAGTCGACGAACCCAGCGACGACGAACTCGCAGTCGGACCCGCGGCCGACGCCGCCGACCTCCTCCTCGAACGGTGGCGCTCGCTCGACCGCCCTGTCGAACTCTCCTCGCTCGCGTGGTCGCTGCAGCACGAGTTCGGCGCCGAGGTCAGCGACGACTGGTTCGGCTTCCGCACTTTCAAACGGTTCCTCCGCGCGGCGGTCCCCGACGGCGAGATCAGCGGCGGTCGTCAGGCCTACCTTCTCCCGGCCGGCAGCACGATGGCCACCGACGAAGACGCCGACCCCGGTGGCGACACGCCCGCCGACGGCGCCTTCGAGCCCCTCGCCGACGACACGGACGACGATGCCTCGACCGGGCGTTCGGCGATTCCCCCCGAAGCGCGCGAACTCCGGCGCGTCGACGCGGGCTTTCCGCTGGTCGAGACCGAGCAGTGGCGTCGCATCTACGAATACCTCGCCGAGGCCTGGCGCCGCGTCGGCACGGGCACTCCGTCGACGCGGATGGTCAACCAGCTCACACGCTCAGCACGCGACCGGTCCCGCGCCACCGGCGCCCCAGTGTCTCGTCGCCACCTCGACCACGTCGCGAAGGCCGTGCTCGCCACCAGCGACTCCGGTGAACCACTCGATGCCGGACAGATCGGCGACGCGTTCGCCACCTCGGTCCTCCAACGGATGGCTGAGCTCCGCGTCGTCCCCACCGGCAACGCGTCCGCCCGCGCCCGCGTCGCCCGCTGGCTGCTCGGCTGAACATCGCCGAAGACCAGTCGCAGCAGTGGGTCGCCAGCGCGGCTGCCTCAGGCCACTGCGTCAGCAGCCGATCAAGGTCAAGATTCGGGCAAAGGTGTTCGAGTCGCGGCTGCGACGCGCCGAACTGATGTGCATGGCGACGAAGTTGATGGCGATCAGGTGTCCCGACATCTGCAGCGGGTGCTCGCGGCCGCTTCCCCCGAAGACCTGCGCGTGGTGGGACAGTGACGCTCGCACGGTGACTTGTACCTCCTGTCGGCCAACCGTGCTCGGGCTCCAATCCGCGTGGGCGGGTCGGCGGCCGCTGCAGCCCCTCCCGCCACCCGTCCCGGTCGATCACGGGACTGGCGGCATGTCCACACGGAACGAGCACGAACGGCGCGCTGCCAAGCAGCGACATCAGCAGGGGGTGATCTTCGGTGAGGAGGTGCTCGGCGATGTCGCTGTCCATGTGATCGACGAGCCGCAATCGATGGCTGCATGGGCCAAGGATGCAGATGGCGAACGTCGCCTCGCGGCCCACCTCGACCAAGAACTCCCCGACAGTGCGACCGTGCTCCACGACCGCCGAGTCCCGAAGACGCGAGGCAACATCGATCATCTCGTCGTCGCCCCCACCGGCGTCTGGGTGATCGATGCGAAGAACTCCGCCGGCCGCGTCGAGCGCCGCAACGCCGGCAGTTGGCGACGACCGGAACCACGGCTCTATGTCAAGAACCGCGACGAGACCGAGCTCGTCGGCAAGATGGACGTGCAGTCCGACGCCGTGCGCGCGGCGCTCAAACCGATTGGCTTCGCAACCCTTCCCGTCCGCCGCTGCCTCTGTTTCACGAGCGCGGACTGGTCGTCCTTCTCCAGGCCGTTCACCATCGACGACGTCTGGATCGGGTGGCCCCAGGCCCTCACCAGAGCCATGCGCTCCAACCCGATCCTCGGTCCGGCGGAGGTCGTCACGGTTGCCCACCACCTCAGCGCGGAGTTTCCCGCATCGAGCTGAGCGACCGTCGGCGCCGACGGCAACGTCGTCGCCCGGGTCCCGATAACGCACTCGCACGCTGCGCGCAGGATGATGTCTGGGACATCGCGAGCAGGGCAACATGGCGGCCGGAGGGGACTTGGACAACAAACGGTTCGGACATCGCACAGTTCGCTCTTCCGGTGTCGGCGTGCTGGCGGCGCTCGAGGGCGCCGCCCTCATCGTGTGGAACCTGCTCGCCACCCCATTCATCGGGCGGAGGCGGCTGCGGTGGGGCACGTTGGGAACCGAGGCAACTGATTCGCTGCCGGGCGATGAGTTCGTGCCCGAACCCAAGTGGTCGTACACCCTGGGCATCGCGGTCGATGCGTCGCCGGAGGAGGTGTGGCCCTGGATCGCCCAAATCGGACAAGGCCGCGGCGGTTTCTACACCTATCAGACGCTGGAGAACATGGTTGGCTGCACGATCACCAACGCAACAGAGATCCTCCCCGACCACCAGCATCCGGCGGTTGGCGACGGTATCCACCTGCATCCGACCGCACCGCCGATGCGGATCGAGATCGTCGATCCTCCGAACGCCCTCGTGCTTTTCGGGTCACCCGCCGATATCGGGGGCGAGCAGAGCTGGGGAATGTCAACCTGGCAGTTCGCCGTCAAACCTGGCCCCCATCGCGGCAGCCGGCTCCTGACCAGGGGCCGTTACGACTACACCGCAGACTGGAAGAGCCGCCTCGCGTTCGGACGCTTCCCCATCGAAGTGATCACGTTCGTGATGAGCCGCAAGATGATGCTCGAGATCAAGCGACTGGCAGAGCGCGACACCTGACCACCGCGCCTGGCGGCAAACGGCTGCCGCCGGTCAGATTGTGGCCGCCGCAAGATCGCGATGTTGGCTCGGGCTGATGCCGCGTTCGCGTTTGAACGCCGTGCTCAACGCGTACGGGCTGCTGTACCCGACCCGCTGAGCGATCGCTCCGATGGTCATGTCGTCGCGTCGGAGGAGGTCGGCCGCGAGGTCGAGGCGCCACCCGGTCAGGAACGACATCGGTGGCTCACCGACCAATTCGTTGAATCGACGAGCCAGCACCGCCCGAGACACACCGGTCTCCGAAGCGATCGTCGCGATCGTCCACGGCTCGGCCGGGTTGTTCTGAATGAGGCGCAGCGCCCGACCCACAACTGGGTCACCCTGCGCGGCGTACCAGACAGGAGGTTCAGCATCGGGCCGAGCGAACCACGTACGAAGGAAGGAGATGACCACCAGGTCGAGCATCCGGTCGAGCACGGCGGTCTGCCCGGGCTCGTCGCGGAGCACCTCGTCGCAGAGCAATGGCAGCAGCGGGGAGTCCCACTCGTCTTGTCGCATCCACACCACAGGTGGCAGCGCCCGAACGAGCCGATCACCGACCTCGCCGATCGATCCGTAGGCGCCGACCATCATCACGGTCTCACCATCGGCGTGGCTGCCCCACGAACGGACACCGAGCGACATCACCTCGTCGAGCGGCTCACCGCCGACAGTGCGGCACTGCTGTCCGCGGTCGATCACGATGTCGTACGGCGTGTGGGGATCGTCCGACACGGTGTAGTGGTCAGGTGCTCGGGTGATCGCCACATCGCCGGCCTCGAGCCGAACCGGTGGCGCGTCATCAGGCGAGATCCAGAGGTGGCCACGGGCGACAAGGAGCAGTGTTGCCGGAGACTCGGCCTCGATCCGAAGTGACCAGGGAGGCTTCCACGCCGTGCGCAGCATGAACGCCCCGCGCGCCCGCGGGCCGTCGAGGAGGGCAGCCAGCGCGTCCATCTGCTCGACGTTACCGATGCATCGAACACACGTCGAATACCCGAAAGGAACCAGCCGCCTCGCGAGGTTGAGACGCTCGCGCATGAGATCGAGCGTCTGAGCGATGGCCGCGACCGCCGAACTTCAGGATCATCGACACATGGACAACAACTCAACCACCAACCACAACACCAACCCCGTTCCTGTCGATCCGATGACACGCACCACGGTCGTCATCGGAGCGACCGGCAAGACGGGACGGCGAGTCGTCGAACGACTTCGTGCGGCCGGCATGCCCGTCAGAGAAGCCTCGCGTTCGAGCGAGGTGTTCTTCGACTGGGAGCGAACCGAGACCTGGGCACCGGCGTTTGACGGCGTCGACGCGGCCTACATCACCTACTACCCCGACCTCGCTTTGCCGGGTGCCGCCGACGCAGTCGGTGAACTCGCCGACATCGCACTCTCACAGGGAGTGCGTCGCCTCGTCCTGCTCGCCGGTCGTGGTGAGGAGGGCGCACGCAAGGCCGAGGTGCGGCTGCAGAGCACTGATGCCGACTGGACAATCGTTCGATGTGGGTTCTTCGCCCAGAATTTCAGCGAGATGTTCGCTGATCCGATTCGTCACGGTGTCATGGCGATGCCCGCCGGCAGCGGTGCTGATCCGTTCCTCGACATCGACGACATCGCCGACGTCGTGGTTGCAGCACTGCAAGACGATCAGCACATCGGCCAGCTCTACGAGCTCACCGGCCCACGACTCGTCACGCTCGAAGAAGTCGCAACCATGCTCACCGACGCGATCGGCCGTCACGTGGAGTACGTGTCGATGAGCCGGGCCGCCTACGCGGGTGAACTGACGGTGGCGGGAATTCCTCACGACGTTGCCGACCACATCACCGAGGTGATCGTCGACGCGCTCGACGGACGCAATGCGTGGACCACCAACGACGTCGAGCGTGTGCTCGGGCGCCCGGCCCGAGACTTTTCCGAATTCGCCCGAGACGCAGCGGCTGCCGGTGCGTGGGACCTCGCGCTTCTGACCGAAGGAGCATGACCATGGAACTCAAAGACATCCTCCTCGGCGGTGGCCTGATCGCAAGCGGTCTCACGTCTGGACTGCTGTACGGCTGGAGCGTGTCGGTCATCCCCGGCCTTCGTCGAACGACCGATCTCGCGTACGTGGGCACGATGCAGCACATCAACCGGGCGATCATCAACCCGGCCTTCGTCATCCCGTACATGGGTGTCCCGCTCCTGCTCGCCGCAGCCGCGTTCACGCAATTTCGCGCCGGTGACAACCGCCGCGGCTGGTACCTCGCCGGCGCAACCATGAGTTATCTCGTCGCTGTCCTCGGCGTCACCATCGGCCGGAACGTCCCGCTCAACGATGCGCTCGACGCCTTCCGGCTCGATCAGAGCGATGACGGGGCGATCCACACTCGGCGGAACACCTACGAGCAGCCGTGGAACCGCTGGCACTACGTGCGCACACTCGGAAGCATCGGCTCGTTCGTGCTCGCATCGGCCGCCGCGCTCGTTGCCGCCGACCCCGACTGACATCAAATGGGGATCTCAGAGTTCTCCGTTGCGTTGCATCCAGGCGAAGGTGTACCAACCCGGCAGGATCGGTAGCCAGAACGTCGCAAGTCGGAAGGTGAGGACCGCACCAACCGCTGGTCCGTGGTCCATCCCGAATCCTGCGAGTGCGGCGATCATGGTCGCTTCGAGCGCTCCGAGGCCCCCCGGTGTCGGCGCGATCGTCGCGATCGTCACGGCGACCATGAATGCGGTGCAGATCTCCGGGAGGGACAGTCCGCCGCCGAAGGCCTCGACGGAGAACCCGAGCGTCGCTGCGTAGGCGAAGGTGATCAGTGCTGATCCGCCGATCAATGCGAGGACGCGAAGTGGGCTCTTGAAGACTGAGCCGAGGTGCGTGCCGGCCGACTTGAGGATCTTGATGACGGGGCCGATCACCCGGTGTCGAATGGGTGCGATCAGCAACAACAGGCCGCACAGCGCCAACACGACTGCAATGATCGCGAGTGCGGTGCTGGTGTCGGGGAGGTCGAAGCTGCCCACGCCGGTCTGGCCGGTCCAGGAAACGAACGCGAACAGCAAGACGACGTGCACGACGATCGAGCCCAGCGCGTTGAGGCCCACCGCAGAGCTCGCGGCCGGGGTCGTGAAGCCTGCCTTCTGCAGGAATCTGACGCCGAGTGCCATGCCCCCGGCGTTGGCTGGTGCGACAAGCGCCGTGAACGATGATGCGAGTTGCGAGCGGAAGGTGGCCAGCACGGGGAGATCGAGGGAGTAGGCGCCGAGTGCTGACACGGTGGCGAACACGTACGTGGCGACCGACGCGGCGATGATCGCGGGGAGCCACCAGAGGTTGGCGTTTCCGAGCGCGTCGACGGTTTCGTCGACGTTCGCCAGCTGGGGGAGGAGCGAGTAGAAGGCAAGGCTGCCGGCAACGATCATCAAGATCGTCTTTGGGCGAATTCGCTGGAGTTGTTCGAATTCGACCGCTTCGGCGCCGGTGCGGTCGCGCACGGCCGCGCCCAACTCGTCGAGCAGACCCTTGTGGTGCTTCGCAAGCGTGCGAATCTCCGGTGGCAGCGCAAGTGGTTGGAGCTGTGGAAGCGTCGCGGCAACGACGTCGCTGCCCAAGGTCTCGACGGCGGAATTCACCGTTTCCGTGACGCCGATCTTGGCGGAGAGACTGACGAGGAGTTCGGCGACGTCTCGGTCGAGATCTCGGTCGCTGGCGGCGATCTCGGCACGGTCGAAGTCGATGATCCGTGCCGATTCATCGTTGTCGATCAAGACGTTGGCCAGCGCGAGGTTTCGGTGAGCGAGACGGGCGCGTCTGAGGTCGAGGATCTGCACCCAGAGGCTCGCGAGCACCGAGGCGGTGACCAATTCGATGTCGCACTCGTCCAGCGGCGTCCCGTCGATGCGCGACGAGATGAGATAGACCGTGCCGCTCTCGGTCGTGCCGAGGCCGAGGATTGCGGGGACGTCTGCGCCGGCGGACGAGGCAACCGTCGTCGCGAACGCTTCGTGCTCGACTCTCCGTTTCAGACTGGAGAATGGACGTTCCACCTCTGATGAACGGAGCCGCACCGCCGCCCAGAGTCGGTCGAGGAGATCGCTGCTGCGATCATGCGGCGTTCGGAGTTTGACGATCAGCTCACCGCGTTCGTCCGCTGCCGCCAATAGGTACCGCGGCGTCGAGCCGTCGGTGTCCAACCGCTCGAGCTCGGTGGGATGCATCCCCCGGGCTCTCAGCGCCGCCAACAGTTCGGTGGCGTGCGGCGTCGGTCGGGGTGACCCGAACACGAGCAGCGTGAGCGAACCGATCACCATCCCCATGGCAACGGCGACCAGGATGTCGAGCGGAGGTTCGCCGGAGGCGACGATGCGCAACAGCACCAGCACGATCAAGGTCGACCACATGGCCCGACGCCACCGTTGACTGAGCCAGGGTGCCGACACCGTGACGAATGCCGCCGATGCCGCGATCGCCGACGACGTCGGGAACCCGGTATCGGCGACCCATCCGCGACTGATCGCATGCGTGTCCTCGATCACGCCGAGCCGGTCGGCGTAGCGCGACTCGATGAGTGTCAGCGTCCAAGACGCAACGTTCATCGCCAGCACCTGCATGCCCCACAAGCGGAAGTGGCGACGCCACAACAGCAGGAGCCAGACGGCGAGCGGCACGACGACGACGATCAGTTGTCCGGTACCGACGACCAGCCCGATCGTCCGGTCGGGGAGCCGGTTGAACCAGGCGACGAGATCGGCCTCCGCGCCACCGATCGTGTTCTGCGCAACTGCGGCAACGAAGAGCCCGATCGAGAGCACGACCAATCCGACGACCAACCGAATCCGATCGCCCGCAGCCCACTTCTCATAACGGCGCGCAGTGAGATCGAGTTGAGTCGCCGTCTCATCGACGCTCGAAACGTCCGCCGAAACGAAATCCACCCCCATCGCGGCGCCGACGCTATCAACCGCCGAGCGCCGGCTACGTCGATGGCGGGCAGCAGTGAGCTCTCGCCGACGTCGAACCAACAAGAAGCCGTCGGTGGCAGCAAGCCGTCGACGTAGGCCAGATCGATCGATGAAGCTTGAAGCCGGTGCGTCGACGTCGCACTCGCGGCTGCGGTCGCCCGGATCCCACTGCAGACAGGTAGACCGGACCGAGCGCGATCCCCGCGCCGTACCGCCACTGCGAAGGAACCGACCATGAGTGACTGGACCACCGACAACATCCCCGATCAGGCCGGGAAGACGATCCTGATCACCGGGGCCAACTCCGGAATCGGGTACGAGGCCGCCAAGGTGCTCGTCGACAAGGGTGCTCATGTCGTGCTCGCGTGCCGGTCACGCTCCAAGGCCGACGCGGCCGTCGCACAGATCGAGGCCGGCAGCCCGTCGGGGAGTGCCGAGATCCTCGAGATGGACCTCGCCGACCTCGATTCGGTCAAGGCGGCCGCCGAGACCTTCCTCGCCGACCACGACCGTCTCGACGTGCTCGTCAACAACGCCGGGCTCATGGCGATCCCCAAGAAGCTCACCGAGCAGGGTGTCGAGATGCAGTTCGGCGTCAATCATCTCGGTCACTTCGCACTGACCGGCCACCTGCTCGACGTGCTCGCGGCGACCGGAACCGACGACCAGCCGGCCCGCGTCGTGACGATCAGTAGCCAGGCCCACCGCGGCGGCAAGATCGACTTCGGCAACCTCGACGCCGCGCAGTCGTACAACCCGTGGCGCGCCTACGGGCAGAGCAAGCTCGCCAACTTGCTCTTCATGCGCGAACTCGACGAACGCTGCGACGACGCCGACCTCCCGATCATGTCGGTCGCCGCCCACCCGGGCGGGTCCGACACCAACCTCGGGAACGAATCGGCCGGCGACCTGGTCACCCGCGCCCTCGACCTGTTCCGTCCCCTCTTCGTCAAGCTCGCCACGCAGAGCGCAGCGATGGGTGCCCTGCCGACCCTGCGCGCAGCCACGGACGCCGACGTCGACGGCGGCGACTACTTCGGGCCCGATGGATTTCAAGAGTTCAAGGGACACCCGAAGCAGGTCGAGATGACCGACCGGGCCAAGGACGACGCCGTCGCCGAGCGCCTGTGGGACGTCAGCATCGGACTCAGTGGCGTCGACTATCTCGACTGATCAGCCCTGCTGAACTCGGCGATGGACGGCAGCGTCCGCCGCGTCAGGGTGCCCGTGTGCGGGATGTTACCTTCGTCACATGGACGGGGAATTCGAACAGCAGGTCGAGGCGATGTTGCGGGGAATCCACCCCGACGCGGAACACGTCGAGATCCATGAATTCGGTCCGATTCCGGGAGGATTCTCCCGGGAGACGTACCGTTTCGACGCGACCATCCACATCGAGGGGATCCGGGAGCGTCACCCGCTCATCCTCCGCATGGACCCGCCCGAATCGGCCGCGATCCTCGACACGAGTCGCGCCATCGAGCACGACCTGATCGAAGCCATCCGACTCAACACGCAGATCCCGGTCACCGAGAGTTTGGGTCACGAGATGGACAGGTCGGTGTTCGGCGAGCCGGCGATGATCATCCGCCGATCGCACGGGAACTCGTCGACGACCGACCTCTTCCACGACGGCCCCGACACCCATCAGGTCGACGACGTGGTGCGTCACCTCTGCGAATCGCTGGTCGAGCTCCACCAGACCGACATCTCGACGCTCAATCCCGATGGCCACCTCGACGACCCCCGCGGGGTGGGCATCGACGCGAGCAGCTGGGACCGGTACATGGACACGACGTTCGAGTACTACCTCGACAACTACCCGAAGCTCAATCGCGACCCGCTGTTGTGCATCCTCCTCGACACGTTCCTCACGCTGCGTCGTCACAAGCCGCGTCCGCTGCCGTTGTCGCTCATTCACGGCGACTTCAATCCCGCCAACTTCCTCTATGCCGACGGCAAGGTTGCCGCGTTGATCGACTGGGAGAACGCCCGAGTCGGTGATCCGCGAGAAGACCTCGGGTGGATGATGATGATGGACGACCTGTCGAACACGAAGATCATGTCGCACCCCGTGGACGAAGGCGGGTTCCTCGCGTACTACAACAAGCTCACCGGTTATGAGATCACCGAACAGGAACTGGGGTACTTCATCCTGTTCGGCTCCGCCAACATCGCGGTGCCCATCAACCTTGCGATCAAACGGCGCGTCAACGGTGAGAACCGAGAACTCCTGCACCTCTATCTCGTCCAATCGAGCACGCCGGCCTACCCCGGCATCGCTCAACTGCTCCAGTACCCGGGGGTGCCGGCATGATCTCCTCACCGACCGTCGACCAGCTGCTCGAGGGGGTCCTCATCGCGATCGACGACGAGATCATGCCGTCGCTCGACAATCCTGCGGCGCAGGCGACAGCACAGATGATGCAGTCGCTCATCCAAGGCGTTCGTCAGATGCTCCCCGTGATCGACGAGCAATTGGTCGACGAACACAACGACATGATCCGCACCCTCGTCGACACGGCGGCCACACTCGGCGACGTGCCCGGGGACGCAGCCGACCGGCTGCGCGAACGAGCCGCCACGCTCGGCCAGTGGGAACCGTTGCCGGCACCTCCCGACCGCGACGCGATCGTCGCTGCGCACATCGAACTCGGCCGTGCGATCGAGGCGAGCTTCCTCGACCTCGACGAACTCCAACGGGCGGGAGTCGCCCGTGCCGACGAGGCGCTGAACGTCGTTCGTGCCCACCTGGCGCCGCGGTACGTGCGCGAGGCCGAGACGTTCGTCGTCGGCGACGGCTTCGTCGGTCGCAGCTGAATCTTGTGAGTTACGGACTCTGGATTGCCGCATCTCTCGGGCAGCTGTTACGTTCGCGTCTCCGCAGCGAACGACTTGATGGGACGTGACACGTGACTGATGACTTCAGAGAGATGGGACCGATCGATTGGTTGTTGATCGAGTTCGACCAGCCGCTGACCGGACAGGCAGCGCCGCCGCTGCTCGATCTCGTCGACCGCGGCTTGATCCGCATTCTCGACATCGCCTTCATCCGCAAACTTTCCGACGGAACGGTGCAAGGAATCGAGATCTCGGACCTTCCCGGTGACGAGGCCCCGCACGTGCAGGTGTTCGATGGGCTGGCGACCGGTCTCCTCGGTGAGGAAGACATCGCCGCTGCCGGCGACGCGCTCGAGGTCGACACCCGGGCGATGATGCTCGTCTACGAGAACTCGTGGGCAGCGCCGTTCGCGGTTGCGCTTCGTGAGGCCGGTGGCGTGCTCGTCGACCAGGGCCGCATCCCGGTTCAGCAGATCATCGGTGCGCTCGACGAGCTCGACGCACTCGAAGCATCGCTGGAGGGCTGATGAACAGACCAACCATCGAAATGACAGGAGTACGATCATGATGCGTCGCCGTAGAGGAGGACTGGTCCGGACCGTGGGCCGGACCGCAGTCATCGCCGGAACCGCCAGCGCGGTTGCGGGTGGCGTGAGCCGCCGCCAGACCAACAAGTACAACGATCAGCAGCAAGAGGCGGCCGCCGCTCAGCAGGCTGCGTACCAGCAGGGTGTCGCAGACGCCCAGCCCGCTCCGCCGCCACCCGCTCCCGCGGCGCCCGCGGCACCGGCGGCGGGTGGTACCGACACGATTGCCCAGCTGACGAAGCTGGGGGCGTTGCGTGATCAGGGGATCTTGTCTGACGCCGAGTTCGAGGCACAGAAGGCCAAGATTCTCGCCGGCTGAAGTCGCTGTGGACCAGTACGGGTCCCTGGCCGCGGATTATCACTGGTTCTTCGACGACGTCGACCTGTTCCTCGGCTGCGATACGCCCGGGGTTCGGGCCGCGATGGCCAGCCTCGACACCGGCGCTCGAGTGCTCGACGCCGCATGTGGGATCGGCGTCGATGCGGCCGCACTGCTGCGACGCGGCTTCGACGTCGCCGCGTCCGACGCAAGCGAAGAGATGGCGGCGGTCGCCCGGAGACGTGTGATCGATCTGGGCGCCGATGGCGACAGGATCGTGACCAGCGATTGGGTGAACCTGCCTGCCGCGTTCGAGGTGGGCACCTTCGACGCCGTGTTCTGTATCGGAAACTCGATCGCTCATGCAGCCGACGCGTCAGTGATGATCGCAGCGTTGGAGGCGTTCCGCTCGATGCTCGTACCGGGTGGGATGCTCGTCCTCGACAGCCACGACTGGGAGCTGGTGCACGCTGCGGGGAGCCAGGTGATGATCGAACCTGGCATCATCGAGCGCGACGGCACTCGCTGCGTGCGCACCTACTCCTGGCACATTCCTGAGCGGTTCGGTGATCCGTGCGTGCTGGAAATCGCACCGATCTTCGTCGACGGTGACCGGGCGACCCTGCGGTCCTACCCGGTGACGATGTGGCCGTTCACGCGTTCGGAGCTGAAGCAGCGGATGGTCACCGCCGGGTTCGAGTCGGTTGCGCTGGATGCGATCCCTGACGACGATCGGTACACGGCGATCGCCCGCCGTCCGGTCTGATTCGAGACGCGCCGAACGTGATTTCACCCCGACGAAACACGCGGTGACTACCGTGGTCGCCACAACGGGTAGAAGCAGTCAGCGTCCCGACCGGGCCGCAGGTCATTGCCCCTCGCAACCACGAGGAGACCACCATGACCAGCCGTGCCGCAACGCCGATGCCACCCGAGTCATCCGTCGGCGGTTCCGTCGAGGCCGAGCTCTCCAAGGAGCGAACGTTCGGCGGTGACGGCGTCGACGTCGAGCGCGAGATCCGGATCGTCGATTTCGCCGACCCGGCAATGACCGAGGCCGACATCGACGACGCGATCTGGTCGGCCGCTGCCGAGACCGGGTTCTTCCAGGTGACCGGGCACGGCATCCCGCAGGCTGACGTCGACGCGGCGTTTGTGATCGCCGAGGCCTTCTTCGCCCTGCCGACCGAGGCGAAGGAGCGTCGCTCGATGCCGCCCGGCACGAACTCCGGGTGGGAGTTCAAGTCGCAGAAGCGTCCGTCGACGGGTACCTACGACCACAAGGAGACGTTCCAGGTCACCATCTCGCGGATGGAGCAGTACGACCTCTGGCCGACCGACGACGAGCTCGCCGACTTCCGCCGCACGCTCGAATCGTTCGAAGCGGCGAACCATGCGCTCGCGATGCGAATCCTCGAGTCGTTCGCCCGCAAGCTCGGCTTCCCCGACGCGTTCTTCACCGAGCGGCACGACCCGGCGTCGCCCGAGTACCAGTCGACACTGCGCATCCTCCACTACCTCCCGATGGATGCCGACGATCTTGCGCCGGGGGAGTGGCGTGCCGGTGCCCACACCGACTTCGACTGTCTCACCCTGCTGCACCAGCGGGAGGGCCAGCGCGGACTCCAGGTGTGCCCGGGAGCGGACGCGGCCACCCGCCGTTCGGATGCGCCACTGGGCTGGACCGATGTCGAACCCGTCGCCGGCACGGTCACGTGCAACATCGGCGACATGCTGATGCGCTGGAGTGACGATCAGCTCCCATCGACGCTGCACCGGGTGCGGATGCCGCGTCCTGACGAATTCGACGGCGACCACGTCGGACCGCGCTACTCGATCGCGTACTTCGCCCAGGCGGACTGCGACGCGGTCATCGAGAGCCCGAGCGGTGCGCACGCCCCGATCACCGCCGCCGACTACCTCCACCAGCGGATCGCCGCGAACTTCGCCGGCTGATCCGGCGACGTCGCCTGCCCGCGCTGGGGAACGAGCGGGATGCCCTCGCATTCCTGCTGAAGAGGTGGCGCCGGCCGCACGTGCCGACGCCGACAGCGGATGCCTCGGCTACACCGGGCCCGTTTCGGGGAGCGCTGCGAGGCGACTGCTCGGTGCAGCATCGGGGAGGTCGTTCGACACGAGCATCAGCCAGACGACGGCACCGAGGATCACCGCACCGCCGATCAAGGTCGCCAGGCTCGGGACCTCGCCCGGCCAGATCCATACCCACAGCGGGGCGAGCACGACCTCGGTCATCAGGAGCAGCGGGACTTTCGCCGCGGCGACGGAGCGGTGCCCGAGGTTGAACATCGGCAGTCCGAGGCCGAGTGCGACACCTCCCGAGACGCAGGCCATCGTGGCATCGCGCGCGCTGATCACCAGCCCGCCCTGGGTCAGTGCGATCATCCCGGCGACCACGCCGAGCAGCGAGCCGGCGATGAGGGTGGGGACGACCGGATCGACCCCCGACGCGGATCGCATCAGCACGCTGTACAGCCCGATCGTCACCGGGATCAGCCCTGCGAAGACGAGCCCGGAGACCGACCCGACGTCGAGGCCGGCGCTGACGGTGATGACCACACCGACGGCGGTGACCGCGATGGCGATGCCGGTGGTCTTGGCGACGGGCTCACGCAGCACCACCCATCCGATCAGCGCGGCGAAGATCGGTGCCGCAGCGAGGAGGAACAGTGTGGTCGCGGCCGATGTCCGTGTCAGAGCCAGGATGTACAACATCGACGTGCATGCGAGCACGCTGCCTGCCAGCCAGACCGTCGGCGTGAGCCCGCCGAAGTCGACCGGGCGGGTGTTGCGGCGGATCAGGATCAGGATCAGCATCGCGAGCGCCGTCGATCCTCCTCTATAGGTCAGGAACTGAAAGTCGCTCGCGTCCTCGACAGCGGCAACGGCAATCGCGGTCAGGCTGAACAAGACGCCCGCTCCGGTCACGAGCACAGCACCCTGGCGCTCGGTCAACTCACCCTCACCCGCGAACGCGTCGCGTACTGCGTTCAGCACGGTGTGACCGTAGGCGTTCGCCGGCCCCTCCAGCCAGGAGGTGTCGCCACCAGCATCAGATGGGGTCAGACACCCGTGGCATCAGGTGTCGAGGAGTCGGAGCACGGTCTTCGGAGCCACGTGGCGGAACGCCTCTTCGACGATGCCGGCGACCTCGTCCCAATCGGGTTCGATGTCGAGGTGCACCCCCAGCCAGCCGCGACCGCCGACGTAGGGCGGCCGGAAGAACCGCTCGGGCTCGGCTTCGACCATCTGCTCCTGGACGCCCGGAGGGGCGGGACACCAGATGTTGACGCGGTCGTCGCCGTGGTGACCGTCGTGGAACGTTGCGAACGTCTTCTTGTCGCGGATGAAGAACGAGGGGGAACCGTGGCTCAATCGTTCGCTTGTTTCGGGGAGGGCCAGGCAGATCCGCCGGATCTCGATCAGTGGGTCGTGCGT
>Ga0316197_10000319_pt1 | contig 34144 bp, 29 predicted proteins | sample OudBiesiAoxic_MG_FD_204939 | JGI IMG/M metagenome (GOLD analysis project Ga0316197, IMG submission 204939) | Coastal sediment microbial communities from Oude Bieten Haven, Netherlands - site A oxic | ecosystem: Environmental > Aquatic > Marine > Coastal > Sediment | place: Netherlands... | reverse complement strand
ATCATTGGCTAAAATGCCGTGTTGCGATTATCCGAACCTGTTAGGTGGCACCGGGACAAACCCGAATCACAGATACATTTACCCGCTATCGCCGCGGTGCACTCTTATCCGTCTGGGAAACGCTTCGCCCGAATATTTCATGAAATCTTTTCACCGAGCGGCCAAAAAGAAGCCATAACGGGTCCATCGACAAATCAACCACCGATGGATGACATTTGACAAGTGACACCGGAGGGTTCGTTTACTGTAAGGCTATGGTCGGAAGGTTTGTTTAGAACTGCCCGGCAGAAGATATCGGCCAGTTTCTCATCGGACACTCCGTTTCGTAACGGGCCCTTAAGATCATGCTGACGATCCGATAGCAGGCAGGGACGCAACTGACCGCTGGCGGTCAGTCTCAGACGGTTGCAGCTGTTACAAAAGTGGTGGCTCAGGGCGCTGATAAAGCCAATTTCGCCAACTGCATTTTTTATTCTGAATCGTTCGGCCGGACCATCGCCAGGATCTTTTTCGATTGGAACCAGCAATCCCAGAGGACTCAGTTTTTCCTTTATTTCGGTAACCAATAAAGGCGGGCCGAACTTCATGCGTGCTTTACCGATCGGCATGTATTCGATGAATCTGATGTGAAATGGATAGTCTCGGGTGAGGCCGGCAAAAGCGAGAAACTCGTCATCGTTAACCCCCCTCAAGGCAACGACGTTAAGCTTGATGGGGTTGATTCCTACATCACTGGCTGCCATGATGCCCTTCCAAACCTGGTCGAAGAGATCATCGCCGGTAATTCTTCTGAACTTCGCCTTCTGAAGGGTGTCCAGGCTGATATTGAGCCGCCGTATTCCGGCATTCTTGATTCGGGTGATGTTTTCCTTAAGTAATATACCGTTGGTTGTCAGAGTGACCTCTGCAATCCCTGGTATTTGAGATAAATCTGCCAGAAAGTCACCGGCCCCTCTTCGTACCAAGGGTTCACCGCCGGTAACCCTGACCTTGGAGATTCCAAGACCCACCCCGACCTCAGCCAACCGCAGGATTTCTTCGTACCGCAGAATATCCGCATGCGACAAACGGCGCAACCGGTCTGCTGGGACACAATAGATGCAGCGCAAGTTGCATCTATCGGTAATAGATATCCGCAGGTAGTTCAGGTGGCGGTTGTAGCGGTCGATCAACTGATAGTCAGGCATCGCGTGAAATCCTATACTCATTATCCAACCTGAATCTATCGCCGATTATCAAAAGTGTCAATCAGGACCTATGCGGCGACACAGACACGTTCCGAAAACGGTCCGTATGGGCGTCATGACCCGCGCCTCTTTTATAGTGGATGTCAAAAAAACGTTCCGTTATGCGGATGTTTTTATCGACAACCACCGATACCATCCTTCCGTATGACGGAATTTATTTTTGAAAAACGGTATAAAATCTGATTTGCCGTTTCGAAAAAGGATCGTTAGATGTGATTGTCCACTGATTCAGTCTGGAAATACCGGAATTGCCGCTCCAGGATCCGCGCTTAAATGGTCTGAGGCGGAACCGAATTTTTGACGATATTCGGGAATTTCAATCATCGGAGGGCGCTCAATCCCTTGAATTGTGAAGATGTCCGGTTGGATATTGTTTTTTACGAGTTTGTACTGGATCATATCCTTATAGAGGCTGTGCTTTAGTTCTATGATCTGCTGTTTTTCAATGCGTCTGAAGAATGTGTCGAGAATGACAAAGGCCATTTTGCCGAGAGCCTTGGTGTCCTGGTTACGATGAACCCGCTTTTCAAGATCGATCTGGGCCATGACATCGAGCCCCCATTTTTCGCAAATATCCAATATCATGCTCGTTTCCACGCCATAGCCGATGGGAAAAGGGATGTTTTCAAACACTTCCCGGTATCCGGCGTATTCTCCCGACAAGGGTTGTATAATTTGGGTCAAGTGCGGAAAGAAAAGAGAAAACAGAGGCCGGATGACGAGTTCTGTTACCCGTCCTCCGCCTGTTGGCCGAATTTTACTTTTGCCCGTTGCGATAGGGCGATCGTAGAAAGCTTTCGTGAATTTTATGTTGTCCTTGCGCAGCAGCGGTCCGATGAGTGCATACGCAAATCGGTGGTGGATATTCTTAATATCGGCATCGAGGTAGACGATGATATCGCCTTCGGTCACGTAGAGCGCTTTCCAGAGATTTTCTCCTTTACCTTTGAACCGGCCCAGGTGCGGCAGAACCTGATCCGCTTCGAAAACGTCTGCACCAAAGGCTTTGGCAACTTCGATTGTCTGATCCGTCGACCCAGAATCCATGACCACGATTTCATCCAACAGCGGATATCTAATCATTAATTCAGACCGCATGATAACGATCTCTTTAGCGATCGTTTTCTCTTCGTTAAGGGTTGGCAGGCACAGGGAAATCGTCAGTTTTCTGTGGTTCTTTTGTTCGACCAAACGACCGATATTACTGAAATCATTGTAGTGAAAGGTGTTATCGGTAAGCCAGGAATTATCCATCACACACTCCATTGTCAATGGCCTGGATGACGCCGATGACCTGGGCGATACCCCTGAACATCGGTTCGATTTTGACGCGGGAATTGTCATGCTTGTAATCGAGGCCGCGGGTAATGCCAAGTGTCACTGCCGGGATTTTGTGCGTTAAAAATATGGACAGTTCCGACTCGCTTGAACCGCTGGTTGGTTTCAATCCCAACTTCTGCATCACCTCAACCGTGCTTTTAACAAGAGAATGGCTGTATTTCAGCCTGGCAGCATTGCTGTTACTGATCACTTTAAGATTCAAATCGACGCCGTATTCGTGTCCGACACCCGCAACGATGTCTTTTAGGTCTTTGAGTATTGATTTGACCATTTTATCGGCGTCTCCCTGAATCTCGAAACCGAGGGAAGCGGCATGAGGTATACTGCCGTGCTTGAATCCGCCAAAAATTTTTCCGATAATAACCCGGGAGCGTGGTCTCTGGGGCAGCCGCAGCTTGAGGATTTGGTTTATCACCTCGTTGACGATGACAATGGCATTTGGTTTGAATTTCTGTTCCCACCCACTCGCCGCTTCGATGTCGCATGCCACTTCACAGCGGATCATCCCATCGGAATAATAGCTCAACCGCCCCAATTCCGCTCCTTCGAGGCAGATGGCGCCACGGATCGCGGTCGGCCATGTCTTTACAAGATGGCGGATTCCCCGCAGATTGCCTTTTCCGATGGATTGAATCACACCTGCCAGGACGATGTCCGATCGGAAGCGCATTCTCAGTTGGCGGAAGATTTCCGGTAGAGACATCAAAACCCCGACCCCTACCGAATTATCGATGAGCCCGGGGCCGATAATGGCATTTTTCTCGACACGATAGTGATGCTCGGTGTCTTTGGTAGGGAGCGTGTCCAGGTGGGCCACGACAAAAATCGGGGGCTTTTCGGCTTCGGTACCCCGGATAACACCGATCGGATTGCGGTAACCATCTGTGGTACATTCATCAACCTGAAACTCTACCAGGCGTTCGAGAAAGACCCGCGCCCTGTTCCTTTCCCTGAAAGTGGGGGCGGGAGTCTGGCCGATCAAAATAATGTTGGTGATGATCGTTTCCTTGATGGCACGGATCAGGTCGACCATCTCCGGTAATTGGTCAAGTGTGTTGCCCATGCGCTTCCATTTGGTTGTGTCGGATGGCTGCGGATTCCAGGGACGTCGTGAAATCATTTGATGCCATTAGAAGGCTGATTTTTAATCCCTTGATGGCAGAGTCACCGACATCGATGATAGAGGGCGCTGCCGCCAGTAAACTGAAGCCGTAAACGTCTGGGTCAGCTGGGGTGAGGTTCGCTGTATCTCTGAACCGCTTCGGAAATCAGATCGCCTTGTACCAAGATCGAGATGGGAGAAGGAAGATGGGACAGCCTTATACGTATACGGTTATATCAATACGTTCAGGCAGGTCAATGATTTGTTATCGCCGGATGGTATTGGGTATTGCTCGCTTGGTTACCCAATCTTACTTGGTTGAACGGTATGCGTGACTTAGGATGACTTCTACCAAGCCGGGAATGGTAAACTTTTCGGCCGTGAGGTGCACTTTGAATCCCAATTTTTCGGCGGTCTCCGTGGTGATTGGGCCGATACTGACGATGGTCGCTGACTTGATCAACTCTGAGAATCGGGCTTCAGGCAGCAGGGCCTTGAAGTTGGCAACGGTGGATGAACTCGTGAATGTTATCATATCAATGGCATTGGCCTCTAATTCTTCGATCAGGCGATCGGCATGCTCAGATACTGGCCGGGTGCGATATACAGTGATTTCATCGACTATTGCTCCCATCGTTCTTAGTTCCTTGGGCAGGACCGGGCGCGCTACCGCTGCTCGCGGGAGCAATATTTTTTTTTCGGTGACATCCACCCGCTTGAAAGCCGCCACCACCGATTCAGCCCGGTAGCTGTCCGGAATAATGTCGCTTGTTAGTCCGAAATGCATGAGTTTATCAGCGGTTGCCGGACCAATAGCGGCGGTATGTAAGTGTCCCAGATTACGGACGTCCTTGCCTTGTGCGAACAATCGCTCAAAGAAGAACTTCACGCCATTGACGCTGGTGAAAATTAACCAGCTGTAATCGGCTATATTTTCGAGAGCTTTGTCCAAAGGTGACCAGTCTGGCGGTGGTTCGACCTTGATCGTCGGAAACTCGAGGCATTCAGCACCAAGTTCGGACAGACGTTGGATCAAATCGCTGGCCTGGGCTCTTGCCCGGGTTACGACGATCCGTTTCCCAAGCAAAGGGCGCTTATCAAACCACTTCATAGCCTGCCGTAATGTCACCACCTCGCCCACGACGATGATAGCCGGGGCTTTGATCCCGGCGTCCTTTGTGCGCTGAACGATATTCTCAAGTGTGCCGGAAACCGTTTGCTGACGCGGGGTCGTTCCCCAGCGGACAAGGGCTACCGGAGTGCTGGCCGGCTTGCCGTGTTGAATCAGACGGCGGGTGATCTGGGGCAGGTTTTTCACTCCCATAAGAAAAACCAGGGTGCCGATCCCCTTAGCCAGGGCGGCCCAGTCAATTGTCGACGCCGCTTTGGATGGGTCTTCGTGCCCGGTGACAAACGCCACGGTAGTGGTATATTTCCGATGGGTCAGTGGTATTCCGGCATACGCCGGTGCGGCAATAGCTGAAGTAACGCCCGGTATGATTTCAAACGGGATGCCTGCGTCGACAAGGACCTCAGCTTCCTCCCCGCCGCGGCCAAAAATAAACGGATCGCCGCCTTTCATTCGGACAACCGTTGCTCCTTCTCGGGCTTTTTCTACGATGAGAGAATTGATTCCCTCCTGTGACAACGTATGATCGCCGCCTTTTTTACCGACATAGATAAGCTCGGCATCTTCGCGGGCGTATTTAAGCAGGGGTGGGGCCGCCAGGTAATCATAAATGATCACAGAGGCCTTACGGATGCATTCCAGCCCTTTGACGGTTATAAGGCCCGGATCACCAGGGCCCGCGCCCACCAGGTACACCAATCCATTTTGCGGGGTATTATTCATCAGCGACCAGTTTTTCAAGAATTTTGTCCGCTCCCTTGATTAGGAGCTGCTCAGCAAGTGCGCGACCGATTGTCTCAGCGTTATCCACCGGTCCCATAAGGTGGTCCCGAATGATTTCTCGGCCTTCGACATCGGCGACGAGCCCGTCAAGTTGTATTTGGTATCCCTTTATCTCGCCATGAGCCGCAATCGGGACCTGGCAACTGCCTTCTAAACGATGCAGAAAAGAGCGTTCGCCTAACACAATTTGCCGGGTTGGCGGGTGGTTCAATCCACTCACCTTGTCGGCGACCGACCGGTCGTCCTGCCGGATTTCGATGCAAAGGGCCCCCTGACCGGCTGCAGGCAACATGATACGGCTATCGAGATACTCTGTGATACGGTTTTCCAAGCCCAGACGAAGCACACCGGCAGCCGCAAGAACAATGGCGTCGAGCCCCTCTGTCGGATCAACCAGTTTTCTTAAGCGGGTATCCAGATTACCTCTCAATGGGACGATTTCTATATCCGGACGGATGCCTAATAGTTGAGCGGCCCGGCGCAGGCTGCTGGTGCCAATTCGGGCGCCAGCGGGGAGTTGGGTGAAAGCAAGGTTATTTTTGGCAATCAGTACATCGGCTGGATTCTCGCGTGGGGGGATCGGACCGATGCACAGACCGGGTGGCAATTCGGCTGGCATGTCTTTCATGCTGTGAACCGCCAGGTCGACCCGTTTTTGCAGCAGCGCCTCTTCGATTTCTTTCACAAAAAGGCCTTTTCCGCCAACTTTTGCCAGCGGAACATCCAGAATTTTATCACCTTTGGTTTTGATGGTGACAAGCTGGATCGAAAGGGAAGGGTGGCGCTTGAGCAGTTCGGATTTGACCCAATTGGCCTGCCACAGAGCAAGCTGGCTTCTGCGGGTACCGATGCGCAAGGAGTCTTTCATGATCAATGACCGCAGCCCGAACAGCTTGTGGCAGCACAACCACCGCATGAAGAGCCGGCGGATTTGGCCACCGTATGGCCACCGCTGCCCTTGCTGACAAAGCCGCAGGTCGACATCATTCTGCAGACATGGGTGCTGCTGCAGGTCGGGCAATCCGGCTGTTCTTTACCGAAAACCAAACGTTCGAAGTCCTTGTTACAGTCTTCACAATGATATTCATATATCGGCATGATGATCTCCTCGCATCCATAGATACGGCATTTCTCTTGGCGCGCACCGCAAGCAGTTGTGCGGATGGTTGCTCTTTCAGGAGCCAGATCCTAACCCCCACTGTAAAACATCGCTACCTCTGCCTTGTGCCGGTTTATAGTGTTTATCAAAATACGTTCCGTCATTCGAACGTTTTTTTCAAAAATCACTGATACCACCCTTCCGGATTTTATAATTTATTTTTGAAGAGCGGTATAATTTCTGCGCTCATAGGTCGTAGGTACAAGGCCCATGTTTTGTCCGGTGAATTCGGCCCCGATTTTTATTCAATATTGAAAGGGGAGGCAAAAGAGAGGATCATAATCAACCGGCAGGAAAAATCAAGCTATTTAAGCAGAGTTTGTGTTTATTTAAAATGTTGCGGATACAGCGTCCTTTCGACAAGTTCACACATGATATGTGCCATTGTCAGGTGGCTTTCCTGTATTCTGGCAGTCGTATCGGACGGCACCGTTAGCGCTATATCGACCAGTGAAACCATTTTTCCGCCCCGTCCGCCGAGCCCGATGGTGTACAAGTTCCTTTCTCTGGCCGTTTGAAGTCCTTTGAGCACATTGGGCGAATTACCGCTGGTGCTGATGCCCCAGGCAATGTCACCTTTCTTGCCCAAGGCCTGAATCTGCTTGGAGAATATGTCGTCGAAATCATAATCGTTGCCAATGCTTGTCAAAATCGAGGAATCGGTTGTCAGGGCAATCGCAGCCAGCGGCGGACGTTCGATCATAAATCGGTTGACGAACTCGGCGGCAATATGTTGGGCGTCTGCCGCACTCCCGCCGTTACCGAAGATGAGAACCTTACGTCCATCGGCGATGCAGCCGACCAGATGCTGAACGCTTGTTTTGATGTTTTCGAGGTTGTCCCTAACGGCGTGTTCTTTGACCGACAGGCTCTCGGACAGAATGTTCAGAATGAGATCGTCCATTGATCAGGAAGCCTTATCTATAAGGCGGTTTTCAACTTTTTCGAGATAGATCGACGCCGGCTCATATCCCAGGTCGACAGCCGTCTGAAACTCTTGTTTGGCTTCTTGAAATCGACCGTCCTTGTGATAAATCCTTCCAAGTCGATATCGGTAGAGGCCGTTTTGTGGGGCGATATCTGTGCTGTGTTGGCAAAACGACTTCGCAATGTCTGCATTCTTTTCCATGGTATTGTAGAGCCAACCCAGACCGGAGAGCGATGCAGCATCATTGGCGTTCAGACGTAACGATTTCTTGTAGGCAGCGACGGCGTCTTCGGACTGTCCGAGTGCTGCGAAACAATCCCCAAGCAGAGAGTAAACAGCGCCTGATTGCGGTTGCCAGGCGGCTGCTTTTTTCAAATATGCCTTGCATTTATCGTGTTGGTCGTCTTCGAGGTACAGCTTGCCCAATTGCAGGGCCACTTCATGCAATCGATGGGGGCTCTTGTCCGCTTCGAGGAGGTGGGTGGTGGCTTTGTCCCGTTCTCCCAGAAGGAGATGGACCAGTGCGGCATTGTAATGCGATAGGGCTTCTTTGGAATCGAGCGTAATGGCGACGGAAAAGTGGTCGAGAGCTTTACTAAATTCTCCGGTTACCCCGTAACATACTCCTAGACTGTTATGCAGATTGGCATCCTTGGCATCGATCAAAAGGGCGGTGTTGAATTCGTCGATGGCGCCTTGGTAATCACCGCTATCATAGAGTTTGTCACCACTGATGTTGAGGCTGATGGCATCAAAACAAACCAAACTGTCGGACCCAAAGAACTTGGCGTGTTCCAGTGCCTTACCGGCATTGTCGAGGATCCGGTCTTTCTTGTATTCGAGCGTGGGGAATACGGCGATACCGATCGTTACGGTATTTAGGCAACCTGCGGCCAATAATTTTTTTATCTTGTTGGCCACCTCCATAGTCTCCGCCTGGTTGCAGCCGGGGAAAAAACATCCAAATGCCGTGTTGCCGACAAGTCCCCACAGACCGTCAACGGACTGGCAAGTGGTTTCTATGGCTTGGGCCACTTTGAGCTGGAGGTCCCGTGAGACTGTTCCGCAGTCTGAATTTGTCTCAGATTGAGTCCCGTCGATTTCGATGACGGCAGTGCCGAAAACGGAAACTTCTTCCATGAGGCTCATGGCACGAATCGTGAGTGATTTGCCCTTGAGCAGATGGGGGTAGGTCGATAGGAGTCCATCATTTTCATCCGCTTCGACTGCCGGGCTACACGTCGGTTTGCCTGCGGCGTGCGCTTTGGAGATGATGAAGTCGCGGGCTACCGACATGCCGGGCGCCAATTCTTTCGGATCCTGGGTCATTTTCAATCCTTCTGCAATAGGTTGTCAAATGCGTGCTGAATGAGCGCCAGTTCGTCATCTTGAATGGTGCGCGTATCCATGATGTACATGTCCTCTTCAATTCTGCCGATTATAGGGGGGGACTGCCGGCGTAAGGCCTTTTCAACCGAGTTGACCGTCATTCCGCGCACTTTTATTCCGAGACATTTGCTGGGCAGCTCCAGCATTGGCATGGAACCGCCGCCGGGCCTGGAATTCAGATCGAGAATCCGTATCGTCAAACGCTCTTGCCCGGCCCTTTCAAGCTGCCTTTTCAGCTGGCCGGCTTTTTTTTCAAGAACAGCGATCGGCTGCAGCAGCATACGCAGAGTGGGTATCGTCTGAACCACCAGTTGTGGATCCCGATAGAGCCGTAGCGTGATCTCGAGGGCTGCCAGTGTCATCTTGTCAATTCGCAGCGCACGATTGATCGGGTTTCTTTTTATGCGTCCGATGACATCGTTCTTGCCGATGATCAATCCGGCTTGGGGACCGCCGAGAAGCTTGTCACCGCTGAATGTGATGATATCGGCACCGGCAGCGACAGATTCCTGGACAGTCGGCTCTTTCATCAGACCGTACCGCGAAAAGTCGACAAAGGTCCCACTACCAAGGTCTTCCATGACCGGGAGGTTATATTTATGGCCCAGATCGACAAGTTCCTTCAGGGGCACTTCTGCGGAGAACCCGACAACGCTGTAATTGCTTTTATGAACTTTTAGCAGCAAAGCGGTTTGTTCGTCGATGGCGCTTTCATAATCACTGGGATGCGTGCGATTGGTGGTACCGACCTCGCATAAAATCCCGCCGCTTTTGGCCATAACGTCTGGTATGCGGAAGGATCCGCCAATTTCCACCAGCTCCCCTCTGGACACGATGACCTTTTTATTCCTGGATAATGTCTCGAGGGCCAATAGTACGGCGCCAGCGTTGTTGTTGACGACCATGGCGGATTCGGCGCCACTGATTTCGCAGATGATATCTTCAACGGCGGCGTATCGGGATCCGCGTTTGCCTTTTTCTAAGTCGAATTCCAGATTCGAATACCTGCCGCTTATTTGGATAAGGTTCTCAATAGCGGCTTCAGCCAGTAGTGACCGGCCCAGGTTCGTATGAACCACAATGCCGGTAGCGTTGATCGTGCGCTGTAGATTCAGTGCCGATGCACGCTCGACGGATCGTTTGACGCTCGCTATGATCGCCCGGTCGGAGAGACCGTCGCCAATGCGCTTGCCATCATCCTGGATGATAATTTGCCGTCGTTCCTCAATGACAGACCGGATGGCGCGGAGCAGGACGGATCGCGGTATATCATCGAAGAAGTCGGTATCCTTTAAAATTTCAAGAATGGCATCGACGCCGGGGAGTTGGCGCAGGGTCTCTTTTTGGTGACGACTCAGTTGCATAACAGTTACCCTGGCGGCGCTGCTTCCATATCGGCGCTGAACAGTGCCTGGGGGATGAGGTCGACGATGGTTGTCAGGTCTCCGGGGTCGAGATCCACCCGTCGCAGTCGATCTTCTAAGGAGCCGCCACCCATCCCTTCGAGTTCTATGCCGGTATTGAATCGAGCCATGAGAAGATCAGCCAGATAGACGATGTGGACCAGTTTGGTATGTTGGAGCGCCTTTTCTGGTTCGTGGTGGTCGGCGATGATGCTTTTCAGCGACTCTGGAAAAGCCCACATATCGGCAAGCTTGCTGCCGATAACCGTGTGATCGATGCCGAATAGGTCTTTTTCGACCCGGGTCGAAAGCTCGTCTTCGCGGTTGATTTTGCGGTAAAAGAGCGGGTAGGTCAAGGCAATGTGCTGATCGAGCACCACCTTTCCGATGTCATGCAGCAATCCTGCCGTGTATGCTGTGGAAAGTTCGACAGCCCCAGTGAATTGCGCGATTTTTTCGGCTATTACCGCAGTGCCGACAGCATGATGAAAGAGGCCGCCCATGCACAAGGAATATCCCTGCGTCGAGGTGTCGAAGAAATTCTCCACTGCTGCTGATATGATCATTCGAACAAACAGGTTTTCTCCAAGGAAAACAAGCGCATGGTCCAAGGATTCAATATTTTTTTTCTTGGCAAAAAGGGCCGAGTTGCAAAGTTGGATCGTTCGGGCACTGATGACCTGGTCTTTTTTTATTTCCTCGGCAACTGCTTTAATGTCGTAGGAGCCGGTGTCGATCATGTGCAAAATTTTCAGAGCCACCTGCGGAATCGGTTGAATCTTTTCTATGTCCAGCAGTATATCTTCCAGGGAGGAAGGCTGGGCCGTTCCCACAATGTCAATTTCTTCTCTGCCGAGAGGCTCGATGTGGTAAGACAACGTGGACATGTCGAGGCTCAAGCTGCAAGTGAAAAAACCACCGGTTTCCCAGTGAGCGATGGTGATGCCCTCTTCGGACAGAAGCGCATTGACCACTTCTGCCGTTCTGCCGCCGATATTCAAATCCAGATCGGTCGAGTTCAATGGACCCACGAGAGCTCCACCGGCGATGACAGCCGTCAAGTTATCCCGGGTGGCCCCTGCTTGATAAAGCTCATGGAGAAACAGCGGTATACCGGTACGGGCATAACGGGCGTCGGTCTGCTCTGTTCCGGACCCAACCGGTTCGGGCAGAAGCAGATGGATCATGCCACCAATGCCCGCTTGGGGATCATACGCGGCAACCCCCACGCAGGTTCCCAGAAAAGACTGGAGGAGAATCGGGCTGGTCGCTCCGATCCAATAATTTCCGGAGGGTATCGTCTGTTGTTGCAAACCAGTATTCATAGGACTCCCGTGTCAGATAGTGGACACTATCTGACGATCATACCTGATAAAATATAACTTATATCATTTAAAAGTCCATTATTTCAATAGATTATTTTGAAAATAGAGAAGTAAGACAAAGATCTTTATGTCGGTATCATTTTCGTTTATGGTCTATTTTACCGATCAATAAAATCGCCGGCCTCACGTGTATCCACCGATATTGCCTGTTGGGGCATCCGCGGTTTTGGACCATGATCTTCCGTAATTATACGTATAAACGACGTCATTGCGCCATAATTGGAGGGCAGATGGACAGTAGAATTATCCTACCGCTGGACCACGTTGCATGGGAGCAGGCCCGTGAGATCATGATCAAAACCAAAGGCCTGGTATGGGGTTATAAGATCCGGCGCAGCATTCTCGAACATGGTTTAAAGGTTTTGTCTGACATTAGAACCTACGGCAAAGTCATGCTCGACTTTAAACTCTACGATATTCCCAGTGCAATGACCGAATCCTTGTCGCTGCATATTGCTGCCGGTGCCGACATCACGACCGTCCATTGTAGCTCTGGTTATGATCCCTCGACGTATGGTCTGCCGCGCGATCATATTGCCGGTGTGACGATCCTTACTTCCATGCAACAAAAGGACTTCAACCGTTATTACAAGGGCGGGAATCTGATTGATATGGTCGCGCGAATGGCCTTAGATGCGACTTCGCGTTATGAATACCTTGTCTGTTCGGCGGTTGATCTGCACCGGATTCAGAACCTATCTATTAAAAAAATATGTCCTGGTATCAGACCCCTCTGGTATAGGAAATCCGACGATCAGGAACGTACGGCAACCCCTGCCAAAGCCGTGACCAATGGCGCCGACCTTCTCGTTATCGGTCGGCCGATTTTGGGTGCGGTCGATATTGCCGAAGCAGTTCAGCGAACAAACGAAGAAATATTTCAAGCATTGTCTGCGGGATGATTCAGTGCTGATCGCTCGGCTGTGCGACAGGCATATCGTTGGCCGTAAACTGGCGAAGCCATTGCTAACCGAATGGTCACCTCCGATGAGGACCACGAATTTACCTTGATCGATCAGTTCAGCGGCACTGCGGTAAACAGATACCTGCACGGCGGCAGGGTCTGTGGATAATTCCGGCGGCATACCCGCTGCGATTCCCATGCGGAAAGATACTGGAGACGTAAAGATTTTTCAATACCGGCGGAACGGAGTGCCGGTTCAAAACTCTGAAGCTTGTTGCGGTGATAACCGACACCTTTGGTGAATAAAATTCTCTTGGGGGTAAGGTTGTCCAATTTCAGGGTTCCTTTCCTCGGCGCTTTGATGATGCTGTCCCCCCAAAAGGCGATGAGTCTATTGAATTTTCAATCTGCTTGTGGATCGGCACAACTTAGAAAAAAAACAGTCGCCGGTAAAGGATCACACCGAGTATTAACAGAGCCAAGAGGACCATGGTGATCGTTTGATCAGGACTAAATTTTTTCACTATTAATGCAACCCGAATGCAAGGTCTGAGCCGCTTATCACTTTCAACTTTTATGAAAAATGACAAAAATATGCCGGTTACTCTTCCCGGTCCAACCCGAATGCCGTGTGCAGAACCCTTACGGCCAGTTCGGTGTATTTTTCCTCGATGACACAGGAGATCCGGATTTCGGAAGTGCTGATCATGATAATGTTAACATTTTCTTGGGCGAGAACATTGAACATGGTGGAGGCAACACCCGAGTGGTTTCGCATACCCACACCGATCACTGAAACCTTGGCGATATTTTTACCGCCAAACACTTTTTCCGCGCCGATCTCCCCGGCGACAACCGCCTCGATTTCCATAGCCCGTTCGTAATCCGTTATCGGCACCGTGAAAGTCAGGTCGGTCTTACCCTTAGCGCGGGTGTTTTGAATGATCATATCTACGATGATTCCCGCATTGGCAATAGGGGTGAAGATTTTGGCCGCAATCCCCGGTTGGTCGGGAACCTTTTTGAGCGTGATGCGGGCTTGATTTTTATCGTGTGTAACCGCCGTAACGATCAGTTTCTCCATGCCGGAATCTTCATTAATGACCATAGTTCCTTCCTCTTCATTAAAGGATGATCTGACGTGCACGGGAACGTTATATTTTTTTGCAAATCCCACCGACCGTATTTGCAGGACCTTGGCGCCCAGACTGGCCATGTTCAGCATTTCGTCGTAAGATACGACCCTGAGTTTACGCGCTTTGGGGCAGATGTTGGGATCAGCGGTATATATGCCATCAACATCGGTGAAGATTTCACAGATGTCTGCCTTCAGCGCGGCCGCGATTGCCACTGCAGAGGTATCCGAACCTCCGCGGCCCAAGGTGGTGATGTTACCTTCAGGGTCACAGCCTTGAAAACCGGCCACCACAACGATATTACGGCCGGTCATCAGCTGCTTGATGCGTTCGGTGCCAATGTCCAGAATACGCGCATTGCCATAGTCGCAGTTGGTGTGAACTTCAGCCTGAAATCCCAGCAAGGATCGGGCCGGATAATTCATTGAATTCAGCGTCATGGCCAGTAGGGCGGCAGTGGTCTGTTCACCGGTGGATAGTAGAACGTCCAACTCTCTTTTCTCTGGTCTGTTACTGATCTGAGACGCCATTTTGACTAATCCGTCGGTGGTTCCGGCCATTGCTGAAATGACGACAACAACATCGTTGTTGCCGTCATAGGCGAACGCCACCCGTTTGGCAACATTGCGGATCCGTTCCATATCCGCAACCGAGGTTCCGCCATACTTTTGCACGATCAGCCCCATTTTTTCTCCTCAACTTTTTTAGCGATGCGTTTTAGCATAGTGACGGCAACAGATCCAGTGGCGATTAGCGTCATCTTTCGGGACTGCCAATCCGACATTTCGAAGTGGATCTGCAATTTTTTCTCCGGAAGTTCGGATTGTATCCTTTCAGCCCATTCAATGACTGTAACGCCGTCTCCATGCATCATGTCGAACAACCCGATGTCATCTGCCTCCTCAGGGTGACCGATACGGTAGAGGTCGACGTGATGGAGGGGCAATCGTCCCGGGTATTCGTTGATCAGGGTGAATGTGGGGCTGGTGATATAATATTCAGCCGGTACTTGCAAGCCCCTTGCAAGCCCTTGAACAAAAGTCGTTTTTCCGCTTCCGAGATCTCCGGTAAGGGCAATCACCACTCCCGCCGGGAGAAGGGCGCCTATCTTCTCTGCGAGTGACTGGGTTTCGCCGAACGAACGCGTCTTTAGTGATATTTTGAGGCGATTCATAGGGTCAGTTGCCAACCTTTCCCGCTTAATCGACCGGATGAAAAGGGTCCAAAAAATATGCAGGAGAGAGCGATTCGGCGGGTCGTTCCGGCTAGGAGTTGACAGCCCGCGGATCTGCCGATCGAGACAATATTTCCGAAGGGATTCTGCCCGTAAGATCTGAAGCGAGATACCCCCAGGGGCCCTTTTGCGCGGCAAGGGTATCGGCTGCTGCACCGTGGAGGTAAACACCGAGATGGCAAGCGACTTCGATGGGATATCCTTGGCCGATGAATCCGGCAATCAGGCCGGTCAGAACATCTCCCATTCCACCGGAGGCCATACCGGGGTTGCCGGTCGAATTGGCAAAGACGAAACCGTCGGGATGGGCAATAACCGTTCCGGCGCCTTTCAGTACAACGTGAACCTTGAAGGCCCGCGAAAAGTCTCGGGCACAGGCGATGCGATTTTCCTGAACGGTTTCGACGCTTGTTTCTGCCAGGCGGGCCATTTCACCGGGATGGGGCGTAATGACAACAGGTGCCGTACACTGTCGGAGTATATCCGTCGTACCGATTATGTTATTCAGCCCATCGGCATCGATCACCATCGGCAGACGGCACTGTTCCAGTAGTTGATACACAAGGGACCTGGTTTCTTCGCGTTGTCCCATACCCGGCCCCAAAGCAAGGCAACGTTTGCCTGAGAGCAGCTGAAGGATACCTTCTAAGGATGCGTCTCCAAGGAATCCACCAATAGTTTCAGGCAATGCGGTGGTCATCACTTCCAGTGTTTGGGACGCCACCATCGGTTCGAGGCTCTGCGGCACACCAAGTGTTACCAGACCGGCGCCGGCGCGCATGGCCGCCGCGGCGGTCATGGCCGCTGCACCGGTTTTACCCGGCGATCCGGCGAGAACCAGCACATGACCGGTTCGGCCCTTGTGGGTGTTTTGAGGGCGGGGTTTGAGGTAGTCTCGAATATCACGGGGTGTCAGGAGGTATTGCTTGGGGTCGACCCCTTCGGCGATGTGAGGCGGTATGCCGATATCAACAATTCTCAGTTCGCCGGTCAATACAGCACCGGGATGTTGGTGATGGCCAGTTTTGGCGAAGGCGAAGGTTGCGGTGGCATAGGCGTGTATACTGGCTCCGCATGGCTGGCCGGTGTCGGCATTCAACCCTGAAGGGATATCGACGGAAAGTACAGGTTTGTCGAGGCTGTTAATGAAGTCGATGGCTTCGCGATAATAGCCGCGGACATCCGATTTTAATCCGGTGCCCAATATGGCGTCGACCCATACATCCTTGCGACGCATCGCGTCTTTGGCGCGATCAAATGTATCCGAATCCGGTATAACCACGATCGCAATACCCAGTGGTGCCAGCAGTTGAAAATTGGTGGCCGCATCTCCCGCCAGACGGGAGGGTTCTGTTAACAGATAAACGGTGACATTGATATCCTTACAGGCCAGGTAACGGGCGATAACGAATCCGTCGCCGCCATTGTTTCCCCGTCCGGCAATGATTCCAACCCTGGAGTTGAGGATATCTGGATACTTTTCGAGGAAAAAATCGGTGGCACCGCGTCCGGCATTTTCCATGAGGACTCTTCCGGGCAAGCCGAACGATTCTATCGTTCGGCGGTCCATTTCCTGCATTTCCTTTGCGGTTACAAGGTACATTCACCCGTCTCCTTGCGATATATTATTGAAACGAATCTTTGTAACAAAAAGGAACGGAAAGAACCGACGGTCCTCGTTGAACCGCATATTTATGGCTTATGAACGGCAGACTCCCATTCCCGCCAGCCGGCTCTTTCAGCCCTATATCGATGACCTTACAGCTCCTTGATGAGACGCCGCATGTCCCTGACGGCCTTTTCCATTCCGGTCAGAACAGCGCGGGATACGATGCTGTGACCGATGGTAAATGCGTCTATTTCTTTCAGTCCATCAAAGGCAGCAATCGTATTATACCCGATTCCATTGCCGGCGTGGACCCTGATCTTTAATCGATGGGCCAGTTTTACGGCATCTACGATTCGCGCGAAGATCTGGGTGCGTTTGGCACTTGTGACGGCTTCACAGAAGGAACCCGTATTGATCTCTACCATATTGGCATTGCACTGGTGGGCCAGTTTCAGCTGCTCGGGATCGGGTTCGATAAAAACACCTACGGGAATTCCGCTGTTCTCCAGATTGTTGATCATTTCAGCCACACTGGACTTGTGGACCATCAGGTCGAGACCGTTTTCAGATGAAGATTCCTCCCGCGTTTCCGGGACGAGCATGACGATATTCGGTTTGATATTCAGCGCGACACCGAGCATTTCCGAAGTCGCTGCCATTTTCAGCTCGAGATTGGTGTGCACGATTCTGCGCAGGATTCTTAGGTCACGATCCTGGATGTGTCGCCGATCTTCGCGTAGATGCACCGATAGACCATCAGCGCCTCCCATTTCTGCTAGGATAGCAACGGCAGACGGCTCCGGCGATGCTGCTCTGCCGGCCTCCCTGAGAGTCGCCACATGGTCGATTTGTACCGTCAGTTTAGCCATTGATCCTCCTCTATGGCCATTAGAAATATTGATTCATAGCTATTCTTACGTAACGGAGTGTTCCATCGCAGGTAATTTCGAACCCTCGGCTTGACCGCGATAGACCGAGTCAGAACTTCCAAGAGTACCAAGGACGGCGGACTTTGTTTTACACCGTTTTCCTATGTAGCGGACCTTCGCGGTCAGGGCCGCAGGATCCTTAATTCGCGACGAGATCAGCGTTGCGATCCAAGCTCTCTTAGACTGTGTGAATTAGCTTCATCAGTTCCAGATGTTTTTCTTCCATTCGTCGGGCATCTTCCCGATTGGTTTCGTGATCGTATCCGAAAAGATGCAAAATACCGTGTGTCAGAAGTTCTTCAAGGCGTGTCTCCATTGATATGCCCGCCTGTTTGCCCTCGCGTGCTGCCGTTTCGACTGAAATGACCACGTCTCCGAGCAGATGAGGGGTGATCTCTGTATATGCGCCTTCCCTCATGGGGAAAGCGATGACATTCGTGGCGCCTTGCCGATTCAGGTATTGCCGGTTTAATATGGTGATACCATCATCATCAACGAATACAATGGAAAGCTCTGCTTCAGGATTGCCCAAGGCGTCTAATAAGGCGTGTGCCTTTTTCCGCATATCCTCCTGCGGTATTTGGTGATTGCCTTGCCGATTGTCGATCAGAATTCCCATTTTTCAATTTCTCACTGGTTGTTGAGCGTGATTCGGGATATTCAATGCGGTGGTGGTGGATGGCGTTGAGGATCTTATTAAAACTTGTGGCAATTTTGTGTAGATCCCGCAGGGTCAGGTCACAATTGTCGAGTTGGCCATCGGAGAACACCTTGTTAATAAGGTTTTGCACCAGGCCCTGGATTCTCGCGGGGGTCGGATTGGCCAGGGTCCTTGACGCTGCTTCGACCACGTCGGCCAGCATCACCAGTGCGACTTCCCGAGTCTGCGGTTTCGGCCCCGGATATCTGAAGTCGTCGATCTTTACGACGTCTTCGCCTCTTTGCTGCTTGGCTTTTTCGTAAAAATAGGTGATTAGACTGGTGCCGTGATGCTGTTGAATAGTATCGAATATGGCCGATCCCAAGCGGTTTTTCTTGGCGATTTCGGTACCGTCTTTTACATGGGCCACCAGAATCAAGCTCGACATTGACGGCGCCAGTTTGTCGTGTTTGTTTTTGCCGTCCCTCTGGTTCTCGATAAAATACAAAGGTTTTTTAATTTTTCCGATATCGTGATAATAGCCGCAAACTTTTACCAGTAGGGAGTTGACGCCGATCTCAGAAGCCGCCGCTTCCACCATTGACCCGACAATCACCGAATGATGGTAGGTACCGGGGGCTTCTATGAGCAATTTTCTGAGAATCGGCCGGTCCAGATTGGCCAGTTCTAGCAGCTTGATGTCGGTGGTGTAGTCAAATGCAATCTCTGCCATGGGAATAATCCCCGCGGCGACGATGCCGGAGCCGATGCCGCCCAGAAACCCGAACGCCCCGTACCAAAGTAGATTTTTCCCCGTGAGTCGGGTAAGGTAAACGGCTATTGCTGTCACAAGGATTATGTTGAGAAGGCCGAGCTTACAGCCGGCTTTGATAAACACTTTACGCTCCCGGCAGTTTCGAATCCAATAAGCGGCCATGGTGCCGTTAATCAAAAAATACAGAAAGAGGGTGAAGTCGGTTTGAAAAATAATTGCGGTGAGAATAGCAAAAACGGTGGCGCAGGGAACGGCGAGTTCGAATCCGAGAAATAGACAGATAATCATCGCTCCTGAGGCAATTGGCGCACCGTAAACGATGGCGGCGGCGGCCAATTCGGAAGATCCTCGACCGGCAAGGGAATCCGATAGGTACATGGTAAGGTGGGCGGTGACAATCACACCCATCAAAACAACGGCGACAAACAGCAGGCTTTTGTTCTGTTCTTCATTCTTACGTCCGAATTGCGGTCGATATAGAACGACGGTGGCAATCAGCAGGACAATGACCAGTAGCGCGATGCCAATACTGCGCGTAACCAGATTGTCGTTTTGCATTTGCTCCTGGAGCGCCTCGAGCTTTAACAATTGAACATTCGTTACCCGTTCTCCCTCACGCAGCAGCATTTCTCCGGCTTTTATTTTGTAAAGTACCGGTTTTACAGCATCGGCCGCTTCTTTCTTGCGTTCCTCGGTTTCACTTTTATTGAGGGTGATATTCGGCTGTATCAATTGCTGGGTGAGATCAATAGTCAAAGATCGGCTGGTGTAGTTTTGTCCCTTAAGGTGGGTTTCACCCGCAAATCGCACCATCGATTTCGCTTGGTCAAGGTCGTAAAATTGTTTGAGGTCCGAAATAACCTGTTCTTTTTTTGTGCCGAGATCCCTCAGCACGATCCCCTTGTCACCGTCCTTCAATAACATGGACTTATTTGATACGACACCTTTATCCAGCACGACCGTTAGCATATTTTTGATCGCGGCGACGATATCTTCTGAAAATCCCTCTTTGACAAGAATATTAAAGGCATCTTCCTTGATGTCGATCCCGATCTTTTGGGCAAAATCGTCCTTCTGTTCCCGGACACGACCGCTGGTATGCGGCAATCTAATATCCGGGCGTGGCGATACCGCACGGCCGTAAATTGCTACCGATCGCTGTAACTCGGGAGCAGCCTCCTCTTCCATAACGGATCGTAATTCGGCAAAGGCGTTGTCGACCCGTGTCTTCAGGGCAGATAACAATCCTATGTCGTGGTCGTAAACAGTCAGAACTTCCTGGACGGCCCGCTTTCGATTAATCTCTGTGGCATCGCTGTCCTTGATGAAGAAGTCCTGGGGGGCCTTGATGTCTCTTTCGGCGATGTCTCCAGGTTTGTAAAAGGAGCCGGTCACCACCATCTTCGGATGGAGCAAGATGGTGAAAACCGCTGTGATACCCAAGAGAAGAATCCATCGAAAATGGCGGCTTTCAAGAAAGATCCTTCGGACGGATTCCTTTCGCCTCTCAATTCCGGTTTGCCTGTCTCTGACTGCAGTCTTGGGGGAAGATGACGAATTCAATTCATCAATGCTCCATTAATTGGTTGATGCTTTGGAGGCAAGGAAATTAGATTTTCTTTTCTTCAAGGTCTTCGTAAGCCTCGATGATATCCTGTACAAGCCGGTGACGGACGACATCGATCTTGGAAAAAAAAACAAATCCAATGCCCGTTATCCCTTGAAGTATGTTTTTGGCTTCAACAAGTCCGGATTGTTTCTCGGACGGCAAATCGATCTGCGTAATGTCTCCAGTGATAACGGCTTTCGAATTATATCCGATTCGGGTCAAAAACATTTTCATCTGTTCGGAGGTCGTATTTTGAGCCTCATCGAGGATGATGAATGAGTCGTTTAGTGTCCTTCCGCGCATGAATGCGATCGGCGCGACCTCGATGACGCCCTGGTGCATCAGAGTCGCTACTTTTTCGAATCTCATCATATCATGAAGGGCATCATAGAGTGGCCGCAGATAAGGGTCGACTTTTTCCGCCAGATCGCCGGGAAGAAAACCTAAAGCCTCACCGGCCTCAACAGCTGGTCGTGTCAGTATGATTCGGTTGACGCGTCCCTTATGCAATGCCTCAACGGCCATGGCCATGGCAAGATAGGTCTTGCCTGTACCTGCGGGACCGATGCCAAACACGATGTCAAGTGAGCGAATCGCATCGATGTATTCCTTCTGTGCGGGACTCTTGGGAGCGATGAAGCCTTTTTTAGTCTTAACTGAAACCGTATCCAAAAAAATATCTTTTAGGCGAGCCTTGTCGTTGCCGCTCAGAACGTTGATGGCGTAATCGACGTCGTTGGGATGGACGGGGTAATTGGCTTGCAGAAGTCCATACAGTTGATGCAAAATGTTTTCGGCCAGGCGGGAGGCGATATCTTCTCCCTCGATAAAAACCATGTTGCCCCGGGCGTTAATACGCACGTCCAGGGCTGTAGATATTTTTTTTAAGTTGCCGTTATGTTCGCCGAATAACTGCCGTGTCAGGCCGATATCCCCAAAGGATAGAGTCGTGGGGCTGGCGACAGAATTTTTGTTAATAGGCTCTACAGGTTTCGTGTCCATTTTATGATCTCATGCGTCCGGTTCATGGCGTTATTGTGTTAAGTCAATGTCTGTTCCCGGAGATGAACAAGCAAAATTTAAAACACCGTCTGTCCATGTTGAACAAATTAACCTAAATTTTTAGCATACCTTCTCGACCAATTGCAAATATTCTATGCAGTCGTAATGCAGACTCAAAAACACCTTGACTCTCAATGGTACCCGGTGATAATTTCACCGTTTATTGTTTACTGCGCATCATCGAGATAGTGGGTTGATGGTACTGAGAGTTGAAACATTCGGCCGCTCAAGGACCATAAACTTAAGAACCACCCTGCGCGATAAAAACCAAGCTAGTTAACGGTTGGCAACGTACGCTTATCGTTCATTTTCCGATGGTTTGTTGATACCTGCCCTTATTGTGCCGGTTAAACAAATGGTTTCTTAGCACCGGTCACCGGTTGTGAAGCCGGTTCTCCGCGACAAGAGCAAAGGATCTTATGAATCCATTTGATATGATGGCCACTGTTATTCTAGCCTTCTGTGTCATCAGGGGTATATTCAGAGGTCTGATCAAAGAGATGTCATCTATTGTCGGCGTCTTGGCCGGCTACTATGCCGCCTATTCCTATTATCCAGAAGTTGCCCAACTACTTTCTCGCTGGATGACCAATTCGGTTTATACAAATATCTTAAGTTTCCTGGTTCTCTTTTGTGCCGTTTTTCTGATTGTCAGCACGTTGGGTGTGATCATAAAATATGCCTTGAATATCGCCTTTTTAGGGTGGTTCGACCGCGCTTGCGGATCCCTGTTTGGCTCAATCAAAGGGATTTTGATTGTGGCGGTGCTGGTTGTTATCTTCACGGCCTTCCTGCCACAGGGGTCCCCTGTCATCAAGGATTCTCTGCTTGCACCCCACGTAGCCATGATATCTGAAAAATTGGTTAAATTTGTTTCCAAAGACCTCAAACAGCAATTTTCTTCCAAGATTGAGCATGTCAAGAAATCTTGGAATATCAAGCATTGACCTCAATGTCCTCCCATCACTTCGCCGCCGGATCGCTTGAAAACCTGATGCGTCTGATTCAGACGCTTAGGGGGGAAGGGGGGTGCCCATGGGACAAACAGCAAACACCCCGCTCAATAGCAAGATATTTGACCGAAGAGATCTACGAGTTAGTCGATGCCGTTGATTCTGGGAATCCCGATACAATCTGCGAAGAGCTTGGGGATGTTCTGTTTCACGTGTTTTTTATAGCTGACCTGTACCGGGAGCAGGGGCTCTTTGACATTGAGGACGTTGCCTGTCGAAATACAGAGAAAATGACTCGGCGACATCCCCACGTCTTTGGCGCCGCCCGCATCGACAGTGCCGATGAGGTTCGGAAGCAATGGCATCAAATCAAAAAGGGAGAAGAAGGACACGCAGAGAATGAATCTGTCCTTGATTCAGTTCCGGTTCAATTGCCGGCGCTGATGCGGGCTTATCGTATTTCAGAGCGCGTCGCCCGTGCGGGGTTCGACTGGCCTGACCTGGCGGGCGTCATGGATAAGGCGGAAGAGGAATGGGACGAGTTCAAACGGGCACTTATGAGTAAGCAGCCTGAGAAGGCAACCATCGAATTTGGTGACATTCTGTTCACTTTGACCAATGTCGCCCGTTTTGCCCGAATACACCCGGAAACAGCCCTGAGCGGGGCTATCAATAAGTTCGTGAAGCGATTTGAATCACTCGAGAAGCAGGTCCGTGCGCGGGGCGGAGCCATTGATGAATTATCTCCGGCCGAGCTTGATGCTATCTGGGAGGCGATCAAGGCCAGGGAAGAAGGACCAGCGGATCGTTGATTTTTTCGCCTTCGATACAAGGACCAAGGCGGTGCTTGCCGGGTTGCTACTACCTAAACCGGACCCGGCAAGCACAATCTTAAAATTGTACCGGCTGTTCGAATGGTCTGCAAAAAGGGCTTTTCTAACATCTGCTAACTGATCGATCAGGCGATTTCACCAAATGGAACGTAACCTGGTGGAACCTTTTCAACCAGTTTGCCCTTCTGATCATATCTCTCAAGTATAACCTGGCCATCTTCAATTTGATGACGGGTTGTCGTCTCGGTCTTTTCCTCGTCTTTCTGGTTCATATCTGAACGCCGGCTGTCGTTGGATTTTTCTACCGGGCGCGGTACGCTGGTCTGCATAGATTTTTGAACCACCGCCTCCTTGTCGACGACTGTTGTGCCCTGATGTACGCGCGAGGCCTGCTGAACTGAATATTCTCCTATAGTATTAATCATGGTAACCCCCTTTCCTCCGCAACTGATGCCAGGTAATCGGTTACATCAATTGCCGTATACTGCGGGCGGGTTATTTCTGTGGTGTTCATAGCTTGGATCAATTCGATACTGGCGCGGGGCTGGCAGCATTTAATTTTCGCCCATGACGGCCTCCGGCCGCATTCCCTCCGACGGGTTTAGAGTCACTTCTGTTTCATCAGCATCCGGTCCGCCGGTCAGTTCTTCGATACGCCGAATGACGAAACCGGCATTTTCCATCGAAAGCCTGTTGGTCTCTTTTTCTGCACCCCCTTGCATAACATTGTATTCAAATTGGGCATTTCTGTTTTGTGATGTTGAGTATTTGTTGATGGTTTCTTTCGCAGGGGCGGAACTGCCTCCAATTCCCTCTTTGGTAATTCGGGCCACAATGTCCGCGGCGACCCTATCGATAAGGTTTTGCCGTTTCCCCTCGGCCGAAATCTGAACCCTATCCGAATTCGGTTTACGTATTGTCGGTCGGCCAGATTTATCGGATCTGTCCTTGCTGAGATGGTTCGTGTAGACTTTTAAGACATTGTGCATCTGATAATTTGTAATATGCATCGCATCTCACCGTTGATACCCATAACGTGTTGAATCCAGATGGCGGATATTATTACCTGGCTCTGTTATCGGCAACCCGCGAGATAACTTAAGATAAAAATCGGCAAAAAGATTCAAAAGTAGCTAACTATTTGAATATAAGTGCTAATAAAGCCGATCCGTGGTTGGCCTTACAGAATATTTTTATCCTGTTGATCTTTCCAGGGGTTGGCCTGACCGAATCTCATCCCGAAAATTTCAAGCACTGTATGGTTCAAAATCTGTTCTGCCGCCTGGCATGTCAGTCGGAACGGTCTTCAAGTTACGGGAAGTTTCTGCGGTTTGATTCGATCAGTTTGGTGAGGATTAGCGGGATGCAGGATGAAAGGCTGCCGGATAGGAATATGACCGCTGCGAGTGGACAAATGCGGCCTGCCTGAAGGTTAACATTTTGCAGCTTATTTTTGGCTGGCTGTCGAAAAGCGATAGCGCATGACAACACGGCGTTAATGACCGAACCGGAATTTTTCCCCCCGCTTCCGCGAAAACGATCATTTTTTTACACCTAAACGCCGCCTTTTCGTCGGAATTCGCCTTGTAATGCTGGCTCTTAAGATGTTTTTCAACACCTTGATAGGTATCAAAGATACAGAGCGTATTCCAAAGTTAAGCGCATAAACATATTTTAACGTGTCACAACCACATATATTATGCAATTTTGCTGAATAATATTCCTGAAATCTGCAGGTTAATCGTCGAAATCACCCTCAACGCTTTCTGTTGATGCGAAAGTTGCTGCTTTTGCAGTGATCTTTTCAAGTGTCCAATCCGATGCATTTTCAATTTTTCCTATCTTGGAACCGGGATCATAGTCGTCCGCTATCAGAATCGCATCGATGACCATAGGTGCCGTATCGGAGGCATTGAATACTTTTGTGATCATATCGTGGGCGAAGTTTTCAACCCTCTGGCTCATCCGTTCACGGATTTCCGCCGGTTGTCCGAGGAGCTTGTTTTCAAATGGGAGGTTGAGTTTCTTGAAATTGCCGCCTTTCAGACCATTGGCCTCGGCAAAGGCGATCATTGCCTGCCACATCTCTTCCGTAGCGCCTTGGCCCTTCACTTTAATAAAACCACCTGATTCATCGAGAATGGCATTTCCGTAATCGTTGACTTCGAGACCCCAGGAGATCATTTGCAAGGCAGTGGCGACATTGGCCTTTGTCGTACGGGTTCTGGTGGCAATGTCAATTAACCGATCCGAACTGTTGCCGGAAGTGCCGTGCTGGGCACCGGACACTTTATACTTTGATAGTGCGTCGTGAATCTGACGGGTCAGGTCAATCTGAATACCCTGAGAACTGGCTTCGATACCGTGGGTCGTTCCGTTGTTCAGGGCGATCCAGTCCGGGTAAATGTCATGGGCATTCAGACCCTGGATCAGAAACAGCGCTTCCTCAACGGTTGAAAGACCGGCTTTCCCTTTAATTTCACCAACTTCAGTTTCAAGCCCCGCCCATTTTGGCACGCAGGGGTTAAGCGCAATGCTGGCGATCAGATTACGGTCATCGGTCAGATGCGAAGCGTCTATGGCAATCGAGGTGATTCCGGCCTCGAAGAGGGTCGGTATTTCTATTTTTGCGGCAGCGATATCGGCATCGCTTTTAATTCCATAATGGTCGGCATGGATCGCCACCGGTATGGTAACGCCCATTTCGTTGCATGCGGCATCCACTTGCCGGGCGATATTCCAGTAATTTACCGCACAATAAGCGTTGGCGCCGCCTTCAGACTTGGCGATTTCGATGATGAGGGCTGCCTTTGCGCGCTGAGCGGCGCGCAAGGCACCCCGAATAACAAAGTGGTTCCGTCCATTGGCAGCCAGCGCTATCGCTTTACCTTTTGCCAGCATAGCGCGGTCGATGAATTTGCCACTGACGATCAGGGCTTTCGAATGTGGGAAAAGTTTTTTGATGTTCGGGGGACGCCCAATTTCAAGCGCTTTTTCATAGTCTTTGGTGTACTGTCCGGCCATCAATGTATCTCCTATTTTTTCAACGAAATGTCATTCGCTATAAACAGCAACATCTAAATATGTCTGGCACCTTCAGAACTGGGGGCCTCACCCGTTGGTATTCCGGTCGCTACCGGTTGTATTCGTAAATTTCATATTCCGTTTTTTCTCCGAGCATCGAATCGATCATGTTCTGTAACTCAGTGCGTTCCTTGGACAACACCCACCGCCGCCAGTCGTCATCCGAGCGCCAGGTGCTGATCACCAGATACTGGCCAGATCGGTCGATACGTTTTAGGGTTTCACCGGAAATATAGCCGGGTTGGTTGCTGGCAATTGCGCGCAATTGCCTGAAAAATGGCATAAGATCTTTGGCTCTGCTTTCAGGTATGTTCCGCTTGATGAGTATTTTTACAGCCATGTGTCCTCCTCTCTGTTATAAGTTTACTTCTGGTAATTTCTATAAGTAGAAAAGGAGACGCGATCAGCTGTTTCAGGATCATTCGTGATGACTTCACTTACTGGGGATTCGGTTTTGCTTTTGAGCGGGCCTTATTTTCTTCGGCAACCTTGGTGTTATAATCTTTCACATCACTGAAGAATTCTTTTCGTTTGCGGTCGTGCTCTTTTAAACTTTGGTTTAATTCCCGAACCCTTTCATTGTAACTGTCGGCATCGGATTTATTTTTTACCGTTTTTTTCAATGCGGCCAGTTCCGCATTTTCCTGCATAAGGCTTTCATATTCCTTAGCCAAATCGGCCTTTCTCTGGTCCAATATATTTAAATCGCTATCAAAGTCAACATCTTTGCCGCCACTATCCTTATCTCTGGCGGAGTGGCCGATCCTTGTCGTTTGGTTGTCCGGATCTTTTGCGGGCGCGCTGGAGTCTTCAGTTTCGCGGCGATACTCATTGTAGCCCTCAACCTTATCGCGTTGCCCTTCGGGAACCTGATTGAAATCGTCCGTGAAGTGGACATTTCCTTTTTCATCGTAATACTTATAGAACTCCGCCGATGCCGCGCTGGAGAAAACCAGAGTAACCAGCGGGAGGATGATTTTAAGCCATTTCATTAATATAACCTCCTTTCAGGAGTTTATGTGATGCCAGTTCTCACACAGGTCCTTCGGATGTTCCGCGGCCATCTGTTGAAGAACCGATGAGATAGCCGAGAATACATCATAATTTAACATATCGACGCCCCTTTTGCAAATATTCTCGGAGTTTACGCACTGTTATTCTGTCAAACAAACGTACCGTTCGCGCGTCCTTTGAACGCTCACCCTGGCAACCATTTGTGCAATTTTGATGGATACCGATAGAGAGTATTACACTCGGGTCTGCCAGTATGCCATGATGGGGGACTATTCTAATTTCATAAGGTCTGTGATATGAATAAATTTCTGTACGGCGGCTTGGCAATTGACGGTCAAACCGGCTGAAAATGGTTGTGATTGACGCTTGCGGGCTATCGAGATCTAACACGCCAGAGTGCAAGGGGACCGGTGGGGAGAAAAGAGTATGCTGACCGAAAAAGAAAAGATGGAAACAATGAGCCGCCTGGTCATCGAACTGAACCAGGTAAGCGACCTTGATATCCTTATGGAGCACATACTCACACAAGCCCGCCGTTTCGCTAACGCCGACGCCGGATCCATTTATATTGCCGACACGCAAACACTGCAATTCACTTACACCCAGAATGATACGCTTCGAAAGCGTCTGTCACCGGGTGAAAAGCTGATTTTCTCGACGTTTTCTTTGCCGATCAACAAACAGAGCATCGCCGGGTATGTCGCCGCCACCGGTCGACCTTTGAATATCGCCGATGTCTACCAGATCGAGCCGACTGCGCCGTACAGTTTCAGCAAGGAGTTCGATGAGGCTTCACGTTACATAACCCGTTCTGCGTTAACGATTCCCTTGAAGTCTGCCGGAGGTGCTCTGTTGGGCATTCTGCAAATCATCAATGCCCAGAATGAGGGAAACAGCGTAATCGCCTTTTCCGAGCGGGACGAAACAATGATGCTGCAATTCGCCAGTATCGCCGCAGTGGCGCTCGAGCGCGCCCAGATGACCCGGGCGATAATTCTTCGCATGATACGAATGGCCGAACTGAGGGATCCGAAGGAGACGGGTGCCCATGTGAATCGTGTCGGCGGTTTCGCAGTGGAGATTTATGAAAGGTGGGCATCGCGTCGCAATCTTCCTCAAGGTAAAATCGACAAAAACAGGGATATTCTTCGAATGGCGGCCATGCTGCATGACGTTGGCAAGGTGGCCATCTCTGATTTGATATTGAAAAAACCTGGCCGTTTCACTATCGATGAGTTTGAAACGATAAAGCAACACACGATACTGGGCGCACAACTCTTCTTGGGCCAGCAGTCGGAATTCGACGATGCGGCCTCACAGGTGGCGTTAACCCATCATGAGCGTTGGGATGGCACAGGTTATCCCGGATATATTGACATCAAGACCAGCTCACCTCTGCCAGGCCATATCGGGGCAAATGGCCGACCATTAGGTAAAAAGGGGACGGAAATTCCCCTCTTTGGAAGGATCGTTGCTCTGGCGGATGTTTATGATGCGCTGTCATCAGCACGCATTTACAAGAAAGCCTGGAATGAGTCGGATGTCATGATGACCATCGAAAAGGAATCCGGCTACCACTTTGATCCCGAGCTTGTCGATATTTTCTTTTCGATCACCGACATCGTCCGTTCAATCCGTAACCGGTATATGGACGATGGGTAAGCCGGCACCAGGAAAGCTCTTGGATGAACGAACGCCCCCCGAATAAAATTGTCGGCCGAGATGCATGTTGTTGGAATGGCGCATTCTATTTTGTTTGAGACGCCGCGGTCCCCAAAATCATCACTTCGGTGAGACTGCAAGGCGTCGAATCTCGGAGGTTGGTAAAAATGAACAATACAAAATCGCGATATTTCCATTTTGTCCTCTTTGTCCTTGGGGGGATATTGTTCCTGTGGTCCTGTGCCCCTAAGCCCGTGGTGGTAACTCAACCGCCAACGGAGGCGGTTTATCCGGGGCACCAAACAGTATTGGAAGCGGACAGACTTTTCGAGAGCCGCAATTTTGATCAAGCTCTCAATTATTATGAGCAATATCTGGAGCTATTTCCCGATGGCTTAGCTGTCCCCAGGGTCTTACTTCGAATCGGATCGATTCAGAACATCTTCGGCAATTACTTAAAAGCCCATGAGGCCTTTAATCGCGTACTCGCTGAATATCAGCAGACACCATACGCAACAGATGCAAAGATGGGAGTTCTCGAAACGTATTACTACGAAGGAAAGTATGATCAGGCCATTCAGCTGGCATCTGTGATTCTGGAAGAACCATTGTCAAACGGACAGCGTGCGCGAATATACGAGGTTATGGGTGATACTTACCTGGCGATACAGTCACCTGAGGATGCCGTAAATTTCTATACCATGGCCCGCCGGTCTGCAGCTGAAACGCAGAGCGAGTGGATTGTCGAAAAATTGAAGACAGCCATCAACCTTCTGAACACCACCGACATCGTTGGATTGCTCGCCCATGTACAGGATGACCTGACTAGAAGTTACTTGATGTACCAGCTGGGAGTAAATCTGGTTGAAGAAAACAGATACGACGATGCCGTGCGGGCATTTACCGATTTTATTGCCACCTATCCGACACATGAAAATGGGCCTCAGGCCCGTCTAATGATCGACGAGTTGACAGGAAAAACCGTATACAACCGCACGGCTATCGGATGTCTACTTCCCCTGAGCGGCCGTTATCAGACATATGGTGAACTGGCTTTGAAAGGCGTCGAAATCGCTCTGGCAAAGTTCAACCGCCAAAACGGTTTTTCTGACATAAAGCTGATTGTTAAAGACACGGGTTCTGAATCCGAGACGGTTGCGGCGGCTGTCGAAGCGCTGATCGAAGCCAAAGTGGCTGCTATTATTGGCCCCTTGGTCAACGCCGAGTTTGCGGCTCAAATCGCCCAGAATAACGGCATACCAATAATTACCTTCACCCAGAAAGAGAAAATCACCGACATCGGTGACAGGGTCTTCAGAAATTTTCTGACGCCGGGGATGCAGGCGAAGCGATTAGCAAGCTATGCAATCGACGTCCTTGGGGCCAGGAATTTCGTCATCTTGTATCCCGAAGAAAAATACGGTGATGCCTTCATGAACATCTTCTGGGATGAAGTAATCAACCACGGGGGCCGGGTGGTCGGGGTTGAAGCGTACAATCCGACCCATACGGATTTTGCAGGACCGATCAAGAAACTTATTGGTCTGCATTACGACACGCCCGGCGATTTGGTTGAGATTGTCAGACAACCAAAAGAAGAAGATGCCGAGATAAACGGTCCCCAAGAGAAAAAGTGGCGCGACAGGGGCCAGAGGGAAGAAGAGGGGCCTGAACCCATAATCGATTTTGACGCAATTTTCATTCCCGATGCACCAACCAAAGCCGGGCTGATCGTACCCCAGCTTGCCTATTATGATATCGAAAACGTTTACTTATTGGGGACCAACCTGTGGCATTCAGCCAAACTGATAGAGATGGCGAGAGATTACGTTCAGGGAGCGATCATGCCGGATGGTTTTTTTGCGGACAGTCGCAATGGCCGGGTCAGGGAATTTGTTGCGTTGTTTGAGGATACATACGGAACGACACCGGGCGTTATCGAGGCAACCACCTTTGATACGGCAATGATGCTGTTTCAAATCGTATCCCGCCCCGATATCATTTCCAGAACGGCGATCCGGGAAGAACTGATAGGCCTTCGTGACTACCCGGGCGTAACAGGATTAACGTCCTTTGACAGCAATCGAGAAGCGCAAAAAGAGTTGAGTCTGCTCCGAATAGAGGGCAACGGGTTTATCGAATTGGAATAAGTGAGCGCTTCGACAGCGCCACAGAGTCGTTCGACCAGTGTTGACACCCTGTACAGAGGTCTAAAACCGATGGTCGGCGCAGCTATGCGCCGTTTCGCAATGTCCCCTGACCGGTGGCTTCAAGAACAGTGCTCCACAGCTTCCCACATGCCGTGACATGCTTCCGCTTGCCAGACGAAAGGCTCATTGGTACATGGACAAAGAAGTTGTTCCAATGGCTTATCAGCATCCGCGTTTTACCTGCCATGCCGGCATGGACGGCATCACGTCCGAGAAAACCGCAGAAAACGCTGTCGTTGGCGTTTGCCGGCAGACTTCTGATCATGTAGCTGGGGTCGATGTATTTTAGTGTAACCTCAAGCCCTATGGAGTCAAAGTATGCTTTTATCCTCTTCCGCAGAAAAATTCCGATGTCTTTTAGTTTGACATTGCCTGATGCGTCCCGTTCCTCTTCGGTGTCTCCGAAGAGCTTCTGGCCGAATCCTTCTGCCACGACCACGACGGCGTGCCCCCTGAGTCGCAGCCGGTTTTCCAGTTTTTGCAAAAACCCGTCTTCGCCATCCAGGTCAACGTCGATCTCTGGGATCAGCACAAAATTGACATCTTGCTGGGCCAGGGTCGCGGTGGCTGCGATGAAACCGGAATAACGCCCCATCAATTTGATCAGCCCGATGCCGTTCGGATAACTCGTGGCTTCGTTGTGGGCACCCTGAATCGCACTGGTTGCCACATCCACTGCCGTGTCAAATCCGAACGAACGCGATACCATGACAATGTCATTGTCTATGGTTTTGGGGATGCCGATCACGCTTGTTTTCAGATTTCTTTCCTGGATGGCATCTGCAATGGCGGATGCGGCTCTCAAGGTGCCATCACCGCCGATCATGAACAGGATTCCGACGTTCATCCGTTCGATGCTGTCGATAATCTCCTCTATCGGCTGCGGCCCCCGGGATGAACCGAGGATCGATCCGCCTGTATCCAGGATATTGCCGACGACTTCGGGATCCAGTGTCAATACATCGTGGCCGTATTTCGGGATAAAGCCCTGAAGCCCATATCGTATGCCAAAAATGTTACAGACGCCGTAGCCGTAATAGAGCTCCAGCACGATGGACCGGATGATATCGTTGAGGCCTGGGCAGAGACCGCCGCAAGTAACCAGCGCACATTTAAGTTTGCTGGGGTCGAAGTAGATCTTCTCTCTGGGGCCTGCCAATTCAAAAGACGGCGGCTCCATCCCCGCTTCGAGCATCTGCTTGATCTTGTCGATATCGACTTGTACCGCCACCCGGTCATCATTCGTTACGAAACTGTTACAACTGGAATCGTCGAGCGGTGGTTTTATCGGAGAAGGGATTTTTGCCGGTCCGAGAACGTTAATGGCCGTGTCGATGGGGTCGAATTCCTCCATGTTCATGCCTTTCTGTCTTGGGTGTTCAGGTGACAAAGTGGTCACCCGCACAACATTCTGCACCCTAATTGCAGGGTGCAAGCAGGCTCATATAAACTACACTGGAGCGGTTGTCAACAAAGTCGCATCCGTTGAGACTAATTCTATCACGGTTTATGTCCGCCATAGTCGAATTATTTTATAACATTGTCATTGACAATTCAAATATTGGTATCTATACTCCCCAATTTCGTTAACGCTGTATCAATAAATTTTTCGGACAGTGCACATCGGTCTTCTTGCAACTGACGAAAAAAAGATTTCAGAAACATCTTTTGAAGGGGGTGGTTCCGATGATTTGTACAACCATTCGTGAAGGTATGGAGTGTCCTTTTATGACCTCAAAGGGCTGTTCTTACAACGGCGGGATTTGCCACGAGATCGTGGAGCAGTGCGACGGTTGCGACCGCAAGGTACAGATGCAAACTGCCTGGTATTGCACGGCCTGTCCCGAACCGGCTCAAAAATGGACGGTCGGCAACTGTAATTTGGCTACCCATGTAGCTGCAACGACTGCTCAGACAACAGCAAAGATCAATCCGCTCAAGGCGTCCAAACGGCAGAACAAAAAGAGATAGATCGACGATTTCGAGGCAAACCCCGCTCATCCACTGAGCGGGGTTTTTCTGTGCGCGACGGCTCCTTGCCTTACGCTGAGACAGCAACAACCATGGAAACCATCCTATTGAGACCCGGATTGGAAATGGTTCTTCTGTATCTGTTGCGGGTCTTCTACCTGGAACGAAAACCCACTAATACTCATATCCTTTTCCCTTGACATCGTTCTTGCCCAGAAAGTAAGTACGAGGCCATATTGCTTTGTTCCCCAGTGGTGAACTGTTACCGGGTGTGCGGCATCCGACCCAATGACGGGAGATCGACGAGCGGTCACGGCCAAAGAACAACGATTATCCCGCATTTTTCTTCAACGAACTTCAGTAGCACCGGAGAAAGATATGCTATTGCCACGGTGTCATGCGTTTTACCTTGAAATTTTGACCAACACCCTTTCATTTGGTTTAAAATGCCGAACAATATAGACGCTTTGCTGCCCTTCGGGCTTTGCGTATAAGCGGAATATGAATCATCAGGCGATTGCTATCCAAAGCACGTCGTATCATCCCACCCTTTGATATGGAGACTGAGGCCATGAACCCTATTGCATTGGATCTGAACCAGATAGTCGAAAACGGCAATGCCCATCTATTAGAGATGATGTCAGGCGTCGGCC
>Ga0316197_10000318_pt1 | contig 34284 bp, 43 predicted proteins | sample OudBiesiAoxic_MG_FD_204939 | JGI IMG/M metagenome (GOLD analysis project Ga0316197, IMG submission 204939) | Coastal sediment microbial communities from Oude Bieten Haven, Netherlands - site A oxic | ecosystem: Environmental > Aquatic > Marine > Coastal > Sediment | place: Netherlands... | reverse complement strand
CGCGTGTTACCATACCGAGGGATATCAGCGGCAAGCGTAAACCTTTTGGTTACGATTGCGCGGGAATCGTACGCGCGGCGGGCGTGCCGCGCGGCAATCTTGGATGTAATGGCGCGCAGCGCCGCCTTTGGATCAGCCTTTGGCTTCCAGCGCGTCGAGGCGCGATTTGAGGGCTTCGTTTTCCTCACGGGCTTTTTGTGCCATCGCGCGCACCGCATCGAACTCTTCGCGGGTGACAAAATCGCGGTCGGCCAGCCAGCGGTCCATAATGCCTTTCATGGCGGTTTCCGCCTCGTCACGCGCGCCTTGCGCCACGCCCATCGCATTTGTCATCAGTTGCGAAATATCGTCGAACATTTTGTTACGGGTTTGCATATGCTGTCTCCAGGTTGCTTGGGCTTTATATGGACCTGCAACAGGCGCTCTGCAAGGTTGACTTCCCCACAGGCTCAAGGGCATGCAGTCGCTATGCGTGGTTTGATCCCCTTTCCCGATATTTCCCCCGAGATCTTCTCGATCTCTGTTTTCGGCTTGGAATTGGCGCTGCGCTGGTATGCGCTTGCCTATATTGTGGGCATCGTGCTGGGCTGGCGTCTAGCAGTGCGCGCGGTTACCCAACGGGGGCTGTGGCGGGAAGAAACACCGGTCATGTCGCCCGCGCAGATCGAAGATTTGCTTACATGGATCATCCTCGGGGTCATCCTGGGCGGGCGATTGGGCTATGTGGCGTTTTACCAACCCGCCTATTACCTGCAAAATCCGTCTGAAATCCTCGCCATCTGGCAAGGGGGGATGGCTTTTCATGGCGGGCTCTTGGGGGTGATTGTCGCCGGTTGGATCTATACCAGCCGCCACCAGATTGCCAAACTCAGTGCCGCTGACGTGATGGCGCTGGGTGTGCCGCCCGGCTTGTTGCTGGGCCGTATCGCCAATTTCATCAACGCAGAACTTTGGGGGCGTCCGACATCTTTACCCTGGGGCGTGGCCTTCCCCGGCGGCGCCGCACAAGACTGCCCCGGCGTGGATGGCATCTGTGCTCGCCACCCCTCCCAGCTTTATGAGGCGGGTTTGGAGGGGCTGCTGCTGGGCGGTATTCTGATCTGGCTTGTTTGGCGCTGCGATGCGCTCAAGCGGCCCGGCACAGTCGCGGGCACCTTTTTTGCAGGCTATGGCCTCTCGCGCTTTTTCGTCGAGTTCTTTCGGCAGCCAGATGCGCAGTTTGTTAGCCCCGACAACCTGCTGGGGTTGGCGTGGCACCTTGCCGGATACGGGTTCACGATGGGCCAGATCCTATCTGCGCCTATGGTTGTGCTGGGAATTGTCCTGATTGTACGGGCGCGGCGCGTGGCATGAGCTTGCAAGATGAACTCATTGCCCGCATCCACAGCAATGGCCCTATAAGCATTGCCGATTACATGGCCGAGTGCCTGTTTCATCCCACCTATGGATACTACACAACCCATGAACCTTTCGGGACCGCAGGTGATTTCATCACAGCACCGGAGATCAGCCAGATGTTCGGAGAGCTTATCGGTCTGGCGCTGGCACAGGCATGGATAGATCAAGGATCCCCGACCTCTTTCACTCTGGCAGAACTGGGCCCCGGCCGCGGCACCCTGATGGTGGATGCGTTACGGGCGACGGCACAGGTCCCGGGTTTTCACGACGCCGCGCAGATCGTTTTGGTCGAGGCTTCTGCCCGCTTGCAGGAGATACAGGCACACAGCCTGTCAGGATATAATGTCAGCTTCACAGCAGACGCAGAGACCTTGCCAGACGCCCCGCTGTACTTTGTCGCCAATGAGTTTTTCGATGCACTGCCCGTGCGCCAGTTCGTCCGCACCCGGACGCAATGGCGCGAACGGCTGGTCGGGCTCAGCGACAGTGGGCTTTCATTCGGGCTGGGTCCCGAAGGCCGACAACCATCGCTCGACCACCGCCTCGACGACACCCAAGAGGGTGACATCGTCGAGACATCCCCGCAAATGGCACCCATATGTGCCACCCTCACATCGCGGATTGCGCGCTTTGGTGGCATCGGGTTGGCCATCGATTATGGCGACTGGCGCAGCCTTGGCGATACGCTGCAGGCGATGGAAAAACACTCTTTTGCAGATGTGCTGTCCAGTGCAGGCTGGGCCGATCTTACCGCGCATGTCGATTTTGAGACGCTGGCCGCGTCGGCAGTATGTGCCCACTCCAGACTGACCACGCAGGGCATGTTTCTGGAACGCCTAGGGATCACCGACAGGGCGCGCGCTTTGGCGCATAATTTGAAGGGCGAAGCACTGGATCGGCATATAGCTGCACATCGGCGCTTGACGCACCCCGAGGAAATGGGAAACCTGTTCAAAGCACTTGGCTTCTTTCCAAAGGGAATGGCGCCACCTCCGGGACTTGATGTATGACACTAGAAATTCTGACGTCTGATGCGCTGTTTCCTGTCCGGCATGGTTTCTTCACCCGTCGCGGCGGGGCATCATCGGGTGTCTTTGCGGGGCTCAATTGCGGTTACGGTAGCTCAGACCAGACCGAGATTGTGTCGATCAATCGCGCAAGAGCCGCGGGCGCGCTTGATATCGCCCCGGATCGGTTGACAGGTGTCCATCAGATTCATTCGGCGGATGTCGAGATTGTTGACGCACCCTCAGACGTACCGGCGCGCGCAGACGGGATTGTCACAAACACACCCGATCTGGCCATCTCGGTACTAACGGCAGATTGCCAACCTGTCCTGTTCGCAGACGCCAAGGCGGGTGTCGTCGCCGCGGCGCATGCCGGTTGGCGTGGCGCACTGGACGGCATTCTCGAAGCCACGATCGACGCGATGCTGTCTCTTGGTGCAACACGGGACGGTATCGCAGCTGTCATTGGCCCTACTATTTCGCAAAGCGCCTATGAGGTTGGCCCCGAATTTTTCGATACCTTTATGGTGGAAGACGAAAGCTACGCGCGGTTTTTTTCCGGAGGCAAAGGCGACCGGATGCACTTTGATCTCCCTGCATTTGGCCTGCACCGGTTGCGCAGCGCTGGTATCGGATCAGCAGAATGGACGCGCCATTGCACCTATGCCGATCCAGAGCGGTTTTATTCTTACCGCCGAACCACGCACGCAAAAGAGGCCGATTATGGACGCCTGATTGCCGCGATCCGTTTGTGAGTTTCGGCCAATTTCGACCGAAAAGAGGCAGCTTTTGCCGTATCACTGCCGCAGTTTCATTCAACAATAGCGCGAATTCCTCAGGATTGATGCCGCGTAACGATCCTGAAAAGCCGAATTATCCATAAAAATTTGGTATAATCTGCATTTAGCCGAATTGGGGCAATTCGTTCAAAATTGCAGCAAAATGACTTCCAATTTTTTCGCAGTTTTTTTCGTTTTGCCCAAAACCGGCCCGAATGCTCTGTCAATTTCAAGGTCAAGCCAAGGCAGAAACAGAAAATAAATCGAGCAGGAAACGACCATGAAAACCAACACACGCTTTATCCAGTCCATCGTGAAAACCGCCAAATCAAATGAAGTGGAAATGCCATGGGCCCGCGGAAAGCGGCGTGAAGCTTTCATCCAAAAACGCAGTGAAAGAACCGCAACGAGCCAAAAGCTGGCCTAAGCACCAACCTCCAAAGTCCTCGGGATATTCATCCCATATGCCTCCTCGGACGAATCGTCCGGGGGGGTGTTTTTATTTCAGACGAATGTGGCAGAGCGGCTGATCTACTGGAAACAAAGCTTATGCAACGCGCATATTTTTTCCCCCAGACGGGTCAATCGATCCTGATTTTTGACAAATGCAGCCTCTGCCCGCAGTTTGTGCACTCGAATTGGAAAGTTTCCGAACCCATCCTGTTCGTGGCGTCGGTGGGGGCCGACACGAGTAAATAGTACAATTGTGAAAGGTATTTCATGAACCTGCCCCCTGCCGCGAGAACACTGCCGTCTCATATGTCTACATCCAACACATCACGCACGTCTGTCATGCCCGATCGTGAACAAAAACCCGCGTTTGGCGTGCGGGTTGCAGATATTGCCGGACTAAAGGCGGACGGTCACACGATCATCGGTCAACGCCGCATTCCTACGCTGCGCATTTTCGACCAAGCCTTTGCAGGTTTCGCACAAGGTACAATCTTTCAGGCGGAAAACGGTCTTCTCGCGATTGAAGACATTCAGCCCGGTGACCGGCTTGCAACAGCGGATGGCGGATCAGAGCAAGTCACATGGATCGGCTCTGCTACATTCTCACCGTCGGATCTTGGCGACCGCATGCATTTGACACGCGTGATGCCGGACAGTTTCGGGGTCAACAGACCAGAAAGCTTTATCAGTCTGGGGCCTGCTGCACGCGTTCTGCAAGCGCCTTGCCACTTGCGCGGGAACGCTGTTGCCACGCAAATGATGACCCCCGCCCAAAGCTTTATTGACGGCGTGAATGTCATCGACGTGATGCCACCGACGCCAATCCGGCTTTTCCATATCGGAATGCGCCGGCATTCGGCATTGATCGCCAGCGGTCTCGAAGTGGAAAGCTATCACCCCGATGCGGCACAATTGCGTGACCTGTCAACGACACTGCGCGATGTATTCCATTCGCTGTTTCCGCATGTCGACAAATTAAGTGATTTTGGGCCTACGGCTTACACGCATGCGCCGGCATCCTAGCCGCCCGGAAACGGCCTAAGCAGTCGCGGCGAGCCGCTCTTCAAGAACATCAAACGGCACGCCTGGATCGTCCTTGGCTACCCGAATGACAAGCGATGTCTTCACGCTTGCGACGTTTGGTGTAGTCAACAGGTCACCCGTCAAAAATCGCTGGAAACTGGAAAGATCCGGCGCCGCGCATTTAAGGATAAAGTCCACTTCGCCGTTCAGCATGTGGCACTCGCGCACCAACGGCCAGGCCCTGCAGCGGTCTTCAAATGCGGTCAGGTCGACTTCTGCCTGACTGGCAAGCCCGACCATCGCAAAGACCTGCACTTCAAAACCCAACTCTCTGGCGTCGACATCAGCATGATAGCCTTTGATGTATCCTGCCTCTTCCAGCGTACGCACCCTGCGCAGGCAAGGCGGCGCCGAAATACCTACGCGCTTGGCCAATTCGACGTTCGTCATCCGACCATCCGCTTGCAATTCTGCAAGAATTTTACGATCTATTGGGTCTAAGCGCATTTCCGGTTATTCTCCCCCCGAAATTTAAGTTTCTTATAGCACCACCCGCAGCGCGCGCAATAATATTTCGCACTTGCGCAAGATTCTTTCCTCCAAGCATCCGAAGAAAGCTGAATTTTTGCCTACGCCATGTGCAGAAATGGGGGTTTAAGCCGTTCCCTTGGACATATATATCCTTTCGTGCTGCTTTTGACCGAGATTGGGGATTCTTATGGGCGACACCCGGCACACACGCGTACTTATCATCGGCTCCGGCCCGGCGGGCTATACTGCTGGCGTCTATGCCAGCCGCGCCATGCTTGAACCTATTCTGGTACAGGGCATTGAACCGGGCGGGCAGCTGACCACCACAACCGAGGTTGAAAACTGGCCCGGTGACAGTGAAGTGCAAGGTCCTGACCTAATGATCCGCATGCAAGAGCACGCCAAAGCGATGGGCACCGAAATCATCGGCGACATCATCACGGATCTTAATTTGGAGCAGCGGCCTTTTGTGGCGAAGGGTGACAGCGGTACGACCTACATGGCAGACGCCGTTATATTGGCGACAGGCGCACGGGCGAAATGGCTGGGCCTGCCGTCAGAAGAGAAATTCAAAGGTTTTGGCGTTTCGGCCTGTGCCACCTGTGACGGCTTTTTCTACCGCGGGCAGGAAATTGTTGTGATCGGCGGCGGCAACACCGCCGTTGAGGAAGCGCTGTTCCTGACCAACTTCGCCTCAAAAGTGACATTGGTCCATCGCCGCGACGAATTGCGGGCCGAGAAAATCCTGATTGACCGGTTGATGAAGAACCCCAAGATCGAACCTTTGTGGTTTCACGAACTGGACGAAGTTGTCGGCTCAGAAAACCCGCTGGGCGTTGAGGCCGTGCGTGTAAAAAGCACACAAACCGGCGAGATCACGGAAATTCCTGCAAAAGGTGTCTTTGTAGCGATTGGTCATGCCCCTGCGAACGAGTTGGTCAAAGACGTGCTCGAAACACATATGGGCGGCTATGTCGTAACCAAACCGGACAGCACGGAAACCTCTATTCCGGGCGTTTTCGCGGCGGGCGATCTGACGGATCACAAATATCGTCAGGCGGTCACATCTGCCGGTATGGGCTGTATGGCCGCTCTTGAGGCGGAACGGTTTCTGGCCGAAAACGAGACACCGGCAGCAGCGCAGGCGGCGGCGGAATAATCCGTATAAAACACGATCGCCGCATGCAAAGCCCCTGACCGGGGTGTTGCGTGCGTTCGGTCGTTTAAGTCCCCTGTCATATGAGGTGGTGAATAACGCTTGAAATTCCTTTTTCAAGCGAGGCCACCCGATGTCCACGACTGCCGCTTTAGCTCATATTCCCGGACCACCAACACCGCCCTTCATCGGCCACACCCTGGCAATTGCCAAGGACAGCTACGGCACACAACAGGACTTCATGCGGCGTTATGGACCTGTTTATAAAACAAAAATGCTTGGCGTTTGGCGCGTAAACCTTTGTGGTCCGGATGCGCTTGAGTATGTGCTGCTGGACAAGGAAAAGAATTTTTCCTCGGCGGGCGGGTGGGACGCGCTGCAGCGCATCTATCCCGGTGGTCTGATCTTGCAGGACTTTGACGGCCATCGCCAGAACCGCCGCATCATGATGGCGGCTTTTCGCGCCAGCGCCATCCGCGACTACCGCGTGCGTATGGGCGATATTATGCAAGATTTGCTGGCCCAATGGCCCAAAGATCAGCCTTTTGATTTTTACGCGGCGATCAAGAACCTGACCCTGCGCATGGGTGGCGCGGTGTTCATGGGCCTGCCACTGGGCGATGATCTGGCCCGTAAGATCAACAAAGCCATTACTAATGAAATTCGCGCCTCGGTCACACCGGTGCGTCGGGCGATCCCGTTTACGCCGATGTGGCATGGTATCCGCGGGCGCAACTTTCTGCGCGAAACCTTCAGGTCCATGATTGCGGAACGGCGCGCACAGGGCGGTGAAGACTTCTTTACGCAGATGTGTCTGGCCAAAGACGAGCATGGCACAGGGTGGACCGAGGACGAAATCCTCAACCAGTTTAATCTACTTATCATGGCCGCACATGACACGACGGCCACGTCGTTAACGGTGATGATGGCTGCTTTGGGCACACATTCTGACTGGCAGCACCGACTAATTGAAGAGGTGGCGGCACTGGGGAGCGGTGACTTAAACGAGAACGCCCTGTCCAAGATGACCGAAACCGACAAGGTATTCCGCGAAGCACTCAGACTGGTGCCGCCTGTTCCGTTCATACCGCGCAAAGCGCTGCGCGATTTTCAATGGCAGGGCTACACGATCCCGGCGGGCACATCGCTGGCCCTGAACCCCGGCGTCACGATGCTGTCGGAAGAGTTATTCAGCAATCCGACCACATTTGACCCTGACCGCTTTGGGCCGGACCGCCTTGAAGAGCGCATTCACCGGTTTGCCTGGACACCGTTCGGCGGCGGCGCGCATAAGTGTCTTGGCATGCATTTCGCGACGATGCAGGTCAAACTTTTCATCGCAACCCTGCTGAGAGACTACAGGACAAGTCTGCCAAATGGCGCGCCTGAGTGGCACCGGATGCCGATCCCCAAGCCAAAGGGCGGCCTGCCGCTGGTCTTAACGCGGCAATAACTCAGTAAGGCCGCAGTTTGCGCTGCGGCCTTGTGTTTCGTTTTTAGTGAACCGGAACCGGTGCGTAATCATTTTGACGCGCCAACTGGAACGCCAGCTTGCGGTCTGCGACAAGCGCCAGTTGCTGGCCTTCGCTGTCATGCACAGCGTACAGCTGCTCCAGCCCTTCGATCTTGCCCTGCACTTCACTTGGCAGATCACTCACATCGACAGTCTTGACGTAGACGATGCGCTTTTCTTCGGACAGTGCCTCAAATGGTTCTTGCATCTCATTACCCCTTTTTGATGTTTATTGTTTGAACGACGGATTGCGGTTTTTCACGTGTCAGATCGACATGCAGCAGACCGTTTTCCATGATCGCCTCGCCAACATCCACGCCATCGGCAAGGACAAAGCTGCGTTGGAACTGCCGCGCAGCAATGCCACGATGCAAAAACACACGGCCTTCGCTGTCGTCTTGTTGCCGGCCTCTGATGACCAGTTGGCGGTCTTCAACAGTGATCGACAGATCGCATTCGGCAAAGCCCGCGACGGCCAGCGTGATCCGGTACGAAAAGTCCGAGGTTTGTTCTATATTGAACGGCGGGTAACCTTCGTTCCCCGATTTTGATGTGCGTTCCAGCAATCGTTCGAGTTGTTCGAACCCCAGCATATGGGGATAAGATCCAAGCGTCATTTTTGTCATGCGACACGTCCTTATGAATCAAGCGACAGTCATTCTATCGGCCCCTTTTGCGGCAGCCTTAGACTAAATATGGGGGGCCATTGCACCCAACGCAAGGGCTATGCGGTTTACACCGGATCGCATATGATACGGGGACCTGAAACAGCGGAATCACCTTGGACATGAATGCACCTACTGATCTGTCAATGAAAACGGATGAGGTGCTGCGCGTTGAACTTGCTGTGTTTCGTCGTGAACACCGTGATCTTGATGATGCAATACATGCTTTGGTAGAACGGGGCACGGGCGACCAACTTACCGTACAACGCCTGAAAAAGCGCAAACTGCGCCTAAAGGACATGATTGCGATTATCGAAGACCGCCTGACACCCGATATCATTGCCTGAACCGGCCAGAGTGCATTGCGCATGGGTCCGGTTTGACTATAGTGCCGCTTTCCTGAGTTCAGGCTGAAGGGGCCTCAGAAATGACCACTCCTCCCGTTGGCATTATCATGGGCAGCCAGTCCGATTGGCCCACCATGCGTGAAGCCGCACAAATCCTTGAAGACCTTGGCATTGCTTACGAAAAGCGCATTGTTTCGGCGCATCGTACACCGGACCGGTTGTGGGAGTATGGCGTGACCGCGGCAGAACGAGGCCTGCAGGTTATCATCGCCGGTGCCGGAGGTGCTGCACATCTGCCGGGCATGATGGCGTCCAAAACGCGGGTGCCCGTGATCGGCGTGCCGGTCCAGACCAAAGCGCTTTCGGGTGTTGATTCCCTTTATTCCATTGTTCAGATGCCGCGCGGTTATCCTGTCGCCACAATGGCCATCGGGGCTGCAGGGGCGAGCAACGCCGGTTTAATGGCTGCCGGTATCCTTGCATTGCAAGACGCTGAGCTTGCGGGACGGCTCGATGCATGGCGCAAGGCCTTGTCTGCATCTATCCCGGAGGTGCCAGTTGATGAGTGATCCGCTTGCGACAGGCGCAACCATCGGCATTCTGGGCGGTGGGCAATTGGGGCGCATGTTGTCTGTCGCGGCATCCCGTCTCGGGCTGAAGTGCCATATTTTCGAGCCCGGGGCAGAACCGCCAGCGGCTCAGGTCGCGCACGCGGTTACCACTGCGGCCTATGAGGACCAAGCTGCCTTGCAGCGCTTTGCCCGAAGTGTAGATGTGGTCACCTACGAATTTGAAAATATCCCAACGGCAGCGCTTGATACAGTTGAGGCGATCGCACCCATTCGTCCCGGGCGCGAAGCTCTGCGTGTCAGTCAGGACCGCCTTACAGAAAAGGCCTTCCTGCAGGGTCTCGGCCTGACGGTTGCGCCCTTTGCGGACGTATCGGATGCCGCGTCGCTGGATGCCGCGTTGGCCGCTATCGGCGTACCTTCTATCCTCAAGACGCGGCGGTTTGGCTATGACGGCAAGGGGCAGGCACGCATCATATCGATGGATGACGCAGACACAGCCTTTAAGGATATGGCGGGTCAACCTGCTGTTTTAGAAGGGTTCGTGAACTTCAGCCACGAAGTTTCCGTCATTGCCGCACGTAGCAGTGACGGCGCAGTCGCGTGTTTTGACCCCGGTGAAAACGTCCACAAAGAAGGTATTTTGCACACCACAACCGTCCCTGCCCGCCTGAGCGCGTCACAGCGCACAGACGCGGTGTTGCTGGCGGCCAAAATCCTAAATGCGCTGGACTATGTGGGTGTCATGGGGGTCGAGCTTTTTGTCACGCCACAAGGCCTGATCGTGAATGAGATTGCGCCACGGGTCCACAATTCGGGCCATTGGACGCAGAACGGCTGCACCGTCGATCAATTCGAACAGCACATCCGCGCAGTCGCCGGGTGGCCGTTGGGTGACGGCACGCGCCATGCAGATGTTGTTATGGAAAACCTGATCGGCGATGACATGGGCCGTGTGCCACAAATCGCAGCCGAGCGGGACACCGCCCTGCATCTATATGGCAAGGCCGAGATCAAAGCCGGCCGCAAAATGGGCCATGTGAACCGCATTAAACCTTAGACGTCAGCGCGCCAGAAAACGATGTGCTATCTTGCCTGACAGATAGCTGAACTCACCCTTTACCAAGGTGGCTGCGACGCGTTTTGTAGAGCTGTCGAGTATCACCATATCTGCACGCATCCCCGGTGCCAGCGTGCCGCGATCGGTCAGCCCCAATACTTCGGCTGGGCCTGCAGATACCATGTGCCAGGCGTCTTTCCATGATGCGACACCGGTTTGTTCAAGCATCAGTGCAGCACGGCGCGGGCTGGGGTAGTGATAATCGGATGCAATCGCATCGCACAGCCCGAACGAAATCAGATCGAGCGCGCTCACATTGCCCTTGTGCGATCCGCCCCGCACAACATTTGGCGCCCCCAACACGACCTTGTCACCAGCGGCATGGGCCGCTTCCGCAGCCTCAAGCGTTTCGGGAAACTCGGCCACATGCACGTGCCGGTCGTGCCACTGCGCGCGCGTGGCCTGCGTGGCGTCATCATGGCTGCCCATCCGGACGTTTTGGGTCAGAAGCCGCGCGCACAAGTCATCCAACGCAGCCGGCACCTCGGGCGCGCGTGCATGCATGTCCATCAAAAACTTGAAATGCGCATCGGGGTTACGGCCCGCTTTCAGCGCTTGACCAACCATGCGCGGCGGCTGACGTCCCTGCGCCAGCCGGTCATGCGGCAGGTGGTCATTGAACACCACATACCCCACCCCCCATTCTTCAACCAAAGCCGGGATGTCCTTGTAGGTATCAAGCAGATGCGTCTCGAGCCGTAACTGTGCGCGCAAATCCGTGACAAGACTGGGCGCGGTATCTCGGATCGCCTGAAACACCTGATCAGCGAATTCGAGGCCCCGCACACCGCCTTCCCAACTGACAAACTGCGCAAGGACGGCTGTTGTGATGCCGTTTGCCGCCAATTCCGCTTCGACAGCGATAAGCCCCTCGGCCATCTGCTTCATCGCACCGCGCCGCGGTGCGAGATGGCGTTCGAAGCCATCGCCGTGCAGATCAATAATGCCAGGCAAAACCGTATAGCCCGTCAGGTCAATTTCGCACCGTTCCGACACATCCGAGATGTATCCTTCGTGGATGGACAGCGGTTCTGACTGCATCCCTTCTGATCCCAGAACCTGAGCGCCGGTAATCCTAAGGTTGGCCAAATTGCGCCCCCAATCCTGGAACACAATTCCCTCCCGGGCAGCCCAACTGGTCAAGTACCGCGTCAAACCACGTAAGACTGCGATCGAAGGATCCACTTTTGAGAAAGGTCATGACCTGTGCGATTACACGCGGATTGTTCATCATGAAAGTGTGCGTCACCGGTAAAACGATGTGATCGCTCATGCCCGCCACGCGTGTCGATGTGACCGAAACCTTGCCGTCATCCGGCCCCGGCAACAGCGACGAAAAGTAAGGGTTCAGAGACTGGTCGCCTGCGATCACCCCAAGATCGAACGTGACGGGTGGCAAACGTTTTGGCAAATCGTTGTCGCCCGTGCCCAATTGCGCGCCAGCTGGACCATTGATCCAGTCGAAGGCTTCGATGTCATCAAGAGTGTCGACGATTTCGCTGCCTTGATTTGGCGGCCCGAGCATGACCACGCGACCGATACGGTCGCTCCCGACATCTGCCGCCCACTGCCGCAAAAGGATCCCACCCATGGAATGGGTCACGAAATCGACCCGCCGCGTTGGAGCGCATGCACGTACTGCATCAGGCAAAGTGCGTGCGACAAGTTCTTGCACAGGTGCTTCGGTTGACGGGTACCCCGGGCGCACAACGCGATAGCCCTCAGATGTGAGGGCCGCTTCCATTAAGGCGAAAGAGAATTCTGTGCGCGCCAAGCCATGCAACAGCACGACGCAGCGCGCCTGCGCAGGAACTGCGAAGCTCACAAAAAATATGAATGCCAGAAAACTAAAAAGTCGCCACGTCATGACGCTTCAGATAGAGCTAGTCGGTGAGATAAAAAAGCGTAACGTTGCGCGTTTCCGGAGGATATTTTCAAAATGCGCCAAAAATCGCCACGTATTGCGGTGCGCGCCGTTCTGATCCACGACAACAAACTGCTTTTGGTAAATGCCTGGCCAGATGGAAAAAGCAAATTGCTCTGCGCACCGGGAGGCGGCGTGGAACCGGGCAGCGCCCTGCCGGACAACCTGATGCGCGAAGTTTACGAAGAAACCGGGCTGCGCATCAGCGTCGGCGCTGTCTGTCTGATAAACGAATTCCATGACCCCAAGAGCGGGTTTCATCAGGTCGAGGTTTTTTTCCGATGCCAGTTGACCGGAACAAGTGACATTGACCCTATGTGGCAGGACCCCGAACGCATCGTTTCTGAGCATCACTGGGTCAGCGCGCAGGACTATGAGCGGATAATGGTCAAGCCGGGTGGTTTGAAAGAGGTCGCCTTCGGGACGGACATAGGAATCACTTATGACCCGCTGGAGGAGATTGTCTGGTAACCGCGAGCGCAATCCCTGCAATAACAAGAGCCGCCGCGAGCAAGACGGTTACGCTCAAACTCTCGCCCAACAGGATGCTTCCCGCAAAAATAGCAATCACGGGCACGCTGAGTTGAACCACCGGTGCCACATTTTGCTGCAAATCAGGCAAAACGCGGTACCATAGTGCATAGCCCAACCCCGAGGTGACCGCACCACACACGACGGCGATTGCGATGCCGACAGGCGTGGCATGCGACAAAAACGGCAGTGACAGCAACAGCGTGATGGGCGCGCAAATCACAAAATTGGCCGCTGTTGTCGAGAGCGGGTTGCGTGACGACCTGCCCGACAGAGTATAGATTGCCCACCCCACACCAGCCAAGACCATAAAGGCTGCACTGCGCGCAGAGCCGCTAGATGATGTATCCGGCATCAATGCAAGCAACAGTCCGCCAAAGGCAATGGCGGCCCCCAGTAGCTGACGCGGCGTCGGCCGCGCACCTGTCGCAGCAGTATACCCAAACATCGTTATCTGCACGACACCAAAGAGGATCAGCGCGCCGAGCCCCGCATCGAGGGTGATATAGGCAAGTGAGAACCCAAACATATATGCCGTTAGGCTTAAGGCACCGATCGCGCGGGCACGACCTTTCCATGGGAGAGGAGAGCCGGTCCGGATCAGCAAGAACGCAAGGAAAGCAGCACCCGATACTACCCGTATCAATGCAAAGCTCATTGCATCAATATGGCCTGGTTCAACAGCCATCCTTGTCAAAACCGAATTTGACGCAAAAGCGATCATGGTAAAAGAAGTGAGCAAAAAAACACGCATATGTGGCAATACCCATATGCGCAGCATAGGCCAAGCGGCTTTGCTGCGCGCTTGGTTTGCGGGGCATTGAAAACCTATGCGTTAAAGATGAATTCATCCGCATCGAGCAATTGCATGGCAAGATCAAGCAGGTCTTGCGGATCTTCTGTTGCAACCAAACGATCATCGTCATCACAGCGCAAAACCATACCATCCGCACCCATCGCAAGCTTGTTGCGCTGCTTACCGACCGGCGTCTAAGCGAATGGAACATGGTGCGATTTATGTTGCGGCTTGACCGGCTGACGTGGGCGCGGGAGATGTTGCGCAGCGTTGCGCACTTCTTCCAGGAGGCGGCGCAGCGATTGTTTGGTCAAGTCGGGCTTTTCGATAAATCGATTGCATCCTGCCAGCCGTGCAGCGGAGGCAAATTCGGGAATATCCATTCCCGATATCATAACGACGTTTGAAGTGTCCCCCAACCGCGTTTGCGCAACATGTCCAGCGCTGCAAAGCCGCTATCAACCGGAAGGCGACAATCCAGAATATAGAGGTCATGAGGTCCACCACTGAGCTGAATTTCGAAATCTTGCACCGTTTCAGCTTCATCCAAGAGTACGAGCATGTCCAGTTCTGCACACAAACGGCGCAGCTTGGTCCGGTCAAACAGGCTATCGTCCAGACAGAGTACTTTGCAGGGCTGCGCTGATCTATTGGTGGCATTCATTGCGCCGGCATTTTCATGTAACAATTCAGTGTCCCTTACTACGGGTTGTGCGCCGGTGTGAGAGCATCGCGGCAGTGACAGCACCTTTTTCCGGCAACTGTATTTCAACCGTTGTGCCACGCCCATCGGCCCCTTCTGACAAGGTAACGCCGCCGCCATAGCAAAGGGCGATCTTGCGGACGATCGTCAAACCCATCCCACTGCCCTCGACTTCGTCTCTCGGGCGCAGGGTTGTCATGGCCGAGAAAACCTTTTCCCGATATTGCGGTAGTATTCCCGGACCATCGTCCGCAACCTGCAACACAGTTCCATCGACGTTTCTTTTGACGGTGATGGTGATTTCACCAGACCCTTTGTCATGATGTTTGATCGCATTCGACACCAGATGGGTGAGCAGCGTGAACGCGTCACGCTCACCCAAAAACAGGGTGTTGTCGCAGAGATCTGCCGTCACGGTAAACCCTTGCGGGATCCGCATTTCTTCAAGTACTTCGGACAAGGCTACGTCGACTTCAATCTCGGTCAGATCCTGCATCCGCCCCACCCTTGAAAAAGTTAGCAAATCGACAAGCATACGATCCAGCCGCCCCGTATGAGTGTTCATCAATTCGATGCTTTCAGCGACAGAACCTTCCAGTTTAACGCCCGCTTGTGCCAGATCTTCGGCGATCCACTGCGGCAATTCGATGAGCGCGCGTACAGAGTTTCTGACATCGTGACTGATCAAATAAATCAGATCCTCAAATTCGTTGGACTCGTATGATTTGTCGGCGTGTAGAAGAGATGCATCGCGCGCTTTCTCTGGTGCGGTGTAATCCATTTCAAAAAGCATCCCTTAGAATTCAGTACCCCAAGGCTAGCAGAAGCCATTGAAGACACTGTTAACGCCATGCCACTTACTAGCTTTGTATTTTGCAATCCTTCTTTAACGCTTCGCATCTACTTCTCGGACGAGGCATAGCAAAGCAAGAGGCGATAAATGACGGGTTGCAATCAGACGCCAACGCTGTTGCTCGTTGATGATGACGAGATAAACCGGATCGCATTTACACGCGCGCTGGGAAAGCTGAACCACGACCTTGGCTTTGTGACCGCCGAGGACGGGTTGGAAGCGCTGGAATATCTTCACGAACGGATCGCCCGGAATAATGGAGTTTTACCCCCTGTCATTGTTTTATTGGATGTTTATATGCCCCGCATGAACGGCGCAGAGTTTTGCAATGCACTTGCAGAAAACCCGTGTTTTGGTGATTTGACCGTATACGCATTTGGTACGGCGGATATGCCTGTCGCGATCCGCTCAGTACTTGATGCACATATCGACGGGTATTTGACCAAAGACAGCCCACTAGAGACACTGACGTCCCTGCCACAATTAGAGGCTTATATCCAGATCCCATAAAAAAGGGCCCGCTTTGCAGCGAGCCCCGTTTTTTAGTGCGTTAAAGCGCGTGACTTACATCATGCCGCCCATGCCGCCCATGTCGGGCATGCCGCCACCGGCACCAGCACCTTCTTTCGAAGGTTTGTCGGCAACCATGGCTTCGGTAGTGATCAGCAGACCGGCAACGGAAGCTGCGTCCTGAAGCGCTGTACGCACGACTTTAGCCGGGTCAATGACGCCAAACTTGAACATGTCGCCATATTCTTCGGTCTGAGCGTTGAAACCGAATGCCGCATCGCTGCTTTCACGGATTTTGCCTGCAACTACAGATCCGTCTACGCCGGAGTTTTCAGCAATTTGACGCAGAGGCGCTTCGATCGCCTTGCGAACGATGCTGATGCCAACGTTCTGGTCGCTGTTTGCGCCTTCCAAACCATCAAGCACTTTTCCGGCCTGGATCAGGGCTACGCCACCACCGACAACGATGCCTTCTTGAACAGCAGCGCGGGTTGCGTTCAGCGCGTCATCAACGCGATCTTTGCGTTCTTTTACTTCGATCTCGGACATACCACCGACACGGATCACAGCAACACCACCGGCGAGTTTTGCAACACGTTCCTGCAGTTTTTCGCGATCGTAATCAGACGTTGTTTCTTCGATCTGTGTGCGGATCTGCGCAACACGCGCTTGGATCTCGGCTTTTTCGCCCGCACCGTCAACGATGGTTGTCTCGTCTTTGGTGATCTGGATTTTCTTGGCAGAACCCAGCATGTCCATTGTCACGGACTCAAGCTTCATGCCCAGATCTTCAGAGATGACCTGACCGCCTGTGAGGATCGCGATGTCCTGCAGCATGGCTTTGCGGCGATCGCCGAAACCAGGTGCTTTGACAGCCGCGATTTTCAGACCGCCGCGCAGTTTGTTCACAACCAGAGTTGCCAGCGCTTCGCCTTCGACATCTTCTGCGATGATCAAAAGCGGTTTTTGCGACTGGATGACTTGCTCCAGCAGTGGGACCATTGGCTGCAGCGAAGACAGTTTCTTTTCGTGCAGCAGCACGATGCAGTCTTCCAACTCGGTGGTCATTTTGTCGGCGTTTGTCACAAAGTATGGCGACAGGTAGCCGCGGTCGAACTGCATGCCTTCGACGACGTCTGTTTCTGTTTCCAGACCTTTGTTTTCTTCGACAGTGATCACACCTTCGTTGCCAACTTTTTGCATCGCGTCTGCGATCTGTTTGCCAATCTCGGCTTCGCCGTTGGCAGAGATCGTGCCGACCTGAGCAACTTCGTCGCTGTCTGTTACGTCGCGCGATGCCGCACGGATCGCTTCAACAACTTTGCTTGTAGCAAGATCAATACCGCGCTTGAGGTCCATCGGGTTCATGCCCGCAGCAACTGACTTCATGCCTTCTTTGACGATGGCTTGTGCCAGCACGGTTGCGGTTGTTGTACCGTCGCCCGCTTCGTCATTGGTGCGCTGAGCCACTTCTTTGACCATCTGCGCGCCCATGTTTTCGAACTTGTCTTCAAGCTCGATCTCTTTTGCAACAGACACACCGTCTTTGGTGATGCGTGGCGCGCCGAATGATTTATCCAGCACTACGTTGCGGCCTTTCGGGCCCAGTGTCACTTTAACCGCATCGGCAAGGATGTTTACACCCTTGAGCATGCGATTGCGGGCATCGGTGTCAAATTTGACGTCCTTAGCAGCCATGTTCTATTCTCCGTAAATTGATTTTGTCAGCGTATTAGATCAGACGATCCGGGGCGTTCAGGCCGCTTTTGCAGCAGCGGACGCTTCGATAATTCCCAGGATGTCGCTCTCTTTCATGATCAGCAGTTCTTCACCGTCGATGGTGACTTCTGTGCCGGACCATTTGCCGAACAGGATTTTGTCACCTTCGGCTACGGCCATTTCGATCAGCTCACCGCTGTCTTTGCGCGCGCCTTCTCCGCAGGCGACAACAAGACCCTCAGCGGGCTTTTCTTTCGCGCTTTCGGGGATGATCAAGCCGCCCGCGGTTTTTTCTTCGCTTTCTGTGCGGCGGACCAATACGCGGTCATGCAGTGGTTTAAATGCCATCTTTGCAGCTCCTTAAGGCTCAAAGTTTCTCCGAAACGCTAACCGGCAACACGCCGGCCAGCGTCGTTAGCACTCACTATGCTTGAGTGCTAACGACGCATAGCTAGGCATGCCGCCTGCATGAGTCAACAGGCGCTATCACAAAAAATGTGGGGATTTTTTCGAACAATTGATTCAGTAGGCGGTGTACAGGTTGTCGCAGGCCTAAGACCCGAGGATCTGTGCGGCATTCAATACCGCCTCCGCCCCATTGGGGGATAGTCCGTAGATACCCTTGTCGACTTTTTCAAACCAGTTGTAATGGTCATCGCGCATCATGCGTGTCGCGTTTTCGACACCGGTTTCGCGGGCCACGTCCTTGCCACGGCTGGCGCCTATCTCAAAAAGATACAAAGCAATCTTCAACGCATCCTGCCGGTAAGCTGTCACCAGCCCTTGACGTTGCTGCCCCCCCGCGTTCGGATCCCCGACACGGCGCGAGAATTCACGCAGCAAAGCCGTTTGTTTCTTGGCGGATTTCCGGGGTTGGAACGGCGCGGGATCGCATTGAACGTGCACCAATCCATCCGCCACCCGCACCGTCATCACCCCCAAACCAAGACGCCGCGCCAGAGACACAGACTGCTTTACCGATTTGGCAAAACGTTTGCCGGGCTTATGAGCCACCGCGATGTATACGTCATCGGTTACAGCCTGCCGCGCAACGGCCTGATGAAACAGCGTGAGCGACAGCGCCAGCTTCAGCTCCACCACCAAAGGCGGTTCTGCCCCACGCACGGCCACCACATCCGCCGCACCGACTTCGGATTTGACCACATATCCCTGCGCCTCAAGCAAGGCTTTGACGGGCGGGTACAGGTCGGCTTCTTTTATGGGGGCCAAATCCGTCTCTTTTTCTACATCGCCCTGCATTGGGCGCACCGACATGCTGGCGCAAGACGGCCTTTCAATGCAAGCTACATGTGACAAAGCACCCCAAAACAGGGATGTCGGGGTGACAGCAAAAAGCCGCGTGCTATAACGCGCCAAAATTCCATATTTTATAAACGGAACACGACATGACAACGCTTGTTTTTGGCCACAAATCTCCCGACACCGACAGCACCGGATCTCCGATCATCTGGGCGTGGTATCTCAACCAGATCAAAGGGATCGACGCACAGCCTGTGCTGCTCGGAGAGCCTAATACCGAAGCGCTCTTTATGCTCAAGCGGTGGAACCTCGACAAACCGGAGATCATCAGCCGTTTAGCAGACGGCACGCCGGTTGTGATCGTGGACACCAACAACCCTGCCGAATTGCCTGACAACATTAATGATACGGACATCACAGCAATCATCGACCACCACAAACTGGTCGGCGGCCTTGAGACCAAAGGCCCGATCGACATCCGGATCGAACCCCTGGCCTGTACCGCCACAATCATGTGGAAGATGATCGGCAAACAGATGGCCCAGATGCCAGAAGCGGTCAAAGGTGCGATGCTGTCGTGCATTCTGTCCGACACGCTGGAATTCCGCAGCCCGACCACCACGCAGGAAGACGAGGCAATCGCGCATGATCTGGCCAAGGACCTTGGCGTTGATATCAGCGGCTATGCAGCCGAAATGTTTGCGGCCAAGTCGGATGTGTCTTCGTTCTCGGAAGCTGAATTATTGCGCATGGACAGCAAGGAATACGAAGTCGACGGCAAACAATTCCGCGTCTCCGTCCTTGAGACAACTTCGCCCGCGCAGGTTCTTGACCGCAAAGATGCGCTGATGGCCGCAATGCCGGGTGTGGCCAGCGAGGATGGCGCCGATCAGGTACTGCTTTTTGTTGTAGATATCCTCAACGAAGAAGCGACGCTGCTGGTGCCAAATGATCTGGTCAAAACCGTTGCCGAAAAGAGCTTTGGCGCCAGCGTGAACGGCGACACTGTTGTGCTGCCGGGCATCATGAGCCGCAAAAAGCAGATCATTCCCAACCTGAAGGTCTGATAGGTACCACACACGAGATTCAAGTCCAAAAAGGCGCCATGAAGGCGCCTTTTTCTTTTGCCAGGTCAGTGCACATGTTGGGTATCGTCGTTATTTCTTATCTCTTTGCCGTCAACGCACTGACACTACTGGCATTCAGGACAGACAAAAAACGTGCGATCAGCGGCGACTGGCGCATTCCCGAAAATACATTGTTGATGCTGTCGCTGTTCGGTGGCTGGCCTGCGGCCAAAATCGCACAGCGCAGGTACCGGCACAAAACACGCAAGCAGCCCTTTGCCTTCTTGCTGAACGCCGTTCCTCTCGTCTGGACTGGTGCACTATTCGTGCTGATCGCGCTGGTGAGTCTTCCGGATTTACAACAGCACCTTGTGGACGCTTTCGCATCGGAAACGCATTCAACTCATCAACGTACAACACCCAAGTTTTTCGACAGGATCAGCCACTAGAGACATCTAGGGACTGGTGAACTGTCGCGTTTTTCTAGATAGAACGCAGCAACAGATGAAGTTGAAAGGTGCTGACCATGACCCAGATCATCTCTGAACTGTCCGAGATTTCCGCCCAATACGACGCGCTTTTCGTCGATCTGTGGGGCTGTGTACACAATGGTGTGGCCGCCCTGCCCGAAGCGGTAGCGTCGCTGCAGGTATATCGCAAATCCGGCGGTAAGGTCGTGCTGGTCACCAATTCGCCCCGCCCGCGCGCCGGTGTCGAAAAACAACTGGTACACTTCGGCGTGCCCGACGACGCATGGGACACAATTGCCACGTCAGGCGACAGCGCGCGTTCTGCGATGTATCGTGGTGCGGTCGGCACCGAAGTGTGGCACATCGGCCCCCCGACAGACCTGAAATTTTTCGAGCCACCCAATATCGTCGAAGACCCCATCACCATCACGCGTGTCGATCTTGCTGACGCAAAAGGGATGGTCTGCACAGGCCCCTTTGACAGTCTTGCTGATCCTGCGGTGATGCGCCCTCAATTCCTTGTGGCAAAGCAACGCGGGTTGAAACTGCTTTGCGCCAACCCCGACATTGTTGTCGACCGTGGCGATACACGCGAATGGTGCGCCGGCGCTTTGGCCAAGCTTTACACCGAGATGGGCGGCGAGAGCCTTTACTTTGGCAAGCCGCATCCGCCGATCTACGATCTGGCCCGGCGGCGTTTGTCCGAGCTGGGCGTGGACGTGGCCGACAACCGTGTTCTTGCAATCGGGGACGGCATTCTGACCGACATCGCAGGCGCTATGGGCGAAGACATCGATTCTCTGTTTATTTCCGGCGGGCTTGCCGCTGCAGAGACGAACACCGTGCGGCAACCTGACGCGGAAGCGCTCGAGGCCTATCTAATCAAGGAAAAATCGAACCCCACGTTCACAATCGGTCACCTTCGGTAGGGTCTTTTTACTTGCTTTTCTGCGCCCGCAAAGTAATAAAGTTTCAAGCTTGTCGACATAGTCGTTAGAATATTACCGGAAGGGCCATCATGTTGGATAATCTGCCGCGCGGAACGATCTGCATCGAAGACATCGAAATGGGCATGAGCCGCCATTTGCACAAAGTGGTGACCGACGAAGACATCGAAATGTTCGCGCAGATCTCAACCGACCGCAATCCGGTGCATCTGGATGACGAGTACGCGCAGGACACCATTTTTGAGGGCCGCATCGCCCACGGTATGCTTACGGCGGGCCTCATCTCGGCTGTGATCGGCGAACAGCTTCCCGGCCACGGGACCGTTTATCTAGGACAATCGCTGAAGTTCCTCGCCCCTGTGCGCCCCGGTGACATGGTCTATGCTGAGGTTAAAGTCACCGACATTGACCCGGGCAAGCGCCGCGTCAAGATGGACTGCCACTGTTCGGTGGATGGCAAGAAGGTTCTGGTCGGTGAGGCCACCGTGCTCGCGCCATCACGCAAATTCGACTAACGACACCTGTCAGACCTGCTTGCGCGCCGGCACGCTGAACGCTACGCAGGGCGCATGAAAATCTTGCGTGATTATCAGTTTGTCGATCCCGAAGACCGCGGCGCCAGTGTGGCGATCGGCAATTTCGATGGCGTCCACCTGGGCCACCAATCGGTGATTGATATCGCACGCGACGCGGCGCCGGATGCACCGCTGGGGATTCTGACATTCGAGCCGCACCCGCGCGCCTACTTTGCCCCTGAAGCAGCGCCTTTTCGACTGATGAGCCGCGAAGCCCGCGCCAGCCGTTTGGAAAAGCTTGGTGTTGAAATGCTCTATGAGCTGAATTTCAACGCCGCACTCGCAGCGCTTACCCCGGAAGAATTCGCGCTGCGGGTTCTGAGTGGCGGCTTTGGGTTTTCGCACGTGGTGGTCGGCGCAGATTTCTGTTTTGGCAAAGGCCGCAGCGGCACGGCGGCAGACCTGAAGGCCTACGGTGGCGATATGGGCTTTGGCGTGACCATTGCGCCCTTGATGGCCCATACCGATGTCACTGTTTCCTCTACTGCCATCCGGCAAGCATTAAGTGATGGGAACCCGCGTGCTGCAGCCGCCATGTTGGGCCACTGGCACCGGATCGAGGGGCCCGTGATCGGTGGCGAACAACGCGGCCGCGAGCTGGGCTATCCGACGGCGAACATGTCAATCGACGGGCTGCACCCCCCCGCCTTTGGTGTCTATGCGGTGCTCGTTGATGTTCTGGAAGGGCCGCACACAGGTAGTTATCAAGGTGTGGCATCAATGGGCATTCGTCCGATGTTCGGTGAAAACCGGCCCAACCTCGAAACCTTTATTTTCGATTTCGCTGGGGACCTTTACGGCACGCCCCTGTCGGTCGCTCTGATCGAACATCTGAGACCTGAAGAGAAATTCGACAGCCTTGACGCGCTGATCACCCAGATGGATGCGGACAGTGCCCGCGCCCGTAGTATTCTGGCCGCCCTATGAGCGATCCGATAGACCGGTCCGGCCTGAAGGGGCGTTTTTGGGAAAGAAAACCTCTCAAGAAAATGTCCCAACAGGAATGGGAAGCTTTGTGCGACGGCTGTGGCAAGTGTTGCCTGAACAAGCTTGAGGACGAAGACACCGGCGAGGTTGCGTTAACCCGTATCGCATGCCGTCTGCTGGACGATGCGACCTGCCGGTGCGCACATTACGAAAACCGGCATGAATTTGTCCCAGACTGCATCGTACTGCGCCCTGACAACCTTGATACCCACGCCTATTGGATGCCCGAGACCTGTGCCTACCGTTTGCTGTGGCAGGGCCAACCGCTTCCCGATTGGCACCCTTTGGTCACTGGCACCGCCCAATCGGTTCATAATGCCGGAATTTCCGTTCAGGGAATTACACTTAGCGAATTCGACATCCCCCAAGACGAGTGGGAAGACCATATCATAGAGGAGCCTTCCTGATGTTTCTGGCCTCGGACAATACCGGCCCTGCCCATCCTCAGGTGATGGAGCACATCATGGCCGCCAATGCGGGATATGCCATGCCCTACGGCGTGGACCCGATCATGGACAACGTCCGCAGTATGATCCGCGATATCTTCGAAGCACCGCAAGCAGCCGTTTATCTGGTTTCAACCGGCACGACAGCTAACGCACTGGCGCTGGCGTGCTACTGCCAGCCGTGGGAGACAGTTTTTTGCTCGCCCGTGGCACATATCCACGAAGACGAATGCAACGCCCCCGAGTTCTATTCCGGCGGTGCCAAACTAACCCTGGTGCCAGGAACAGACAAAATGACGCCTAAGGCGTTGCGAAAATCGATCAGCATCGAGGAATCCCGTGGAGTACATGGGCCCCAGCGCGGCGCTGTATCGATCACACAGGTTACCGAACGCGGAAGTGTTTACGCTTTGGACGAGCTTGCCGCACTGACTGACGTCGCCAAATCATTCGGTCTGCCTGTGCACCTAGATGGTGCGCGCTTTGCCAATGCAATGGTCAAGCTGGGGTGCACCGCAGCCGAAATGACATGGAAACTTGGTGTGGACGTCGTCAGCTTTGGCGGGACCAAAAACGGCTGTCTGGGTGTAGAAGCAGTGGTCTTTTTTGACCCTGACAAAGCATGGGAATTCGAGCTGCGGCGCAAGCGTGGTGGGCACCTCTTTTCAAAGCACAGGTATCTGTCGGCGCAAATGCAGGGCTATCTGGAAAACGACTTGTGGATGGAGACCGCCGCGCGCGCCAACGCAAGCTCTCAACGGTTGGCTGCTGGTTTGCAGGCAAAGGGAGCCGAATTTTTGTACGCACCCGATGCCAATATGATCTTTGCGTCCTTCCCCCGCGCGACACATCAAAAGCTGCACGATGCCGGCGCGAAATACTACATTTGGGAAGGCTCGCTTGAAGGGGATGACCCCGATGAGATGCTTGCGGCGCGGTTGGTCTGTGACTGGTCCATGTCCGAGCAGAATATAGACCAGTTTCTAAGCTACCTCTAAAAGCTCCCCGATAGCCGCCGCCGTCTCTTGCGGGTGCGTGATCGGAACCATATGGCCCGCGCCCTGAACGGTAACGCGGCGGGCATTCGGCAACATAGCGTCAAAGGCTTCCATGATAGACGCCACGACCGCGGGGCTTTGTGCACCATCCAACAGAAGCGTCGGCATCCGTGCGCGTGCGATACGTGCAGGCGCCAAAAGACCGGGCCCGTCGTTAAACAAGGCAGGAGATTGCCTTGGGATCAATCCAATACGGTCGATCATATAGCGCCGGACGTTTTCGGGGATCTCTGACCATTTTGTGCCATCCCCCCACATCCGATTGAAAAGCCGTGCAGCAGCTTCCATGTCACCGCGCGCGATCGGCTCAAGGTAGGACGCGGCCTCTGCCAGATGCGCCGCGACGGCATCGGGGTCAGTTTGTTGCGCGGCTGCAAAGTAGACAGGCTCGATCAGCGTTAAACTGCGGATCTGATCCGGCACCTCCAAGGCCATGCGCAACGCGACAGTTGCTCCGAACGAATGGCCAATCAGGTCGACAGGTTCTTCCTGCACCAGTGGCAGCAGGGCGGCATAGGTTACATCGTGCAGATCGCCCTTCAGGTCCCAATCACCGCTTTTGCCATGCGCCGGCATATCGGGGGCCAGTATCGTCAGGCGATCCGCCAGAATACGCGCGACCCCGCGCCACGCACCGCCGTGGGCTTGTGTGCAATGGATGGCAACTGCGCGTCGTGGCCCCTCGCCGAAGACGCGGAGATAGATAGGAAAATCCGCTGTCACAAATCGCCGGCAAGCGTGGCGTCCAGATCGTCAATCCGGTCCTGCCCCCAAAACCGCGCGTCCCCATCCGTGATGTAGAAAGGCGATCCGAAGACACCGCGGTCAACGGCCTCTTCAAGGTTCGCCGCATAGGTCTCTGCGCCTGCCAGCAGGCCGCTGTCTGCCAGAGACGGATCAAAGCCCGCCTCCTCCAGACAGGCGCGCACGACCGCATCTTCCGCGATGTCTTTGTCTTCGGCCCAGACCGCGCGCGTGATGGCGAACATAAGTTTCCCCAAATCGCCGCCCCCTGCATTTTGCGCTGCGATAAACGCATAGGACGACGGTGCACCATTGGTCGGCCAATGGGCAGGTTTGAGGTTAAAGGGCAGCCCTGCTTTTTTGGCCTGACGCACCAGTTCCTGCGCGCGGTATTCAATGCGGCTGATGTGCCGGTCTTTGGGCGGGGTGCCACCAGTACGGGTAAAAAGCGCCATGATGTCGAATGGTTTGTAGGTGATTGTTGCCCCGTGTTTTGCGGCAACTTCTTCGGCACGGTTCCCGGCCAGATAGGCGTAGGGAGAGAGTGTTGAGAAAAACAGGTCGATATGTGCCATTTTGATGCTCCTTGGGGGGGTCTGAGTTCTTTGCTGATTGGTAAGGCCGTGTTAGGTGAAGTCAACATCACGAATCTGTCACATTTCCGTTTCGCTGCTCCCGGAAGGCCATCCCATGCCCCTAGTCCAAGAACCCAAGCTGATCTCAGGCAATGCCAATATGCCGCTCGCCAAAGCCATTACGCGCAGGATGTCGATGCACCGCGGTAAACAGGTCGGCCTTGTCGATGCCCGTGTTGAACGGTTCAATGACGGCGAGATATTCGTCGAAGTCTTCGAGAACGTGCGCGGCGAGGATATGTTTATCATCCAACCCACGTCAAACCCCGCGAACGACAATTTGATGGAATTGCTGATTATGGCAGACGCGCTGCGCCGGTCCTCTGCCGCGCGTGTCACTGCCGTGCTGCCTTATTTCGGGTACGCCCGTCAGGACCGCCGTACAAAAGCCCGTACGCCGATTACGGCCAAACTGGTCGCCAATATGCTGGTTGGTACCGGCGTGGAACGGGTCCTGACCATGGACCTGCACGCCGCACAGATTCAGGGTTTTTTCGACATTCCCGTGGACAACCTATATGCCTCCCCGATCTTTGCGCTTGATATCAAGACCCAATTCAAAGAACGCATGGACGAGTTGATGGTCGTATCACCTGACGTTGGCGGCGTGGCACGCGCGCGCGAATTGGCGAAACGGATCAACTCACCGCTGGCCATTGTCGACAAGCGCCGCGAAAAACCCGGTGAGATTGCGGAAATGACAGTGATCGGTGATGTGACAGGAAAAACATGCCTGATCGTCGATGACATGTGCGACACGGCCGGTACGCTCTGCAAGGCAGCCGAGGTGCTGCTGGAGAATGGCGCAAAAGAGGTTCATTCCTACATCACACATGGCGTCATGTCCGGCCCCGCCGTGGACCGCGTGACAAAATCCGTGATGAAATCGCTGGTCCTGACGGATACGATTGCGCCTACCGCCGCCGTACAAGGCGCACCGAACATCCGCATCGTGCCAACCGCACCGGTGTTTGCGCAAGCGATCCTGAACATCTGGAACGGCACATCGGTTTCTTCGCTCTTTGAGGCAGAAACTCTCAGCCCGATTTACGACGGGATGTACGCGGCAGAATAGACCGCGACTATTCCAGTAAGGCGGCCGGAACAGCTCCGGATTCGGCATCCGCTTTGCGCGACAGAACTGTCAGGCGCGGCTCCCAAAAGTAGCGTTCATCGGCCAGTGTCGGCGACCAGAACAAAAGCCCGCCATAGCGCCACGGGTCTAGCACCACGCCCTCTTCGAGGCTGTCGCCCTTCTGGCTTATGATGGCTGTGCTGTGATCGATACGCAGTTCGCTGCCTTCGGCGATGGCGCGGTGTATCTGCAATGTCTCAAAGCCTTCCTGATTGAGCCGTGCTTCGATATCTTCGGCCCAATGCACGCAAATGCCGCGTTCGCGCCAGCCGTTATTAACCTTGGTGTTATGGATGATCGGATTATCGGTGACGTTATATTCTTCTGCTAGTTGCAGCGAATAGGTATAGGCAATTTCAGCAGCGCGGGCAGCTTCGTCAGGGTCTACATCAGCACCCAGTCCTTTGATCTCGACCGCGAGCATATCGATGTCGTTCTGCGTGACATCGCGCGGCACCGGCCCGCAAGCTGCCAGCAGCACAGACAGACCCGCTGCGCCCATAAGAGTAACCACTCGCGTCATGTCTCGCCTCACCTGTTCGACCTCTGGTTCAGGCTAAGGTATCCGCGGACCAAGTGCAGCTGCAAAGTACAGGTAAGCACGCACAATTTACAATCGATGGAACGCGCATTCTCTTGGTGGGTTGATCCGCCCCTGAACAGGTTTAGCCAAGCTGCTTTGCTTGCCGCACTTTACGCAGACGCAATAAAGACGTGACCCTGAATTTTACCTGAAACAGCAGCACTTCCGAACTGTTTCTCTATGTCTGCGGCCGCAGCATCCGTAATTTCCGCTAGCATCTTGGCGTCGCGTTCTTCCAGCTCATTTCGGAGCGGCGTACCCTGACAATAAGCCACTGCAGGATCACGCGGATTTTTTGCACGGCTTTGCGCTGTAATGGTATGGAAATCAATTTTGCCGAACCCAGCCTTTTGTAAATCATCAATAATTTCTGCGGTATCGTGATACCCGTGAGGGGTCCGCGCCATAAACAACGGCGGATCATCGGGGAAAAACCGCGTCGCAGTCCGGGTCACACTATAAGCAAATTCGTTTTCCTCGATCCGGTCCCATACATTAAAAATGAAACATCCTCCGTCTTTCAAAACTCGCAATGCTTCGCGAAACCCGGCTTGTTTATCCGGGAAAAACATTACACCAAACTGACAGCAGACCGCATCAAAAGCTCCGCCTTCAAAGGGAAGCGATAAGGCATCTGCTTGCTGCCACTCGATTGCATGGGCAGCAGGTTGCTGACGTTTCGCCCTGTCCAACATGGGTTGGTTCAGGTCAGTTACAACATATCGGGCATCCCGGGACAGCATGGGCGCCAAGGCCCGTGTCACCACACCGCTTCCGGCAGCTGTTTCAAGAACCGCTTGAGGTTTTGTATTCGAGACCCTTGTCGCGATATCCGTTGCGTATTTTTCAAAGATTAACGGGACGAGGTATTCGTCATACGTATCAGGGATCGACCCTGTAAATTTCTCATCTATGCGGGACACCGGATTTCCAAGCTTCACCTGTATGCGAGGATAAGTGTATCACAAAATCCTTGCAAAGTCCGCTTGGGCCTCAAATCGGTTGTTTCGCCCAAAACAAAAAGGCCCCGCAGATCTCACTGCGAGGCCTTTGAAATTGTTTTTGTACCAGTCAGACGGTGATATGATCGCCTACTGCCACCATATCGGCGAGCAGTTTTGCTGCGTCATCCACAGGACCTGGCTCGTTCTCGAAGGCCGTCTTGGCTTTTTCAAGTGCTTCTTCGGCCTCTTTGACCATCGCATCGTGATCCGCCTTGGTGACTTCACCCTTGGGAATTGCCCGCTCGGCCAGCACCGAAATACCGCGTGCGCTGATCTCGGCAAAACCACCTGTGACGACATACTCAGAAGTGCCGTCAGGCCCCTCTGTCACCAACAGGCCGGGACGCAGCGTGGTGATGGTAGGTGCATGGTCCGGCATCGCCGTCATGTCACCATCAGCACCAGGTATCTGCACGGCCGTCACCTGCGCTGAGGCAAGCAGACGCTCGGGCGAGACGAGGTCGAATTGGACTGTATCTGCCATGTGTCAGGCTCCTTAAGCGGCGTCTGCCGCCATTTTCTCAGCTTTCGCTTTCACTTCTTCGATGCCGCCGACCATATAGAAGGCGCCTTCTGGCAAGTGGTCATATTCGCCGGCCACAACCGCTTTGAAGGATTCGATGGTTTCGGTCAAAGGCACCTGAACACCGTCAGAGCCGGTGAAGACTTTGGCCACGTCGAACGGTTGGCTGAGGAAACGCTGGATTTTCCGCGCGCGGGCAACGGTCAGTTTGTCCTCTTCCGAGAGTTCGTCCATGCCGAGGATCGCGATGATGTCCTGCAAGGATTTGTAGCGCTGCAAGATACCCTGAACTTCACGGGCAACATTGTAGTGCTCTTCACCCAGAACCTGCGGGTCCATCAGACGTGACGTGGAATCCAGCGGGTCAACCGCAGGATAGATGCCAAGCTCGGAAATCGCACGCGACAGAACGGTCGTCGCATCAAGGTGCGCGAACGATGTTGCAGGTGCTGGGTCGGTCAAGTCATCCGCAGGGACGTAAACCGCTTGCACAGAAGTGATCGAACCGGCTTTTGTCGATGTAATCCGTTCCTGCATCTGACCCATGTCGGTGGCCAGTGTTGGCTGGTAGCCCACAGCGGAAGGGATACGACCCAAGAGGGCCGACACTTCGGAACCGGCTTGTGTAAAGCGGAAGATGTTGTCGACGAAGAACAAAACGTCTGTACCGGACTGGTCGCGGAACTGCTCGGCCAGTGTCAGGCCTGTCAGAGCCACACGCATACGCGCACCGGGAGGTTCGTTCATCTGACCGTAGACCAAGGCCACTTTGGACTTTGTCAGGTCATCCGGCACGATAACCGAGGATTCGATCATTTCGTGATACAGGTCGTTCCCTTCACGCGTCCGCTCACCTACACCCGCAAACACGGAGAAACCCGCGTGCACTTTGGCGATGTTGTTGATGAGTTCCATGATGAGAACTGTTTTACCAACACCCGCACCACCGAAGAGGCCGATCTTACCGCCCTTGGCATATGGTGCCAGCAGGTCGATAACCTTGATACCTGTTTCCAGCACCTCTGATGAAGTGGACTGCTCTGCGAAAGCAGGCGCGTCCTGGTGGATAGAACGCTTTTCTTCTGCGTTTACAGGGCCCTGCTCGTCTACGGGCTCGCCCACAACGTTCATGATCCGGCCCAGTGTGGCGTTGCCCACGGGGATCGAGATCGGTCCGTCGGTGTCTGTAACCTTCTGACCCCGAACGAGACCTTCTGTCGCGTCCATCGCGATGGCACGCACGGTGTTTTCACCAAGGTGCTGCGCCACTTCGAGCACAAGGCGGTTGCCATTGTTGTCTGTTTCCAGCGCGTTCAGAATCTCCGGCAGGTGATCCTCGAACTGGACGTCGACGACGGCGCCGATGACTTGTGTAATTTTGCCGACTGCATTTGCCATGTCGTTTCTCCGGTTTTGTTCTACAGCGCTTCCGCGCCGGAAATGATTTCAATCAGCTCGTTGGTGATGACGGCCTGACGCGAACGGTTGTACTCGATTGTCAGGTTGTCGATCATCTCGCCCGCGTTACGGGTCGCGTTGTCCATCGCAGACATCCGCGCACCTTGCTCGGACGCGCCATTCTCCAGCAGAGCAGAGAATATTTGCGTTGCAACGCCGCGCGGAAGAAGATCCGCCAGAATGGCTTCTTCGTCCGGCTCGTAATCAAAGAGTGTCGAGGCCTCGTCGCCCTCTTGTTCTTCAAATTTTGCCGGGATGATCTGCTGTGCCGTCGGTATCTGGCTGACCACATTGACGAATTTGGCGAAGAAGATCGTCGCCACATCAAATTCGCCAGTATCAAAGCGGCCCAACACGTCCTTGGCGATGCCTTGCGCATCACCGTATCCAACGCGTTTCACATCGGTCAGATCAACGTGACCAACGAACATATCGCCATATTCGCGCTTGAGCTGATCGCGGCCTTTTTTGCCGACGGTGAGGATTTTCACCTCCTTGCCTTCACCTTGCAATTTCGCTGCATGGTTTTTAGCAAGCTTGGCGATGTTGGTATTAAAACCACCGCACAAGCCCCGCTCGGATGTCATGACAACCAAAAGCTGCACCTTGTCGCTGCCGGTGCCCGACAACAATTTTGGCGCAGAATCCGATCCACCCACAGAAGATGCAAGCCCCGCCATCACGGCGTTGAAGCGTTCTGTGTAGGGCCGTGACTGTTCCGCAGCCTCTTGAGCGCGGCGCAGCTTTGCAGCTGCAACCATTTGCATCGCCTTAGTGATCTTGCGGGTCGATTTGACCGACGCGATCCTATTTTTAAGGTCTTTGAGATTTGGCATTGCCTTGTCTCTCCTTAAGCGAAGTCAGATGCGAATTCGCTGATCGCAGCTTTGAGCTTGTCTGCAGCATCGCCCTTGATCTTGGGATCCTCATTGGTGATCCACTCGAGGACGTCGTTGTGCTTGGTGCGCATGTGATTCAGCAAGCCAGCCTCGAAGCGACCGACATCTTTCACGTCAACTTTGTCCAGGAAGCCGTTTGTACCGGCAAAGATTACGCATACGATTTCCGCGTTTGTCAGCGGAGAGTACTGCGGCTGTTTCATCAGCTCGGTCAGACGCGCGCCCCGTGCCAGCAACTGCTGGGTAGACGCATCAAGGTCAGAGCCGAACTGCGCAAAAGCAGCCATTTCGCGGTATTGCGCCAGAGACAGTTTAACCGGACCGGCAACGGACGACATCGCAGACGTCTGAGCAGACGATCCAACACGCGAAACCGACAGACCGGTGTTCACCGCGGGGCGGATACCTTGGTAGAAAAGCTCGGTTTCGAGGAAGATCTGACCGTCGGTGATCGAAATCACGTTTGTCGGAATAAACGCTGAAACGTCACCACCCTGCGTTTCAATGATCGGCAGAGCCGTCAAAGAACCGTTACCCGCGTCGTCACCCAGTTTGGCGGAACGCTCAAGCAGGCGGGAGTGAAGATAGAAAACGTCGCCCGGGTAAGCTTCGCGGCCCGGTGGGCGGCGCAGAAGCAAGGACATCTGACGATAAGACACGGCCTGTTTGGACAGGTCATCGTAAACGATCAGAGCGTGGCGGCCGTTGTCGCGGAAGTGCTCGGCCATCGCTGTGGCAGAGTAAGGCGCGAGGAACTGCATTGGTGCAGGCTCGGACGCTGTTGCGGCCACAACGATCGAGTAGTTGATCGCGCCAGTTTCTTCGAGCTTTTTTACAAGCTGGGCCACGGTCGACCGTTTTTGACCGATGGCAACATAGACGCAATAAAGCTTCTTGCCTTCATCGTCGCCCGCAGCTTCGTTGTAGGATTTCTGGTTCAGGATCGCGTCCAGAGCAACGGCTGTTTTGCCTGTCTGGCGGTCGCCGATGATAAGTTCACGCTGGCCACGTCCAATCGGGATCATGGAGTCGACAGCCTTAAGGCCTGTCGCCATAGGCTCGTGAACCGACTTACGCGGGATGATGCCCGGCGCTTTGACGTCTGCAACCGAAGAACCGGATGCTTTGATCGGGCCCTTGCCATCAATTGGGTTGCCCAGACCGTCAACAACGCGGCCCAGCAGTTCGTCGCCTGTTGGAACGGAAACGATCGAGTTCGTGCGCTTGACCGTGTCGCCTTCTTTGATGTCGCGGTCGGAACCAAAGATAACCACACCGACGTTGTCGGCTTCGAGGTTCAGCGCCATGCCCTGAATACCACCGGGGAATTCGACCATTTCACCGGCCTGAACATTGTCCAAACCGTATACACGCGCGATACCGTCACCGACGGACAACACGCGGCCAACTTCGGCTACTTCGGCTTCTTGACCGAAATTCTTGATCTGGTCCTTAAGGATCGCAGAAATTTCTGCTGCTTGGATACCCATTTATCCGACCTCTTTCATTGCATTCTGGAGGGAATTCAGTTTCGCGCGGATCGACGTGTCGATCATGCGAGAACCAACTTTAACGACGAGACCGCCGATGAGGCTTTCATCAACGGTCGCATTCAACGTAACGGTTTTGCCTGTAGAGGCCTTGAGCGATTTGGACAGTTTGTCGGCCTGCGCTTTGGTGAGTGCCTTTGCAGATAGAACATCTGCAGTCACTTCGCCTTTGTCTTCCGCGATCACTTCACGCAGTGTTGCCAAAAGATTTGGTACGACGAAAAGGCGGCGCTTTTGCGCCATAAGCGCAAGCGTATTTGCCATTGTGCCTGTCAGCCCCATTTTCGCGGCCAGCGCAGAGATCGCGGTGGCTTGTTCGTCGCGTGTATAAATGGGCGAGCTGATAAGTGCGCGGAAATCTTCACTATCCGCCAGAGCACTTTGCAATGTATTGATATCGTCTTCGAGAGCTGCGAGCGCTTTCTCTTCTTTGGCGATCTCGTAGATTGCCGTTGCATAACGCACAGCAATACTTGTGGAAATCGAAGCTGGTTCTGACACGTCCACCCTTCCGATGTTATTGACCCGGCGACGCGCACTGTTCGCGATTCCGAGGAAGTTTGTGCGGCACGAGAGGTTCGCGCCGATGGAAATCAGCGGTGATGTAGCAGAGGCAGTGCCACCTCGCAACATGTGATAGCGCAACAACCATTTTGGGGTTTTCCTATGTTTTCAGACGCTTGGCAAAAGTGCGACGGTTTGGCTCGGCAAAAAGTTTCATTTTTGCAGCCTCTTGGACAGAAAAAGGCGATTCTGCGCTGCCGAAAGACACACAAAATACAGACGGTTCGCGTTTAAACCGGTTTGGCGGACGGGTTGAGAACACTCACAGGCTTGATAGCACGGTGGCGTTGCACTTCACCTTTTGGCGGATAAACCAGTTTAGTCGCTTCCACCATAAATGCCCCGCCCGCAAGGAACGTTGGCATCCGTCGTCCGATCCGTTCAAGCGCAGGGCCGGATTTCATCCATACCTTTCTGGACGACGGTACCTGGTACAAAGCGCCGAGGTGGCGTTCAGGCAGGAACTGGTGTTTGCGCAACTGGGTCTCAAGCTGACCTGTTGAATAAGGTCTGCCATACCCGAACGGGGTGCGGTCGCGACGCGCCCACAGGCCCGCGCGATTTGGCACAATGAAAAGCGCGCGCCCCCCGGGCCCCAGAACCCGCCAGCATTCCTCTAGCAGATCTGACGCTCGCTCGGATGTCTCCAACCCGTGCAGCAGGACCAGCTTGTCCACATGACCAGTCTCAATCGGCCACAGCGTTTCCTCGGTCAACACAGACACATTCGGCAAACCCGAAGGCCACGGCATGACCCCCTGCGGTCCGGGCATCAGTGCCAT
>Ga0316197_10000317_pt1 | contig 34294 bp, 28 predicted proteins | sample OudBiesiAoxic_MG_FD_204939 | JGI IMG/M metagenome (GOLD analysis project Ga0316197, IMG submission 204939) | Coastal sediment microbial communities from Oude Bieten Haven, Netherlands - site A oxic | ecosystem: Environmental > Aquatic > Marine > Coastal > Sediment | place: Netherlands... | reverse complement strand
CTAGGTAATTTAGTAAGCTCTTCTAATAACACTCCATTTTCATAAAGATCTACGATTGCCTGTAGAGTAAGCTTTCTTAACTCCTTAACTGAATTTAATTTTATGCTCATATATCCTCCCAATTATTAAAATATTTGTAATAATTATATACTTATTTGAGAATAGTGTAAAGTAAAATTAAAAATTAATTAAGCTATACTTAAATAATTGAAGAAAAATATTTTGGAATATTGTTTTTTTTTAATAAAAAAAGGCCTTTTTACGTTAAAAAACTATCAATTTGGTCTTAGTTTAATTTAAAGAGGTTTGGGTAGGTTTAGTCGTGAATCATTTAAAAATCAAAGTTTATCTCTTATTATAAGTCATATCCACATGGGGGATTCCGTCCTCTAAATAAACCTCAGAAACTGCTTTAAAACCTAAACTTTTATAGAAATTTTTTAGATAATCTTGTGCTCCTATGGTTATTTTTTTTTCATTCCAATTATTGATTATATAATCTATTCCAGCACAAACGATTTTTCTAGCTAATCCTTTTTTTCTTTCTTCAGATGTTACTAAAACTCTTCCAATTGAAGCGTCATCGTATGAAACACCTGATTTTATAACCCTTAGATAGGCAATAATTTTCTCATTTTCTTTTATCATGATATGAATAGATTCTATATCTTTTCCATCTTCATCATTGTAGACACAATTTTGTTCTACTACAAAGATCTCCGATCTTACCCTTAGTATTTCATATACTTCTCTCGGTGTTAGTTCATTAAATGTTTTAATTTCTAAATTCATTTTTAATACCTCCTTTTATTTCCTTTTTTTATATCTTTCCATTCTTGTTCAATATTTATTCTCATCCTATGCAGAAGTTTAAAAATCATCTCTTTTTCTTCTGTACTCATTCCTTCCATGGCTGACTGGACTGTGTATTCTTCCTCTCTTTGAAGGAAGGGGTAGAGTTCTTTTCCCTTGAAGGTACAGTAGAGTTTCAGTTCCTTTTTATTGTTTTCACTCTTTATTTTTTTTACCAATTTCATTTCTACCAACTTTTTTATTGCTTTGGCTGCAGTAGTCCTGTCTACTTTGAGAATATCAGCCACCCTTTCCTGAATAATTCCCGGGTTTTCATATATTCTTACTAAATACAGATACTGCCCCTTGGTAAGATTGATCTCCTTAAATTCAATATCACTTATGGTTGCGGTACATCGAGCTATCATTCCGATCTCTCTAAATATTTTATTCATGGAATCTCCTTGTATAATGAAATAGAGCTATATAAGCACTATTTCTAGTTTATTTAATATAAATAAGATATCATTTTTTTGTTGAATTTTCAACAAATTTTTAGAGGAAAAACAAATAGTAAATATAAATCTAGACTTATTGAGAAACAAACTTTGATATGATATTATGTTATAAAAGAAATAGGAGGATTATATGCAAAAAATAATATTAGATTGTGACCCTGGAATGGATGACGCCTTAGCCATTATAATAGGCTTAGCAGATAAGAATATAGATATGCTGGGAATAACTACGGTGGCTGGGAATGTAGAGCTTTCTCATACAACAAGAAATGCATTAAATCTTTTAGAATATTTAAATGAAGATATAGATGTCTACAGAGGATTGAAAAAACCGTTGACAAGAGATTTACATACAGCAACTGAATTTCATGGAGAAACAGGGATGGGAGATATAGATCTGCCAAATTCATCCAAGGAAGTTTTTGAAGGGTATTCAGAATTTTATTTGAAGTGTGCCAAAAAATATCCTCAGGAGATTGAATTAGTTGCAGTGGGACCATTAACAAATGTTGCCAATGCATTGATTAAATATCCAGAATTAAAAAATCTTTTAAAGGGTATAACAATTATGGGAGGATCACTTTGTGGAGGGAATATAACTCCCTATGCAGAGTTTAATATATTTGTCGATCCAGAGGCCGCTAACATAGTATTTAACTCAGGTTTAGAAATAAAAATAATTGGATTAGATGCTACTATGAAAGGGCAGTTTGCATCGGATGAATTGGAGGATATTAGAAAATCTGATTCTAAATACAGTAGATTAACTATGGACATTTTTGATTCGATGTTTAGGGTAAGAGAGAAAATTGGAATGACAAGCGTGGTGTTCCACGATACAATAGCCTTGATTGCACCTATATATAATAAAGCTTTTAAGTTTGAGGAAAAAAGGGTATTAGTTGGGACCGAGGAAAATCGGGGTGAAACAGCTGAAAATCTTAAAGGAGCTAAAATAAAGGTAGCAGTTGATTTTAATAAAGAATGGTTTAAAAAATATCTGATTGAAACTTTAAAATAAATAAAAGGTGGTTTCTGTATCCTACAGAAACCACCTTTTTGAATAGTTAGGGTTATTTTTAAGAAAATAAAAAGAACTTAAAGAGTTAATACCTCATATTCTTCTGGGGTATTTATATTTACAAATAACTTATCGTCATCCATCTCTACAAATTTAACATTGGCTTTTTTTAGAGGGATCATTATTTTTAGATCGTCATTATCTATGGCTTCTTTTATATGTTTAAGTAAACTTATATTGTAAAGAGCACAGAGAGGCTGAGGACGTCCCTTATATAAAGGAATGACAGCATCATAATCAGCTAGGTTATTATAGAAATTTAGGATTTTTTTTTGGTTTAAAAAAGGCATATCACAAGCTACAATAAAACAACTGTCGTTGATAGATGAAAGAGCTGTATAAATTCCTCCTAAGGGTCCCTTGTCTTTTATAAGATCTTCAAATGTCTCGATTTGATATTCTTTATATAGTTTTTTTTCATTGGATATTATGGCTATTTTATCAAAATCGTTGAATTCTTTTAAAACTCTTTGGAGAAAAAATTCATCTTTAAATTTTAAAAATGATTTAGTGAATCCACCCATTCGAGAGTTTTTCCCTCCTGCAAGAAGGGCAATATTTTTTTTCATAATTAAATACTCCTAAAATTATAGATTTTATATCTACTTAAATAATATCATATGGAGTTTTAAACTTAAATAATTATTTATTAAACTTAAATTATTTTTCTTTGATGGCATCTACAGGACAGACAACAATACAGTCTCCACATACGTCGCACTTTCTGTTATTGATAACATAATCTTTATTGACCTTGTCTATAGCTTTAAATGAACATTTTTTAAAACATTTTCCGCATCTTATACAGTTATTCTTGATATTCAAGCCAAAGACCTTATTACTGAAACCATTAAAAGAGAAATTTGTTCGAAGTAGCTTATGGTCACGGAACTTGGTTTCAAAATCAAAATCGAAAACCTCCCCCTTACCTCTGTATAAAACAAAAATTCTAAGAGCGGGATATTTTTCCACATCTTTAATTCCTACGTCAAATAATTCTTTGTTTATAGTTTTGTTTTTAATTTCTTCTAGGGGGATCTCTTTGATATCTCCCGTTATTCTCATTGAATATCCAGGTTCGAATTCTGGCAATCCGTCTTCACCATGATTAACCTCAGTAGATCCATACAAACCACATACAGATACCTTTTCTTCTTTTTTTAGCTGTTTATAAAAAGGCTTTGGAAACATTACCCGAAAGTATAACCCCTTGTCATCATAAGCAAAAAAATGTGCTATTCTTGTTTCTGGATACCCTTCATTGATTGTGGCAAATGTCAGAGATCCAATTTCGTCAAACTTTTCATAAATTTCTTTGATATTCATTTTATCCTCCTATTTAATTTTAAATTTATATAATTTTTTTATATGAGAAGTACTCCCATTATTAAAAATCCTGCCATTGAAAGTCCCCCTGAGATGAGGGCATATGGAATCTGAGTTCTCACATGGTTCATTACAGGAACTTCTGAGATCATGGAGGCTAAGATTGTAGAATCTGATATAGGGGAACAATGATCCCCAAAAACAGCGCTAGACACAACTGCACCTATTGTCAGATGGATGTCCACACCTAATTTTGCAGCCATGGGAATAGCTATGGGAATGAGAATTGCGGCTGTTCCTCCGCTGGTTCCAGTTGCAAATGATACAATAGATCCCATCAAAAAAATCACTGCTGGTAAAAGCATAGGGTTCATATTAGTACTCATTTGGGCTATATAGGAGCCTAAACTTAATTTTTCCATTAAATTACTTAAAGTAAAGGCCAAAACCAATATAATTGTGATTTGAAGAAAATTTGCCATTCCTTCTATACACCATTCTATATATGTCTTAGGTTTTACTATTCCCTGAAAGACATAGTAGATTCCAGTAAGTATTAAGGTTATTATTATCCCGTTAAATATTGCCACGGCTCCATTTCCAGAAGATATACTCCCCTTTCCGGTTATATATAAAATTTCAAAGATACTGGTTATTAAAATTATTGTGGGTAAAATCATATTTCGTGCTCTTGGGTTTTTGATATGATCATTTTTCTTTAAAGGAGTTTCGATAGTTGTTAAATCATCATCGATAAAACTACTCATAACCTTGAGATCTTTTCCTGTTATAATTGTAATTCCAACCAGGATTATTGCAAAGATACTATAAAGCTGAAAAGGCATTGACTTTAATACATAAACAAAGGGATCTCCAGTAATAGTTCCGGCAGAAATTTGGGAACCTATCATGGTCATAAGAAATGCCCCTGCGGCATTTATGGGGAAAAGCCAAGCTACAGATGCAGATGTAGAGTCTGTGATGTAGGCCAATTTTTCCCGAGGGATTTCATATTTATCAAAAAAAAGTTTGGCGGATATGCCAGATATAACTGTAGAACTGGTTGCTTCTATAAAGATTAGTAGTCCAATTATATAGGCGATGAGTTCAGCTCCTCTCTTAGATTTTACGATTTTTTTTTCTTCTGCTAAAAATATAAGAAGACCTTTTATCCCTCCGGAAACTTCTATAATATGCACAAATGATCCGATCATAAGGCAGAACAATATTGATCGAACAGCCCATCCATTTAAGAAAACATCTGCGATACTATTTAATCCTATGAAAATACTTTCTCCGGAATAGCTCAAAATCAAACCGGAAGAAATGACGCCGGATAACAGGGCGCTAAAAACGTCTTTGGTTATAAAAGCTAATGTAATAGCTATAATTATTGGTAGGAGTGAAATCCATCCATAATCCATAAATCTAACCTCCATTTACTTGGATGTCCAAGTATTGTTTTAAAAAAATAGAATTAGTATTACTAATTCTGATTTTCTTGTTTAAAATTATCATATATTTTGTTTAAAATTTTTCTAAAAATTTCTTTTTCTTCTTCTGTTACTCCGTTAAACTGAATCTCATATAATCTTTCAGAAATTTTTTTAAATCCTTCTTCCAGTTTTCTTCCTTCAGGTGTTAAAAATACAAAGTTTGACCGCTGATCGTTTTCATTTTTCTTTGTTTCAGTAACTCCTATTTTATTTAGTTTTTTCACCAAGGTGGTTACAGTTGAACGATCTTTGTTGATTTTTTCTGCAATCTCAGTCATAGTAAGCTCTTTGTGTTCTATCAATGTTACTATGATCCCTCCGTGGGAAGGAACAATTCCTTTCATTCCTATTTTTTCCAATTCGGAAATAATAAAAATATTGGATACTTCTTTTATTCGGCTTATTAAATTAATCGTATTATCATATCTCATAAAAACATTATACTTGGACGCCCAAGTAATGTCAAGAGTTTTTCCTATAAATTCCATTAATTTTCTGTCAAGACCGACAAATAACGCTCTACGCCAATTTTTTTCTCTTGCCTCTCTTACTTGAATAAGATGAGTTTCGGTATCGATATGTTTAAACATAGGTTATTCCACCTAATAATAGCTTTAATTAAATTATTTTAAAGGTTTTTTTATTTTTTTTAGTATCTAGTATACTAGACTAGACATTAAATAAATTATTTTATTATTTTAAATGAATAAAACCTATTAAAGGAGAGGAAAATCATGAAAAAATTGATAGCATTATTAATTATTTTAATGAATTTCACCCTGTATGGAACACAGTATGAAAAAGCTATATTTGCAGGGGGATGTTTTTGGTGTATGGAGGAGCCCTTTGAAAAGATGGAGGGGGTTAAGTCTGTAGTGTCAGGATATACAGGGGGTACTACTATTAACCCAACCTATAATAACTATGGTTCAGGGGGCCATATCGAAGTTGTAGAGGTTATGTTTAATCCATATGAGATAACTTACCAGGAGCTTTTGAAGATCTATTGGAAACAGGTAGATCCAACAGATTCAGGGGGACAATTTGTAGACAGGGGACACGAGTATACTGCGGCAATATTTTATCTTAATGAGAATCAAAGAAAATCTGCAGAGTTATCTAAAAAAAATCTGGAAAAAAGAGGGGTGTATAAAAACAAAATAGTTACTCCTATCTTGCCTGCTGTTATTTTTTATAAAGCTGAGGAGTATCATCAAAATTATTATAAGAAAAATTCATTGAAATATAAATATTATAGGAGTAGATCTGGAAGGGATAAATTTTTAGATGAAATTTGGGGAAAAGACAGAAAAGATTGGGGGAGGTATGAGTTGAAGAAAAAATTGACAGATTTAGAATTTAAGGTAACACAGGAAGAATTCACGGAACCGCCATTTGACAATGAATATTGGGATAATAAAAAAGACGGGATCTATGTAGACCTTGTCTCTGGAGAACCACTTTTTAGTTCCATAGATAAATATAAATCTGGAACAGGATGGCCTAGTTTTACCAAACCATTAGTCCCAGAAAATATTATAGAAAAGGATGATACTAAACTTTTTCAAAAAAGAACAGAGATTAGAAGTAAGGATGGAGATGCTCATTTGGGACATCTGTTTAACGATGGTCCCGAGCCTACAGGACTTAGATATTGTATGAACTCAGCATCTCTTAAATTTATCCCTGTAGAAGATTTAGAGAAGGAAGGTTATGGGGAGTTTAAAAATTTATTTAAAGATAGATAAAATTAATACAAATCATTTTTTAAAAAATATGTGATTTGTATACTAATGTTTTATTCCTATTTTAAAAAACTTCAAAGAAAATTTATTTTTATAGAAATTATTCTATGCCACTATAATTTTAGTAATTATGTTGGTAATATATGGATAATTTCTTTTTTTTTAAGTTTAATTTAGCGTAACTTTCACTCTTACATTGAATAAACATGGGAAAAATGGTAAAATGAAAAAAAATATGGGAGGTAATAAGATGAACAAATTTGAAAAATTTTGCAGTGGTGGTGGCTGAACTTCTAAAATAGGACCGGGTGTTCTATCAAAAGTATTGGCTCATATTCCAAAAGCATATGATGAGAATCTACTTATTGGATTTGATAGTGCTGATGATGCTGCAGTATATAAGGTGAGTAAGGATATGGCCTTAATTCAAACATTAGACTTTTTTACTCCCATAGTCGCAGATCCATATACATATGGAAAGATAGCAGCAGCTAACTCTCTGAGTGATGTATATGCAATGGGTGGAGATGTTCTTACAGCATTAAATATAGTATGTTTTCCAGAAAAATTAGATCCTAATATATTGGGAGAGATTTTACGTGGTGGAGCTGAAAAAGTAATGGAATCAGGTGGAATTTTAAGTGGAGGACATTCTGTTAATGATGAAAATCCAAAATATGGGTTATCTGTAACAGGAGTAGTACATCCTGATAAGGTAATAGCTAACAATGGATGTAAGGTAGGAGATAAATTAATCTTAACAAAATCACTTGGAATTGGGATCGTTACTACAGCTCATAATGTAGGAGAAGCCAATGAGCGTTCTTATAAGGAAGCAATAAAACTTATGGAAACATTGAATAAATATTCAGCTGAAAAAATGAAAAACTATCAGGTAAATGGATGTACAGATGTAACTGGATTTGGATTTTTGGGACATCTATCTGAGATGCTTAATGATGAAATCAGTATAGTAATAGACAGTAAAAAAGTACCTTATATCGAGGAAGCTTATAAATATGCAGAAGAATTCTTGATTACATCTGCAGGACAAAAAAATAGAAAACATCTAGGAGATAAAGTCGTTTTAGAGGGAGTTTCATTTCCTATGGAAGAGATATTGTTTGATCCGCAGACTTCTGGAGGATTACTAATAAGTGTAGCGAGTGAAGATGCAGATAAGCTTCTAGCCGACTTAGATGAACTAGATATTAAATCTAGTCTTGTAGGGGAAGTCGTGAAAAAAAATACATTTAGAATGAAAGTTATCTAGGCAATAAAAGGGGGATTTAAAAGTGAAAAAGTTGTTATCAAATCTACCAAAAGTAGATGAATTTTTAATAAGTGAAAAATTAGAAGCATATAAAGATTCTGTTCCATATAATATTCTAATTAAATCTATTCGAGAAGGAATTTCATTCTATAGAGAGGAAATCTTAAGTAGAAAATTTGCAGACATGGAAATAGGGAAAGAAGATCTAAAATTGGAGATTACCAATAAGATAATAAAATTAATCGAATCAAAGAATCAATTGAATCTTAAAAGGGTAATAAATGCCACAGGAACTATTATTCATACTAATTTAGGAAGATCTAAGTTAATGGAAAGTAGTGTGAAAAACATAGTAAACATAGCTAGTAACTATAATAATTTGGAATATGATATACCTACTGGGAAGAGGGGAAGTAGATATTCTCATATTGAAAAATTAATTTGTGATATAACAGGAGCAGAAGGTGCTCTAGTAGTAAATAACAATGCAGCAGCAGTATTATTAGTTTTAGATACACTAACAAAGGATAGTGAAGTAATTGTATCTAGAGGAGAATTAGTAGAAATAGGTGGATCCTTTAGAATTCCTGCTATAATGGAATATAGTGGTTCTAAGCTGATAGAGGTAGGGACAACTAATAGAACTCATAAGAAGGACTATTTAGAGGCTATAACACCTGAAACTAAAGCACTTCTAAAAGTACATACTTCTAACTATAAGATTATGGGATTTACTAAGGAAGTAAAAAATGAAGAATTATCTAAGTTGGCTAGAGATAAAAAATTAATTTCCATTGAAGATTTAGGTAGTGGAGTATTAATAGATTTCGCTAAATATGGATATAAGAAAGAGCCTACAGTTCAAGAGAGTTTGAGATCTGGGATAGATGTAGTTACATTTAGTGGGGATAAACTTTTAGGTGGTCCTCAGGCTGGAATCATAGTTGGGAAAAGACAATATATTGAAAAGATGAAAAGAAATAACCTTTTACGTACTTTAAGAGTCAGTAAATTAACTATAGCTGCTTTGGAAGTTACTTTGAGAGAGTATTTAGATGAAGCAGAAGCTATAAAAAAAATTCCTACTCTAAAAATGATATTAGAGGGGAAAGACGAGGTTGAAAAAAGAGCTCATATTTTATATGGGAAATTAAAACCTTTAGAAACTTTAGAAGTGGATTTAGTGGAGACTAATGCAATGATTGGAGGAGGGTCTATGCCTACGGAACTTATGGATAGTTTTGGAGTAGCATTATCTTATAAAGGTCATAGTATTGTTAAATTAGAGAGAACTCTTAGAAATAATTCATTATCTATAGTTGGTAGAATTCAAGGTGGAAAATTAGTTTTTGATTGTAAAACTTTGAATGAAAACGACATGGATAGCATCTATGAAATTTTAAGTAAAGGAATTGATAAAATATGAGTATAGTAATAGGAACGGCAGGGCATATAGATCATGGTAAAACTACGTTAATAAAAAACCTTACAGGGGTAGATACAGATAGATTACCTGAGGAAAAAAAGAGGGGAATCTCTATAGACTTAGGATTCAGTTACCTAAATTTACAAGATGAAAAAGTAGGAATAATAGATGTACCTGGCCATGAGAAGTTTGTAAAAAATATGATGGCAGGAGCTACAGGGATAGACATAGTTATGCTAGTAGTAGCTGCTGATGATGGGATCATGCCTCAGACTCGTGAGCATTTTGATATAGTTAGACTTTTAGGAATCCATCACGGAGTTATAGTTATAACTAAGTGTGATAAAGCAAGTAAAGAAAGGGTGCTAGAAGTCAGACATGAAATAGAAGAAGAATTAGGAGGAAGTTTCTTAAGTGGAGCTCCTATGATTGAAACTTCTATAGATAACCCAGATTCTTACCAAGAGGTAAAGAATTCATTGAATGAACTAGTAAAGGCTATCAAAGATGAAGAACAGGAAAAAATAGTTTTTAGAATGTCAGTAGATAGATCATTTAGTGTAAAGGGATTTGGAACAGTTATCACAGGAACATCTCAAGGGAAAGACCTAAATATAGGAGATTCATTGCAGATATATCCAGGTGACAGGGTAGCAAAGATCAGAGGGATACAAAACCATGGTATAAGTGTAGATACTCTTAGTGCAGGAAATAGGTGTGCTATAAACCTTGCAGGAATAGACAAGGAAGATATAAAGAGGGGAAGTGTAGTAGCTACTCCTAATGCTCTTTCTGTGACTAGACTTATGGATGTAGAGATAAATTATCTATCTTCTAATAAAAAAGTTTTAAAAAATAACCAAAGGGTTAGATTTCATCATGGAACTAAAGAGATCATCTGTAGAATAAAATTATTGGATCAACAGGAATTAAAAGCTGGAGACAGTGGTTATGCTCAACTAATCTTAGAGAAAGAATTAGTTGGATTCACTGGAGACCTAGGAATACTTCGTAATTATTCTCCTATGTTTACCATTGGAGGAGTAACTATTCTAAATCCATTGGCTGCAAAGGCTAAAAGATTTGATGAAAAATTAATCGAAACATTAAAGGGTGGAAAGAACGATAACAGTATTAAATTATCTAGTGTAATTGAAGAATTAAGTTCTAAATATCCAACTTTTGAAGATATAAAATTAAATTTTGGAAGTGGAGAAGATATCACTGAATCTTTAGAAAAATTAGTTAAAAATAAGGAAGTTTTAGAATTAAAAGCTTTAAACGAAATTGTATATATGCATAAAAACTATTTGGAAGGTAAAAAAGAAGAACTTTTAGTTATCTTAGAGGAGTTTCATAGTAAAAATCCGCTGCTTATAGGAGAAAATACTTCTACTCTTAGAAATAAAGTTTTTTCTAAAAAATTTAAGAATAAAAATTATTTAGAAATTTTATCAAAATTAGAGGATGATAAAGTTATTAAGGTAAATTCTAGTTTAGTTTCACTTTTTGATTTTGAGATAAAATTAAGTAAAAATCAAGAAATAATTAAAGAGACAATATTAAAAATGTATAAAAATAATGTCTATAAGCCTCCTAAATATGAGGAACTTTCAAAAATCGCTGGAGATCCTAAGGAATTAAAGAGAGTCTTTGATATGATGGTATTGTTAGGAAAATTAAAGTTCATAGAAAAGGATGTATTCCTTTTAGATTCGGATTATAATAATCTAATGATGGTAATAAAAGAGCTTGGAGAAGGCGGTAATGAGATTGCTCTTCCTGATGTTAAAGTTAAGATAGAAACCAGTAGAAAATATTTGGTTGCCTATTTAGAACATTTAGACAAAGTAGGAGTAACTAAAAGGGTAGATAATACAAGGGTATTAGTGTAATTTGAATAGAAAAGTTATTAGTTTCGTTGTAAAAAACAAGGGGGGATTAATTTTGATAAAAATAGATGCTATGGGATTGGCTTGTCCATTACCTGTAATTCAAACAAAAAAAGCGTTAAAAAATATAGAGGAAAATGGTCATGTAGAAACAATGGTAGACAATGTGTCTTCTATGGAAAATTTATTAAAAATGGCTAAAGAGATGGGACTAGAGTCTAGTAGTGAAAAAATAGAGGAACACAAGTATAGAGTAGTAATTACTAAGGGAGAAGGTGGAACTACTGTAGTTTCAAATGATACCGTATCAAACGAAAAGATGGTTATAGCTATCTCTTCAGATAAGATGGGAGAAGGAATCGACGAATTAGGAGATGTATTGATGAAGGGCTTTATCTATACACTGACTGAGATGGATACTATGCCAACTACGATTTTATTCTATAATGGAGGCGCTAAATTGACAGTAGAAGATGCTCCTACATTGGAAGATATTAAAACATTAGAGGGAATGGGAATAGAAATACTAACTTGTGGAACATGTCTTAACTACTATAATTTAGGAGATAAATTAGCAGTAGGAGAGGTAACAAATATGTACACTATCATGGAAAGACTACAAGGTGCAGATAAATTAGTAAGACCATAGAAGAGAAATTTCCCTCGCCCTATGAGGGAGAGGGTGTCCGTTAGGACCGGAGAGGGTAAAAGAGACCCTCTTCTTCTTAAGTTTCTCCCACAGGGTGACGAATATTAGAAATCACTTATATATATATAAGTGATTTCTAATATTCGTCACCCTGTGGGAGAAACAAAGCGAGGATAATTATGGGATAGTTAAAAAAAATTAAATAAGAAAAAATTAAAATCTCTCTCCCTATCGACACTTAGAAATCACTTTTATTTACAAGTCATTTCTAATATTCGTCGCCACGGGAGAGTGCCGACAGGCGAGAGAGGGTAGTATGAAAAAAATAGAAGAATTTAACCTTATCTCCTTTGAGTCTACTCATATGGCGATAAAGAGTGAAAAATTATTAAAAGAAGAAGAGTTAGATATAAGAATAATTCCTGTACCTAGGGAGATAACATCTAGTTGTGGTTTGTCACTACGTATAAACCCTATAGATTATAAGAGATCTAGAGAGATTTTAGATGGAAATAAGATCGAATTTTCAGGGTGTTATTTAATAAAAAAAATTGGCTTGAAAAAAGAAGTTCTTGACATTGCTAATTAAATTATTGTAATATTAGTTATAAAATATTTAAACCCATATATTCTCATAATTTGGTTGAGAGTTTCTACGAGTCACCGTAAATGGCTTACTATGGGGTTAATTAATTGTAATTTCTTCCATGGATTTGTAAAAACTTTTAGAAGTTTTTCTAACTATATACGATTGAATTATAAATAATGAACCCCTTGTGTAAAGCATGGGGTTTTTATAATTTTAACAATTATATTATTAAAAAGGGAGAAAAAAATGGATTTTTTTCAATTAGAAAAGCATGGAACAAACGTAAAACAGGAGATAGTTGCAGGAGTAACTACATTTTTAACAATGGCCTATATTATATTTGTTAACCCAGGAATATTAGGTGAAACTGGAATGGATAAAGGAGCATTGATAACTGTTACTTGTTTGGCAGCCTTTATAGGAACTATGATAACAGCTCTATGGGTTAATGCACCATTAGCTATGGCACCTGGGATGGGATTAAATGCATTCTTTACTTATACCTTAGTATTTGGAATGGGAGCCACTTGGAATGTAGCCTTGGGAGTAGTCTTTATATCAGGAATCGCATTTTTATTACTTACAATGACTGGATTTAGAGAAAAAATAATAGATGCTATACCTATTCAACTTAGATTAGCTGTAGGAGCGGGAATTGGATTATTTATTGCATTTATTGGAATGCAAAACTTAGGATTGATTGTAGCTAACCCAGCAACATTAGTAGGATTAGGACCTCTAAGTCCCACTGTAATCTTAGGGTTGATAGGACTTATAATTATGGGTGGATTAGAGATAAAACAGGTAAAGGGTGGAATCTTAATAGGAATAGTTATAACAACTGTCTTAGGAATGATTTTAGGGTATGTAGAATTACCAAGCGGAATAATGTCTACTCCTCCAAGTATAGCACCAATAGCCTTTAAATTAGATATATTAGGAGCTTTAAAAGTTACTATGATCGGACCAATATTTTCATTTATGTTTGTAGACTTATTTGATTCAGTTGGAACTATTGTAGCTTGTGCCAATGAAGCTGAGATGATAGATGAAAAAGGAAAAATTGAAAATGTAAGTAAGATATTAGAAGCCGATGCAGCAGCCACTGTAATAGGATCATTATTAGGAACAAGTACTACTACTACATTTGTAGAGTCTGCTTCAGGAATTGCTCAAGGTGGAAGAACAGGACTTACATCTGCTACAACAGCAGTACTATTTTTCTTAGCTATGTTCTTTACTCCGATAATAGGAGTAGTACCAGCATTTGCTACAGCACCAGCACTAATTATTGTAGGTGTATATATGTTTAAGAACCTTATAGACATTGATCTGCATAAGATAGAGGTTGCTATACCTGCATTTTTAACAATAATTTTAATGCCTTTAACATATAGTATCAGTACAGGGATTACTTTTGGATTTATTTCATATGCAGTTATAGAAATTTTATCAGGAAAGATTAAAACTGTAAAACCAACTATGTGGATAATTGTTGCTTTATCTATGGTAGAACTATTATCTAAATAAAATTAATAAAATAGATAGCAGTTTTAAAGGGAGAGACCCTTTGAAACTGCTTTTTTTTTGTGGTATAATTATGTTATGGAATAGAGGGGGAGGGTTGATTATGAAAAAAACTATGTTTGTATTCGATTTTGACGGGACCATAGCAGATTCTTTACATATGGGGATAGATTTATATAATAACCATATAGCAAAAAAACTCAGATGTAAGAAGATAGAAAAAGGTGAAATAGAAGATTTAAAGGGAAAACATATCTATAAACTGTTGAAAGAACATGATATCAATCTAATTAAATTTCCGATTCTTTTGTATAGGTTAAAAAAATTGATGTCTCAAAAAATGGATGGAATTCCTCTTATAGACGGAATAAAGGAAGCTTTGATATCATTACATAAAATGGGGTATAAGATGGGAGTACTGACTTCTAATAATAAAAAAAATGTAGATACTTTTTTGAATCATTACGAATTAAGAAATTTATTTGAATTTATTTATTCGGAGAAAAATGTATTTGGAAAAGATAAAGCTATAAATAAAGTTATGAATATGGAAAAATTGGATAAGATAATATATGTAGGAGATGAAACTCGTGATATAGAGGCATGTAAAAAAGTAGGAGTGCCTATTATTTCGGTAGGATGGGGTTTTAATACCTCTACTAACTTAAAAAAACATGAACCTGATTATTTTATAGAAGATCCCAAGGGACTCATTGAGATAGCAGAGACTTTAGTGTAGAATAAAAAAAGATGACTTTTACATAAAAAAGTCATCTTTTTTATATATAAGATTTTTATTATTCTAGAAAAGTTAATTTTGTAGTGACCTCTACCTCTACCTTCTAAATGTTATAAGATAAAGTATTCTTTCAACCTTCTTAAAGTCGTTATATAGCTCGATAATGACTTTCTTATTCATTTCTTTGAAGATACCCTTCATACGGGAAGAAATGTCAATACACGTTATAATAGGGCCCTTCTCACCTTTGAATTTTATTTTTTCTTTAATTTCTTTTGCTTTTGGAAAAATTATCCAAATTCTTTTTTCTATTTATAACAACAAAAAACAGGAAAAATTTTCCTGTTTTTTGTTGTTATTTATTCTTTTTTTATCGAATTGAAATATTATAATTTTCTAGCTTTATATGTTGTATGCAATAGAACATGGGCTTTATGTCCATTAGGTTCTCCTAAGAATTCCTCGTACAATTTAATTATTGTTGGATTCTTATGAGAAGATCTATGTTCTTTATTACTATCAATACTATATAGTGCATCCATTCTTTTTTGCTTTGTTTCTTTAGTTTTTTCTATTGGCTGTCCTCCGCCACCGATACATCCACCAATACAACCCATTATTTCAACGAATGTATAATCTGATTTTCCGGCTCTGATTTCTTCCATTATTATTTTAGCATTTCCTAATCCATGAGCAACTGCAACTTTTACATCATTACCGTTTATATTTACAGTAGCTTCTTTTATTCCTTGCATTCCTCTTACTTCTTTAAATTCTAATTTTTCTAATTCTTCTTTAGTAAGTATTTCATAGACACTTCTAAGAGCAGCTTCCATTACTCCACCACTGGCTCCAAATATTGCTCCTGCTCCTGATGCTATTCCAAATGGAGCATCAAATGATTCTTCTTCAACATTTGCAAAATCTATTCCTTGAGATTTTATTAGTCTTCCTAACTCTCTAGTTGTTAATACAGCATCTACATCTGGGAATCCGTATGAATTCATCTCTTTTCTGTTAGCCTCAAATTTCTTTGCTGTACATGGCATTATTGAAACTGTAAATATCTTAGATGGGTGAATCCCTAATTTTTCTGCATAATAAGTCTTAGAAATTGCTCCAAACATTTGTTGAGGAGATTTACATGTAGATAAGTGTCCTAATAGGTCTTCTCCATGTCCTTCTACGTAATTTATCCAACCAGGACTACATGATGTAATCATAGGTAATTTTCCACCATTTGTGATTCTACCAATCAATTCATAACCTTCCTCAATGATAGTTAAATCTGCTGAAAAATTGGTATCGAATACCCTTTCAAATCCTATTCTTTTAAGACTTGATACTATCTGACCCTCTGTGATGCTTCCAGGTTCTAAATTAAATAATTCTCCTACACTTACTCTTACTGCAGGTGCTATCTGAACTATCACATGTAATGCTTCATCATCTATGGCAGTTAAGACTTGATCTATACTAGACTTTTCATAGATTGCTCCAACTGGACATACCTTTATACATTGACCACAGAATACACATTCTGTTTCATGTAATTTTCTATCGAATCTAGGTATGAATTCATATTCTGCACCTCTATTAGTTGCAGCTAAAACATCTACATTTTGTACTTCTCTACAGACATCAGCACATCTTCCACATTTTATACATTTAGAATAATCTCTTACGATAGAACAGTTAAAGTCATCTATCTCATGAGCCTCTACTATATTTTCATCTAAACTATTGTTTGAAATGTTAAATCTCTCACATAAGTTTTGTAATTCACAGTTACCATTTCTATCACATTTAAGACAATCTTGATTATGGTTTGCTAATATTAATTCTAAAACACCTTTTTGAGTGTCTCTTACAAATTTTGTATTTGTCTTTATCTTCATTCCTTCTGATACTTTTGTAGAACAAGATGCGACTAATTTACCCCATTCATTTTCAACTAAACATATTCTACAATTTCCTTTTACAGTTTGGTCTGGATGGTGACACAGGCTAGGTATTTTAATATGTATTTTCTTTGCTGCTTCTATTATTGTTGTACCCTTAGGTACTTGAACTTCTTTATTATCTATAATAAGATTAACCACTTATTAGACCCCCTTGATTTATAATTAACTTAATGTAAATTTATAATGCCTTCATTTCATCTATAGAACTACATAGTTCTGGTGAGAAATATTTTATGGCTGTTAGCATTGCAGTTGCTGCTGTCTGTCCCAATCCACAGAAAGATGCATCTGTCATTATTCTAGAGATTTTTTCTATATTTTTTAGATCTTTAGTTGTTGCAGTTCCTTGAGACATTTTATTCAATAATTTTTTCATCTGTCTTTTTCCCTCTCTACATGGAGTACATTTTCCACAAGATTCATGGAAGAAGAAATAACTAACTGATTCTAAAAATTTGATAACACTTTTAGTCTCATCGGCCACTAAAATAGCTCCTGATCCAATACCAAATCCTTTACCTTCTAAATCTTCATAGGTATATCTTGTGTCGATGTATTGTTTAGGCATTAATGGCCCTGATACTCCACCTAGTTGTAAGAATTTGATGTCTTTATCTCCTACAATTCCTCCACCAATATCGTATATTATTTCTCTCAGACTCATTCCAAAAGGGATCTCATATGTTCCAGGTTTCTTTACATTTCCGCAAAGGCTGATCATCTTAGTTCCTATACTTTTTTCTGTTCCATATTTTGCATAATTAGAAGCTCCCATCTTTAAAACGGTAGCAACTATTGCTAATGTTTCTACGTTGTTAGATTGAGTTGGTTTCCCCATGTAACCTACAACACCGATTCTTGGAGGTTTCATTCTAGGTCTACCAGCTTTCCCTTCCATAGATTCTATTAAAGCTGATCCTTCTCCACATACATATGCACCGGCACCAGAAAATACCTTTATAGTAAAATCAAATCCTGTACCTAATATATTTTTCCCTAGATACCCATTTTCTTCTGCTAATTTTATAGCTTTTCTTATCTTGCTATGTAAGAATTCGTATTCTTCTCTGATGTAGATAAATCCTTCTTTAGCTCCAAATGTATACCCAGAAATAGCTAATCCTTCTAATACTTTATACGGATCTCTAGCCAATAACTCTCTATCTTTAAAAGTTGCTGGTTCTCCCTCATCTGCATTACAAAGTACATATTTTACGTCAGCATGATTTTTTCTTCCACCATTCCATTTTTTACCTGTAGGATATGCTGCTCCTCCTCTTCCACGTAACCCAGAGGTATTTAGTTCATCGATTATGAAGTCTTTTCCTTTTTCCAAGGCATTTTTTAATCCTTGAAATCCTCCGTTTTGAATATATTTATCAATTTCTTCCACTTTATATGTATTAAAATTTTCAGTAATTACTCTTTGAGTTCTATTCATAAATATCACCTCTTAATTTGCTAACTATGCTTTTTATCTTACTTTCTGTTAAGTTTCCATAGACTACTTTATTGACTCTCATAGCTGGTGAAACATCACAGGCACCGAAACAAGGTGTATATTCTAGTGTAAACATTTTATCTTGAGATGTTTCTCCTACTTGAATCCCAAGTTCACTTACTAAAGTATTTTCAATTGTTTCTTTATCCGTTATTTCACATACTGTACTGTTACAAAGTTGTACGAAATATTTTCCCTTAGGCTTGTCATTTAATGCAGAAAAAAATGTTATTACTTCATAGATTCTAGTCTTAGAAATTTTCATTTCAGTAGCTACATATTTTGCCATCTCTTCAGAAATATATTTTTCTTCATTAAGTTTTTGAACTTCCTGCAATATGGGTATTAAAGAAGTATCTTTGTACTCATATTTTTTTAATATTTTATTTACATCTTGAATATCTGCTGTCACTTGTTGCCCCCCTAGTTAAACTTCTTATTTTTTATCTTGTATAATTAAAATGATTTAAGAATGTGTTTTTATATTTTTTATTTGAAAAAATAAACTTAAATGAATCTTTTTGTTATAAAATGGATCACTATAAACAAAAAAAGAGTAAAAATTGATCGTGGATTAATATTTCCACCTTCTGTTATATACCATGAAAATAAATTTGTCAAATAAGATTATGTTTTAATTAAAAACTTTTTGTATTATTAGTTGGTATGCTTGGGTTTTTTTTTAAGTTTATTTTTAGAAATCAAAATGTTGATAGACCAATTAATATAGGGGTTTACAAAATAAAAGAGCTTTCTTTCAACTAGATTTATCTAGTAGAAAGAAAGCTCTTTTATTATAGAATTATTTTTTTAAGATATTTTCTAATTCCATTAAATCAGAGATGACATAGGTCGGCTTTATTCCTATATCATTTTGGTTCATTTTTGGATTAAACCAACATGTGTCTATTCCAAAATTTATTCCACCTTGGATGTCAGATGTTAGGCTATCTCCAATGATTAATACTTTATTTTTATCGGTATAGTTAATGTTGTTTAAAGCATATTGAAAAATTTCTGGATTTGGCTTAGATATTCCTATCTCTTCAGAAACTACTATATCTTCAAAGTATTTAGCGATAACAGATTTTTTTATCCTGTTATCTTGAACTGCACTAAGACCATTTGTAATGATGGTAAGTCTATACTTTTTAGTTAAGTTTTTAACAAGCTCCTCACTTTCATCATATAAAAAAGATGCCTGTGATAGATGTTTCATGAATGATTTTGCAAATTCAATTTCATTGAATTGAATATTTAATTTTTTTGATAATCGTCTAAATCTTTCTGTTTTTAATTTTTTTTGAGTGATAAGTCCGTTTTCAAGTTCCTTCCAAATGGCTGTGTTTATTTCCTTATATATTTTAAAATGATAATTCTCCTCATATTCTATACCAAAATCAACGACAGTACTTTCAAAAGCTTTCTTTTCAGATTTTTTAAAGTCGAATAAAGTTTCATCTGCATCAAATATTATAATTTCATATTTTATTATAATCACCCCATATAGTTATTTTTATAATTATAACATAATAAGGATTGAAAAGAAAAATTAAGATATCTAAGTTGCTAATTAAAGCTACATATTATATAGTAGAAGATTGTGTAATTTATAACAACATTGAAGATGTAACATTAGATTCATATAAGCTTTAAATATAAATAGAGTTGATCTTTTAATGGGAAAACTTCTAAAATCAAAGTTCTTAATTTTTTTTTTTGATAATCTAGTGATTATATATATATGTAGTTTATAATTTAATTTATATAAATCAAAGTTTTGATATTTATTACAGGGTCTCAAATATCAATTTTTAAGAAGAAAGTTTCTCTTTTTTTAGAACTTTAAAAGTTAAGGTTTCTTCTCTTACACTTACCGTTACTGTATCTCCTTCTGTCACATCTCCTTTGAGGATGAGTTTAGCCAAGTTAGTTTCTACCTCTTTTTGTAAGTATCTTTTAATAGGCCTAGCTCCAAATGTTAGGTCATAGGATTTTTCTATAATATTATCTACTGCTTCTTTTTCAAAGTTTAGTTGAATATATTTATCTCTGAGTCTTTCATTGATCTCTTTTATGAATAATTTTATTATATTCCTTATACTTTCTTTGTCCAGTGCTTTAAATACTATGATGTCATCGATCCTATTAATAAATTCAGGTTTAAATCCTGCTTTTAGCTTATCGGTTACAATTTTTTTGGTATCTTCTCCTACTTGAGGATCTTTGACTATATATTCACTTCCTATATTACTTGTCATTATAATAAGGGTATTTTTAAAGTTAACTACCTTTCCTTTACTGTCAGTGAGGCGACCATCATCTAATAGTTGGAGTAGTATATTAAAGACATCTGGATGTGCTTTTTCTATCTCATCTAGTAATATTACAGAATAAGGTTTTCTCCTAACGGCTTCTGTAAGCTGCCCACCCTCTTCATATCCTACATAACCTGGAGGTGCTCCTATTAATCTGGTTACAGAAAACTTATCCATATATTCACTCATGTCTATTCGGACTATATTTCGTTCATCATCAAATAGATTTAAAGCCAAAGTTTTGGCTAAATAGGTTTTTCCGACTCCTGTAGGACCTAAGAATATAAATGAACCTAGAGGTCTATTGGGATCGTTAAGGCCTGCTCTAGCTCTAATAATCGACTCAGAAACGCTTTTTATGGCTTCTGATTGTCCAACCACCCTTGACTTGATACTGTCTTCTAGGTGAAGGATCTTTTCTTTTTCTCCTTCCATTAATTTATTTACTGGAATACCGGTCCAAAAACTTAATGTTTCTGCTATTTCATCACTATCCAAAACCTCTTTGACCATCCTGCTACTTGTTTTTTTACTGTTCTCCATTTTTTCTTCTTCGATTTTTAGATCTTTTTCTAGCTGTGGGAGTTTCCCATATTGTAATTCAGCTAGTTTTTGTAAATTGGTTTCCCTGTTGGCTTTATCTATCTCTAGTTTTGCTTCCTCAATCTGCTCTTTTATTTGCTGAACCTTGGTTACATCATTTTTTTCCAAATTCCATTGAGCTTGAAGAACTGATTTTTTATCATTTAACTCAGCTAATTCTTTTTCAAGGTTATTCAGTCGCTCTTGACTTCCTTTATCTTTTTCTTTTTTGAGCGATTCTTTTTCAATCTCATACTGCATAACTTTTCTGGTTAGTTCATCTAATTCCGTAGGCATAGAGTTCATCTCTGTTTTTATTTTACTGGCTGCTTCATCGATGAGGTCGATTGCCTTGTCTGGTAAGTTTCTATCTGTGATATATCTGTCACTTAGTATAGCTGCTGATACAATAGCACTATCACTTATTCTAATACCGTGATAGACTTCATATTTTTCTTTTAGACCTCTGAGTATGGAGATACTATCTTCTACTGTAGGCTCATTGACCAAAATTGTCTGGAATCGTCTTTCAAGTGCGCTGTCTTTTTCTATATATTTTCTATACTCATCTATGGTTGTGGCACCTATTACATTTATTTCTCCTCTAGCTAACATTGGTTTTAGGAGGTTTCCGGCATCCATAGCTCCCTCTGTTTTTCCAGCTCCTACAATAGTATGGATCTCATCTATAAAGAGGATAATTTTCCCTTTACTTGCTTCTAGTTCTTTAACTACAGCTTTTAGTCTTTCTTCAAATTCACCTCTAAATTTTGCTCCAGCAATTAAAGACCCCATGTCTAGAGAGAATATAGTTTTTTCTTTTAAGTTATCAGGAACATCTCCCCTGACGATTCTTTGTGCTAACCCTTCTACTAGAGCTGTTTTTCCAACACCTGGATCACCTATGAGCATTGGATTATTTTTAGTTCTTCTAGATAAGATTTGTATTGATCTTCTTATTTCAATGTCTCTACCTATTATAGGATCTAATTTGCCTTTTCTGACTTCTTCACATAGATCACTACCATATTTATTGAGGACATCGTAGACACCTTCAGGGTTTTGACTGTTTACTTTTTGATTCCCTCTGATTTCTTTTAAAACTTCTTTAAAGTTTTCAATATTGATTCCTTCTTCTTTTAATATTTTGTTTTTAATCAGAGCTATAAATAGATGTTCAACACTTATATAACTATCTCCCATCTCTTCTGCTATTTTCTCTGCTTTATTGAGGCTAGTATTTAAATCTCTATCCATGTAGATATTACTTGGGTTGACAGTATCTACAGCAGGGAGATGTTTGAGGTGTTCTTCGACTTTATCTATTAATGCTGGGGTGTTTTTTCCCATTCTTTCCAATAATTTTGGTATAAGTCCGTTCATCTGACTAATTAAAGCTAAAATCAAATGCTCATTTTTTATATTGGTGTGTTTATATTTTAATGCAAATTCATGTGCTGCTGACAATGCCTCTAGACTTTTTTGTGTAAATTTTTCTGTATTCATGTTACTACCTCCGTAAATTTTAAAACATATTACTAACGTTGATTCTATAAAAAAAACTCTAATTTTTTGTACGAGTATTAAAGTGAAAATCCTCTTCTTTTTTGATTTTATTTTAATTTTTTATTAAGGAATACAAAAGAAGTTTGGTTGGAGTGAAATTTTAAAAAAATAAAAATGACGCAGATTAAATTCTGCGTCATTTTTATTTGAGATAAGAAGATTTTATACAGTGGATTTTTTATTTAGAAAGTTGGATGAGAAGTTCTCCTGCTTCTACCATTTTTCCCTCCTTTACAAAAATTTCTTCGACAATTCCATCTGTTTTTGCTGTGATAGTTGTCTCCATCTTCATAGCTTCTATAATAGCTAATTTTTGATTTTCTACTACTTTATCACCTTTATTAACAAGTATTTCTATGATAGCTCCAGGGATACTAGCACCTACTTGTAATTCATTATCAAGATCTACCATTTTTATGATTTCATCTGATATAGAAGAAGCTGATTGAGTTTTATCCTTTATCCTTGTTTCCCTTCTGTTACCATTTACTTCAAATGTTACAGTTCTATATCCTTCGTTATCTAGCTTAGATATTTGAAGAAGTGTTGTAACCATTATTTTTCCTTCTTTAAGTTTTATCTCACAAGTTTCTCCCTCTGCAAGACCGTAGAAATAGATATCGCTTCCTAGTTTACTAAAATCACCATGTTCTTTTATATATTTTAAATAATCTTCAAATACAGTTGGGTATAGAGCGTAACTTAGAGCATCTTGCATAGTAGGATCTATTTTGTGTTTAGTTTTTAGATATTCTTTGATTTCATCAAAATCTTCAGAAGGTAATAGTTCACCAGGTCTACATGTTATAGGTTCTTCACCTTTAAGTACTATTCTTTGAAGGTCTTTAGGGAATCCGCCTTCTGGCTGTCCCATCATACCTTTAAAATATGTAACTACCGAATCAGGGAAAGCAAGATCTTTTCCTTTTTCAATAATGTTTTCAGGTGTTAGATTGTTTTGAATCATGAATATAGCAAGATCACTTACCATTTTTGATGATGGAGTTACTTTTACTATATCTCCTACGAGCATATTAACTTTCTTAAACATTTTTTTGATTTCATCAAATTTATGTCCAAGACCAAAACTTTCTATTTGGGGTTTTAGATTTGAATATTGTCCGCCAGGGATCTCAAATTTATAGATTTCTGTAGAACCAGATTTTAAACCAGATTCAAATTGAGAATAAACAGGTCTTACTACATTCCAATAATTTGAAATTTGTTGGACATCATCTAGATTTATTTTTGTGTCTCTTTCGGTATTTTCAAGTGCTGCTACTACGGAGTTTAGAGATGGTTGACTTGTAAGTCCAGACATAGCATCAAAAGCGGTATCAATGATATCAACTCCTGCTTCAGCAGCCATTAAAACCGTTGCAACTCCATTTCCTGTAGTGTCGTGTGTGTGTAGATGGATAGGGATAGATATATTATCTTTAAGAGCTTTTATAAGCTTTTCTGCTGCATATGGTTTTAATAGTGCTGACATATCTTTAATCCCAAGGATATGTGCCCCCATAGCTTCTATTTCTTTTGCTTTTTTTATATAATATTCAAGGTTATATTTAGTCTTTGATTTATCTAGGATATCTCCTGTATAACAGATACACACTTCAGCAATTTTCCCATTTTTTATAACTTCTTTCACAGGAACTTCCATACCTTTAATCCAGTTTAAAGAATCAAATATTCTGAAAAGGTCGATACCACTGTCAGAAGCTTCTTTTATAAATTCCTCAACTACATTATCAGGATAATTTTTATATCCTACAGCATTAGATCCTCTAATAAGCATTTGAAGAAGTACGTTTGGAACTCTTTTTCTTATCTCTTTTAGTCTGTCCCAAGGAGATTCTTTTAAGAATCTGTATGAAACATCAAAAGTAGCTCCTCCCCACATTCCTAGTGAGAAAAGATCCTTTCCAAGGATCGATGTATCTCTAGCAATTTTTAGCATATCTGTAGTTCTTACACGGGTAGCCATCAATGATTGGTGAGCATCTCTCATTGTTGTGTCTGTAAGAAGTAATTTCTTTTGGCTTCTAATCCATTCAACTACACCTTCTAGACCTTTTTCTTCAAGGATTTGTTTTGTACCAGAAAGTTTTTCAGGTCTAGGAGCGTTAGGTATATGAGGTACATCAAATTCTGTTTTAACACCACGAGTTTCGTTTACAACTTTTTCAGCTATAAATTTAAGAAAGTTCCCTTCAGTATCTCTTTTTACAGAGATATCAAAAAGTTCTGGATGCTCAGGGATAAATGCGGTAGTAAAGTCACCTCTTTCAAAATTAGGATGATTTAATACATTTATTAAGAAAGCAATATTTGTTTTTACACCAGTAATTTTAGTTTCTTTGATAGAACGAAGAGCTTTTCTTATGGCATCTTTAAATGTGTTTCCGTTAGATATTACCTTTACAAGTAAACTATCATAATAAGGACTTATAACGGCTCCAGAATATCCATTTCCACCATCAAGACGGATACCTATTCCAGATCCAGTTCTATAAATATCTATTTTACCTGTGTCAGGTGCAAAATTATTTACAGGGTCTTCAGTTGTTACCCTACATTGGATAGAGTATCCTCTAGTTTGGATAGCATCTTGACAAGGGATTCCTATCTCTTCTGAAGTCAATGCATATCCTTCGGCAATAAGTATTTGACTTTGAACTAAATCGATACCAGTCACCATCTCAGTGATTGTATGTTCCACTTGGATTCTAGGGTTCATTTCGATAAAATAGTGATTTCCGTGTTTATCTACTAAGAATTCCAAAGTACCTGCGTTTACATAACCTACTTCTTTTGCTATTTTTAATGCATCATTACATATTTCTTCCCTTTTTCCTTTGGCTAATGTAAGTGCAGGAGTTATTTCAATGACTTTTTGATGTCTTCTTTGGATAGAACAATCTCTTTCATAGAGATGGAATATATTTCCATGTTTATCTCCAAGGATCTGAACCTCTATATGTTTAGGTTGCTCAACATATTTTTCTATAAACATATCATCTATACCAAAAGCCTTTTTAGATTCACTCTTGGCACTTCTGTAAGAAGAAATAAGTTCTGATTCCTCTCTTACTATACGCATTCCACGTCCGCCACCACCAGCAGCAGCTTTGAGCATTATAGGGTATCCACAGATATTTGCAAATTCAATGGCTTCGTCTTCAGAACCTACAGGTCTATCTACACCAGGGATAGTAGGAACTCCAGCTCTTGCAGAAACTATTTTTGACTGTATTTTATTTCCCAAATTTTCCATCATCTCAGCAGTGGGACCTATAAATTCTATCCCAGCAGCAGTACATTTTCTTGCAAATTCAGGATTTTCAGAAAGAAATCCATATCCAGGATGGATTGCATCTACTCCTTTTTTCAGAGCAAGTTTAATGATTTCATTTATATCAAGGTATGCCTCGATAGGTCCTTTACCTTTACCTATTTGATAAGATTCGTCTGCTTTTGTTCTAAAAAGAGATGTTTTATCTTCTTCAGAATAGATAGCCACGGTTCTTATTCCCAGTTCTTTACATGCTCTTATAACTCTTATTGCGATTTCACCACGATTTGCAATTAAGACCCTTTTAAATCTTCTACTCATTTGAACCTCCCACTATAATGAAAATATATATTTTAACGATTTATTGAAATAAAATATATAATATTGTTCTATTTTAAAATGATTTTTATACTAAAACTTTTTTAATTTCTTCTATGGTTCTATCTATCTCTATTTTTGTTATTTTTCCAAGACACCCTATTCGAAGAAGTTTTCCAGCATAATTTCCTTGACCACCTGCAATACTGATCCCATTTTTATCGATTATTCCTCTAAATTTATCCATATCTTCAATTTTTTTATGAGTTACTGCAACTAAGGTATTACCTCTAGCTTTTTCATCCTTTACAAAATATTCAAACCCTAATTTTATAAGTTCTTTTCCTAGATATTTTCGAAGTTTTGTATGCTTTGTTTGGATAGAATCTAAACCTTCTTTCAAAAGAAGATCACATGCACATTTAAGTCCTACTACCAAGGTAATAGCTGGTGTATAAGGGTTTTGTTGTTTTTCTTTTAAAAATTTAATGTATTTTTTTAAATCAAAATAAAATTTAGGTAAGTTTGATCTTTCCATAGCTTTTTTTGCTTTTTCACTCAAGGCTACAAATGCTAGACCTGGAGGTAGTAAAAAACCTTTTTGACTTCCGGCAATAACGCAGTCAAGAGACCAAAGATCAAATTCTAGAGGGTTTACAACCATACCACTGATAGAATCTATAACTAAAAGGATATCTGTATCCTTTGTAAGATCACCGACACTTTGTATGTCATTTAAAACTCCAGTAGAAGTTTCACTGTGAGTCATAAGTATCCCTTTTAAATCTGGATTATTAAGAATTATTTTCTTGACTTCTTCCAGATCATAAGTAGAACCCCAGTTGTATTTTAGCTCAACAACATCAAGGTCATAGGTAGTTGCAATCTCTACAAACCGCTGTCCAAAATTTCCTGTATTTATTACCAGCACTTTCTCTTTTTTAGAAAATAAATTTACAACTGCAGCTTCCATAACTCCAGTACCAGAACAGGTCAATGTAAGTACTTCCTGTTTGGTTTTGAAAAAATGTTTTAGGTCTTCACTAACATCGCTAAATAATTTTTTATAATCTGCCATCCTGTGATGGATGACATCTTCAGCCATTTTTTTTCTGATCTCTTCAGGAACATTGGTAGGTCCTGGTGTCATTAAGAGTTTTTTCAATATGATCTCCTCCAAGATAAAATATATAATAAATGATGTTCACTTATAGTTCAATTAAATTTATTCTTATTATACTAAAAAAAAAATGATAATAAAAATATCTAAATAGTGTGGTATTCAGATGAAAAAAATATGGTTTATAAAATGGTTATAAATTATAGAGTTCATCTATTGATTCTTTTAAAATTTTTAATCCTTTTTTTATTTCTTCTATCTCCACGTCAGCAAAACAAAGTCTAACCCATCCATCGCTCTTTTCGTTTAATTTAAATATAGATCCAGGCAAGATTCCTACTTTCTTTTGGAGTGCTTTCAAAAAAAGAGCTTCACTACTTATTCTATCTAGTTTCACCCAAAAATATAAACCTCCTTGAGGCACTGCAAATAATCTGAGATGCTCAATTTTCTTCAATAGGTCATAGGCTATTTCAAATTTTTTCTTGTATATAGTTCTCAAATTTCTAGTGTGAATCTCCCAAGAATCAGAGCTTAAATAATGTTCAAATGCTCTCTGTATCAATCCAGGGGTAGATATATCTGTATGATATTTGGTAAAAGAGATATATTTCAATTTATCCTTGGGAGCAACCAAAAATCCCAATCTAAGACCTGGCATAAATATTCTAGAATAACTTTTAATATATATTACTCTTTGATTTCTATCCAGAGATTTTAGTGAAAAAGGTTTATCTTTGTAGTAAAGGTCAGAACTAGAATCATCTTCAACTATATAAAAATCATATTTTTTAGCTAATTCCAAAATTTTTAATTTCTTTTTTTCAGAATAGGAGATCCCAGTGGGGTTATGAAAATTGGTCATAAGGTATAGATATGATATTTTTTCTTTAGCCACTATATTCTTTAAGATCTTTAGGTCGATGCCGTCTTTTAATAGTGGAACATCTATAACTTTGGCACCTCCTCTTTTAAAGGATGTAATAGCTCCAGAATAACTAGGGTTTTCAACTATTACCTTATCTCCAAAATGAATTAAAGATTTGGTTATGAGGTCGATCCCTTGTTGGGCTCCAGATATTATTTGGATATCTTCAGGATGGGTTATTATTTTTTCAGCTTCTAAGTGTTTCGAAATAATATTACGTAATCCTGCATAACCCTTTGGATCTTCATAGGCAAATATTTTTTCCTGATCTCTATCTATCACAAAATTTATAGAATTTTTAAATTTTTTAATGGGAAAATAATTTCCATTGGGGTTACTATTTGCGAAGTTGATTTCTCCTTCTACATCTAATTTTCCATATTTAAAAGTCTCCATAAGGATCTCTTCCTCTAAAACATTTTTTTTAATGTTGAGGTTATTTACATAAACTCCACTGCCCCTTTTCTTATAAACATATCGGTCTTTTTCTAGAGTATCATAGGCTTTTACTATGGTTATATTGTTAACCCCTAATTTTTTAGCCAAATTTCGAATAGACGGAAGTTTTTCGTGTTCTGCATATTTATTTTCTATGATATCGTGTTTAATTTTTTCATATATTTGAAGATACAGTGTCTGTTGATTATCTAAATTCATCTTACTCCCTCCTTCATTGTACCGGTACAATTTTTATAGTTACGGTTGAATATATTATATATGAGTCGTATGATAGTGTCAAAGAAAAAAAGTTATAAAAAAAGAACTTTCCCAATTGAGAAAGCTCTTTTCCTTTTTAAAAAATTTGTTATTTTGTTTCTGAATCGTTAGATTTATCTGAAGACTCAGAATCATTTTTTGTAGAAGTTTCAGTCGTAGTACCTTTATCATCACTGGTAACTACAGATACATCGGTTACGTTGTCAGATTTACTGACAGTAACAGATGTAGCGATAACAGAGAGATTGTCTTCGTTACGTTCTTCTAATCTCTCGCTAGGAGAAGCCTCTTCTTTCTTAGTAGCAGCAGTATACTTATTATCTATATATCTTATCCAAGCTGGGATAAATTTTGGATCATAAGGTTTAGCTGTTTTTAATTTCTTTTCTTGAATTCTTTCTAGTTCATCCTTATAGTTAGTATAAGTTTCAGTAAAAATAGGATCAGTAATATCTTTTACCGGATATTTTTTTAAATTTGGGAAATTTCTATCTAAAGTCTCATTCCAAAAATCAACTCTGTCTTTTTCAAGTGCCAAGAAGAAATCTGTATCTCCTTCAAATCTGATCTCTCTAATTCTGTCTCCTATTTCTAACTTTCTAATAACACCTAAGTCAGCATCAGAGATGATTTCTCCAAATACTGTATGTTTTTGATTTAACCAGTCAGCGGCATACATTGTCATGAAAAATTGAGAACCACCAGTATTAGGACCTGCATTTGCCATAGCTAGCATACCTGTCTGGTAGAAATCTAACCACTCTACAAATTCATCTTCAATCTGATAACCAGGGCCACCTAAACCTGTTTCTAAAGGATCTCCTCCTTGAGCCATAAAGTTATCTACAACTCTGTGGAATTTTAGATCATCATAAAAACCTCTTTTAGCTAGGTTTATAAAATTTGCTACTGTAACAGGAGCAGCTTCTGGATAGAGGTAGAAGTTGATATCTCCTTGAGTAGTAACTATTGTTGCTTTAATATTATTTATTTTTGCTACTTCTCCGGCTTTCATAGCTCTTCTGATAGATGAGCATCCTCCTAAAACTAGAAGTAGAAGGAGTGCAGAGATAAGTGATATTTTTTTCATGTGTATACCCCCAAATTTTAGAATTATTTTAAGTTAGGAAAATCTTTAGATAATTCTTTGTTTAATTCAGCTAATAATTCCTTGTTTGCTTCTAAAAATACATCTACATCTCCAGTAATTTCAATAGTTTCTATGATATCATTTTGAGCTACTTTGTTAACTACATCTTGATCTTCAGAAGATACAACTTCTCCGAAGATAGTATGCTTATGGTTTAACCAAGTAGTTTCTGTATGAGTGATGAAAAATTGAGAACCGTTTGTATTTGGACCAGAGTTAGCCATAGCTAGGATTCCAGGCTTATCAAATACTAATTCTTTTACGAATTCGTCTTTGAAGTTATATCCAGGGCCACCCATTCCTGTACCTTGTGGGCATCCACCTTGAATCATAAAGTCAGCGATAACTCTATGGAATTTTAAATTGTTGTAGTACCCTTTCTTAGATAAGTTTATGAAGTTAAGTACTGTAAATGGTGTTTCATTTGGGAATAAAGTTATGTTGATATCTCCCTTATTAGTTTTGATCTTTGCAGTTAAATTTGTATTTGACACGATTGTTGCCTCCTTTTGTATTGTAGTTGCGTTCGTTACGTTATTTGCTCTTCTTTTCATTACAAAAAATATGATAACTAAGATCACTACCACATTTATTGCTATTTTAGTTCCTGTATTCATATCGAAATATACCTCCATTTTAACATAGTAATTTGACTTGTGCAATATCTAGGATAACTCAATTAATAATTGATATTTCATGCTTACAAAGCATTAACATGGAATTCTTATTTTTTTTAAAATTCTATTTAAAATAAAGTATTTTGAATTCGTGTTATTGTGACTAGGAATTTTATTTATTTTTCATCTCACTACTAAAAACTTTTTTAAGTTCTTCTTGGGAGATAGTCCCGTAAATATCATAGGTCCATTTTTTTACTAGAGATTCCTTTAATCCATCCAATGCTGTTTTGCATTGTATAGTTTTCTTTTCTAAGATACTCCATTTACTTCTAACTACAACTAATTGATCTAAGATATTCATTTGATCATCCTCTTGGATAGCATCTCTTAGTTCTGCTTCTAATTTTCCTTCGCTGTCTAAGATAGTATCGGCTTGCTTTAATAATTTTTCCATTTTTGCTTCTAATTCTTTGATCTGATATTTAAATAATTTCTCAACAGCTTCTGCTCCTGATTTTCCAGTTAATCTTTCTCTTTTTTCTACTTCGTCTAAAATATAGTCTATATTGATATTGTTAACTTTCATAATATCATTGACAATACCCATTAAAGATTCTATTTTTTTGTCATCTAGATCATCTAAATTTTCTGAGATATCATTGGAAAATTCAAGATATAAAGCTTCATATTTAGGAATAAATTCTAATTTAATTTTCTGCATACCATCATAATCGTCTAAATTTTGATAGTTTTGATAGTCTTTATCCATCTTCATCAAAACTTTTAATATCACCTCACTGGCAAATTTTTTGAATTCTTTAATTTTTTCTAATTTCATATTAAAATTATCCTCCTATTTTGTTTTTATCTATTACTTACTTTTTGCTATATTTCTTGCAGCTAAGATACCGGTTGAGATTGCAGCTTGGATATTGTATCCTCCAGTATCACCGTCGATATCCATGATCTCACCTGCAAAATAAAGTCCTTTAATTAACTTGGACTCCATAGTTTTAGAATTTATTTCTTTTAAATCTATCCCACCGTTGGTAGCCATTCCTACATCTATCCCACCTAATTTAGTGATTTCGTATGAATATTCGGTGAGGAGTTTCCCAAGATCATCTCTCATTTTTTTATTTAAAGTAGATATCTTTACACATTCACATATTTCAGCCTCAAAGAGCATATTTTTAATAAATCTTTCAGGTAAATTATAAGTATTTAAAAAAGTTTTTGTTAAATTTTTACCGTGAGCATTGGTATATTCGATAAAATCTTCTTTGAATTCTTCTGCAGTCATATCTATAAAATTAAATGAAATTTTATTTCCTTTTTTCACATATCTAGAGTTGTCTAAAATTCCTGGACCACTTAGATTTTTATGGGTAAATAGTATATCTCCCTTGGAAGAGCTTATTTTTTTATCGTTATCAAAAACACTGATAGAGATATCTTTAAAAGAGATCCCTGCTAATTCAGTAAAGGGATAATCCCTTATGTATATAGGGGTAAGACATGGTTTTGGTTCTACTATTTTATGACCTAAAGTTTTGGCAAACTTGTACCCCTGTCCATCGCTCCCTGTTTGAGGAAATGTGATTCCACCTGTAGAAAGTAAAATATTTTTAGACTTAAACTCTCCTAAGTTAGTCTTTAAGGTAAAGTTATTCCCATGTACTATAGATAATACCTCACACTCTTCTACTATATCAACACTGTATTTTTTACAGAGGGTATAAAGGAGTTCTACAACATCTACAGATCGTTTAGTAATAGGAAATATTTTTCCATCTTCCCTAGGAACTAATTCCAATCCGTGTTCTTTAAAAAAAATTTGTAGATCATTGGGAGAGTATTTATAGATTGCTGTTCGTAAAAATTTACCATGATCTCCGTATTTAGTTAAAAATTCTTTAATCTCTCCAGTGTGGGTTATATTACATTGACCTGACCCAGCTACCAATATTTTTTTTCCCATCCTATTTTTTTTTTCTAAAATTGCAGTTTTTATCCCAAAACTTCCTGCATATATTGCAGAAAATATACCAGCGGGACCTCCACCTACAACTATATATTCATATGTTTTCATAAGTACTTCCTTTTTATAATTATATTTAGATTATATAGTATATCACAAGAGACAAATAAATTTATAATTTATCTTTAAAAATATTTCTAAAAAAGTATTGACACTTTATCTTAAATAGGTTATTATAAATTTGTAATCAAAACAAAATTGTAATCAAAATAAAATAAATATAGGGAGTGAAGTGAAATGTCAAAAATGAGATGTATAGTATGTGGGGAAATATTAGATGTAAATGTTGAAGTCTGTCCAGTATGTAAGGCAGGGAAAGATAAATTTGTAGCTTATGATGAGAATGCAACTGAAGAGTGGGCAACTGAGCATAAATTAGGAGAAGGGTTAGCTTGTGGAGATGCAGAGATCATCGAAGGGTTAAAAGCTAACTTTGCTGGAGAATGTACAGAAGTTGGGATGTATTTAGCAATGTCAAGAGTTGCAGATAGAGAAGGGTATCCTGAAGTTGCTGAAGCATACAAGAGAATTGCATTTGAAGAAGCAGAACATGCAGCTAAATTTGCAGAGTTATTAGGAGAAGTAGTAACTAATTCAACAGAAGAAAACTTAAGATTAAGAGTAGCAGCAGAATACGGAGCTACATCTGGTAAATTTGAAATTGCAAAAAGAGCTAAGAAGTTAGGTTTAGATGCAATTCATGATACAGTACATGAGATGGCTAAAGATGAAGCTAGACATGGAAAAGCTTTCAAAGGTTTATTAGAAAGACATTTTGAAGCAAAATAATTAACCCTATAAAATAATTTTAAAATAAAAAAACGACTATATTATTTCTTTATGGAATTTAGTCGTTTTTTTATTTTTTATGTCACCCATATATAAGGTAAGTTCTATATTGAATAAAAGTTGTCTTTTATTCAATATTTTTTATATAGACCTTCATTTTTAACCGTATTACCTGGTTTTTTTAAATTTATTTTCAAGAAAAACTAAAAAAACTCTTGACGTAAAATAATAAGTGCGGTATACTTCTTCTTGTCCGCGAGGGAAACCAAACGAGACATAGAAGGACATTGAAAGTTGAATAGAGAAAGAAAATGTAAATTAAAAACTCAATT
>Ga0316197_10000316_pt1 | contig 34299 bp, 32 predicted proteins | sample OudBiesiAoxic_MG_FD_204939 | JGI IMG/M metagenome (GOLD analysis project Ga0316197, IMG submission 204939) | Coastal sediment microbial communities from Oude Bieten Haven, Netherlands - site A oxic | ecosystem: Environmental > Aquatic > Marine > Coastal > Sediment | place: Netherlands... | reverse complement strand
TGGTAGAGCGCTCGACTGTTAATCGAGTTGTCGCAGGTTCAAGTCCTGCAAGAAGCGCCATATGTTTAGCAAGAATAGCTATGGGGATACACCTGGTCACATTCCGAACCCAGAAGTTAAGTCCATAAACGCCGAAAGTACTTAGGGGGCAGCCCCTTGGGAGGATAGGAACTTGCTAAACTATATTTTGGGGATATAGCTCAGTTGGGAGAGCGCCGCACTTGCACTGCGGAGGTCAGCGGTTCGACCCCGCTTATCTCCACCAAATAAAATTTTAATCAGGATTATTTCCTGATTTTTTTATATATTTGACACTTTTTTTAAATAAAGGTATAATATACAGATATTATATGCATTATATAATGATACTATTTAGTTAAAATGAATAGATGTTCAATTTATTTATTAGAAATTGTAATAAGGTCTTTAAGTTAATAAAAAACTTGACTGTAAGATCTAGGAGGAATAAAAAAATGATTTATATATTATTGTTTATAGTTGCGATGTCACTATTGTTCACAGGATTAAAAAATACTTTAAGGGGATTACCAGTAATAGCAATAGTTTCAGTTATGATTTTCTTTTTTGGTTCAATCTTTATAACTTTTTTACCAGTTATTATTATACTAATTGTATTAAGAATGTTATTTGGAAAAAAGCATCTAGGAGGATCTACAAGGACATATTACTATAGAAATACAAATTCTGGAAATACTCAAGATTTTGAAGAATTTTTTAGAAATGCAACTGGTGGAAATTACCAAAGACAAACACATGTTGGTCATCCTGGTTATATTATAAATAAAGATAAATATTATACTGAATTGGGAATAAGTAAAGATGCTACTCCGGAAGAAATAAAGAAAGCTTATAGAGGAATGGCAAGGAAATATCATCCTGATAAGGCTAATAATCTAGATGAAACAATGAAAAGTAAATATGAAGCAAAGTTTAAGCAAATAAATGAAGCATATGAAAATTTAAAATAGAAAATTAAAGAGGATTGTTGTATTAGATTACAATAATTCTTTTTTTAGTATTTAAGATAGAATGATTTTTTTATTTTCGAACTAAATTAAATAAAATTAATTTTTTTAGTTTGAGAGTCTAAATATAGGTTATACTGTTTGTTTTTTAGACTATTTGATATAAAAAAGGCTTAACAAAAAAAAGAAAATAATGTATAATATTGATATGAATTATTAATGTGAAATTAATAATTATTAAATTATGGTTATTGTAATTAATTTATAATCAGAAGGAGGAACAAAATGTCTTGTAAAAATAAGTTAAAGCAAGAATGTTTTAACCAATTAGATGAATTTATAATTGGATTACCTGAAAAAAAAGGAGCACTAATCTCAGTCCTGCATAAGGCTCAAGAAATATTTGGATATCTTCCAAAGGAGATTCAAGAGTTTGTGGCTGATAGATTAGAACTACCTTTAGCTAAAATATATGGAGTAGTAAGCTTTTATTCATTTTTTACAATGACTCCTAAAGGTAAATATCCTATCTCAGTTTGTATGGGAACAGCTTGTTTTGTAAGGGGATCAGATAAGGTATTAAAAGATTTAGAAAAAAGATTAGGAATTAAAGCAGGGGAAACTACACTGGATGGAATGTACTCAATAGATGCTTTAAGATGTGTGGGAGCTTGTGGATTGGCACCTGTTGTAATGGTAGGTGAAGATGTATTTGGTAAAGATGAAGCCCGTGATATAGAAGGACTACTAGCAAAATATAAATAAGATGGGAGGGTAATAGATGTCTAAAAAGATAACTTCAATGGAAGAATTATTAAAAAAAGGAAAAGAATGTGAGGAGTTAATAAAGATAAGAAAAAAATGAAAAGATTTAGATGATATTATTAAAATAAAGATCGGAATATCATCAAAAGATGAAATAGCAATAAAAAATACTGATTTAGTAATAAACTCTATAATTGATTTGATTGAAATAGAGAATATAGAAAATATAGCTCTTTATAAGACTGAATTTTTAGGGTATGGAGGAAAGTTTCCAAGTTTGGAAATTTTTATCCCGAATAAAGGAAATATAGTTTTTGGAAATGTAGACTCTAAAGAGGCAATTAAACTTGTAAAAAAATACCTTAAAAATACCTCGGAAATAGAGGAATTTTTAGTAGACAATGATGGAACTAAACAGTGTGATCACTAATTTTAGGAGGTAAAATTAATGGCTTATAAGAAACATGTCCTAATATGTGGAGGGACGGGTTGTCTGTCGTCGAAAGCTGGAACGATAGCAGAGAATATAGAAAGTTTATTAGCAGAAAAGAATTTGAGTGAAGAGATACAGGTAATTAAAACAGGATGTTTTGGGTTTTGTGAAAAAGGGCCAATTGTAAAGATTGTTCCTGATAACACATTTTATGTGGAAGTTAAACCTGAAGATGCTGCAAGAATAGTAGAAGAAGATTTGATCAAAGGTGGAAAGGTAGAGACTTTATTATTTAGAGATCCTGTTACTAAAAAAAGAATAGCAGATTCAGATCATATGGATTTTTATAAAAAGCAAAAAAGAATAGCTCTTAGAAACTGTGGATTGATTGATCCAGAAAATATTGATGAATATTTTGGAAATAAAGGATATCAAGCACTAGGTAAAGTATTGACAGAGATGACTCAGCAAGAAGTGATTGACGAGATGAAATTATCTGGTCTTCGTGGAAGAGGAGGGGGAGGATTCCCTACAGGTTTAAAATGGCAGTTTGCATTAAATAATCATGCAGATCAAAAATATGTTGTATGTAATGCCGATGAGGGAGATCCGGGAGCATTTATGGATAGATCTATCTTAGAAGGAGATGCACATTCTGTAATAGAAGCAATGACAATTTGTGGATATTCTACTGGTGCAACTAAAGGATTAGTATATATAAGAGCTGAATATCCATTAGCTATAAATAGATTAAGAAAAGCAATGGCTCAGGCAAAAGAATATGGAATGTTAGGAGATAATATTCTAAATTCAGGATTTAATTTTGATATTGAGATTAAATATGGAGCTGGAGCATTTGTATGTGGTGAAGAAACTGCTCTTATCCATTCTATGGAAGGAGAAAGAGGAGAGCCTACTTCAAAACCTCCATTTCCGGCTGAATCAGGTTATTGGGGTAAACCAACAAATGTAAATAATGTTGAAACTTTTGCCAATATTCCAGAGATCATTTTAAATGGTGGAGAATGGTATAAAGGTATAGGAACTGAAAAATCATCTGGAACTAAAGTATTTGCGTTAGCAGGAAAAATAAATAATGTAGGGCTAGTAGAAGTACCTATGGGGACTACTCTTAGAGAGGTAATCTTTGAAGTTGGTGGTGGAATCAGAAATGGAAAGAAATTTAAAGCTGTTCAAACAGGAGGACCATCTGGTGGATGTCTTACTGAAAAAGATTTAGATGTTAAGATTGATTTTGATTCATTAACTGCAATTGGCTCTATGATGGGTTCTGGTGGGATGATTGTGCTAGATGAAGATGACTGTATGGTTGATGTTTCTAAATTCTATTTAGAATTTACAGTGGAAGAATCTTGTGGAAAATGTACACCATGTAGAATTGGAAACAGGAGATTATTAGAGATACTAGAAAAGATAACAAAAGGTAATGGTACTATTGAAGATCTTGAACTAATGAAAGAACTAAGTGAAACTATAAAAGATACATCTTTGTGTGGATTAGGTCAAACTGCTCCTAACCCTATTCTTTCAACGTTAAATAGTTTTTGGGATGAGTATGTAGCTCATGTTGTAGAAAAAAGATGTCCAGCAGGAAAATGTGAGGATCTATTAACTTACTCAATCAATGATAAATGTATAGGATGTACAGCATGTGCTAGAGTATGTCCGGTTAATTGTATTACAGGAAAAGTCAAAGAAATGCATGTAATCGATGCTTCTAAATGTATCAAGTGCGGAGCTTGTTATGATAAATGCAAATTTGGAGCTATAGATAGAGGATAGTTAAACATTAAAAAGGGAGGGGCTTGTACCCACTCTAAAAAAGGGAGTGTGTAAAAAACTAATGGAATTAATAAATGTTAATATAGATGGTAAATCAATAGCAGTTCCCAAGGAAGCAACGATACTTTCTGCGGCTGAATCATTAGGAATTTCTATTCCTACATTATGTCATTTACAAATGGGTGAAAATGATTATAAAAATGATTGTGCATCATGTAGAATCTGTGTTGTAGAGGTGGAAGGAAGAAGAAATTTAGCACCTTCTTGCTCTACTCCAGTTCATGAAGGAATGGTAGTAAGAACTAATACGATGAATGTAATGCAAAAAAGAAGAACAATAATGGAACTTTTATTATCAGATCACCCTAAGGACTGTTTATCGTGTTCTAAAAATGGAGAGTGTGAGTTGCAAGATTTAGCTATCCAATTAGGCGTTAGAGAAGTTAGATTTGAAGGAAAAATGTCTACATATAGACCTGACTATTCAGCTTCTATTATAAGAGATATGGATAAATGTATAATGTGTAGAAGATGTGAAACTATGTGTAATGAAGTGCAGACTGTAGGAGCATTATCAGGTGTAAATAGAGGTTTTGATTCTGTAGTTGCACCAGCATTTGAGCAAAATTTAGAGGATAGTGTTTGTACTTATTGTGGCCAGTGTGTAGCTGTATGTCCTGTAGGAGCATTACATGAAAATGATCATACTTGGAAATTAGTAAAAGATCTTGCTAATACTAAGAAAAAAGTGATAGTACAAGTTGCTCCTGCTGTAAGAGTAGCTCTAGGGGAAGAATTTGGAGAAAAGCCAGGAACAAACGTAGAACCTCAAATGATAGCAGGATTAAAAAAATTAGGATTTGATCAAGTATTTGACACTAACTGGGCTGCTGACCTTACAATAATGGAAGAAGCTTCAGAATTAAAAGATAGACTAGAAAGATTTTTAGTAGGAGATAAGGATGTGAAACTACCATTATTAACCTCTTGTTGTCCAGCTTGGGTTAAATTCTTTGAGCATAATTATCCAGATATGTTAGATATACCATCTTCAGCAAAATCACCTCAACAAATGTTTGGAGCAATAGCTAAAGGAATTTGGGCTAAGGAAGAAGGAATTGCAAGGGAAGATCTTATTGTAGTATCTGTGATGCCATGTTTAGCTAAAAAATATGAATCTAGTAGAGATGAATTTAAAGTAGATTCAAATCCAGATGTAGATTATTCTATCACAACTAGAGAATTAGCAAAATTATTAAAGCAGGCTAATATTGATTTGATGAGTTTAGAAGCTTCAGAATTTGATAATCCATTAGGGGAATATACGGGAGCTGGAGTTATCTTTGGTAGAACTGGTGGGGTAATTGAAGCTGCAACTAGAACTGCATATGAATGGATAACTGGAGAAACTTTAGAAGAAGTTGATTTTAAAGCTTTAAGAGGATTTGAAGGAATTAGGTCAGCTACTGTAAAGGTAGGAGATTTTGATCTTAAGATAGGAATAGCTCATGGTCTAGGAGAAGCTAGAAAGATGCTAGATATGATAAGAGCAGGAGAAGCTGATTATCATGCTATAGAAATAATGGCATGTAAAGGTGGTTGTGTAGGTGGAGGAGGACAGCCTTACCACCATGGAGATTTTAGTGTTGTTACTAAAAGAGCAGAAGGTCTTCAAAATATAGATAATGATAAGGCTATAAGAAAATCTCATGAAAATCCTTATATTAAAGAACTTTATGAGAAACATTTAGAAAAACCAATGAGTCATAAAGCTCATAAATTATTACACACTAAATATTTTCCAAAACATAAGATATAAGATAAAAAAGTCAGCGAATTCGCTGACTTTTTTGAATTGCAATATATTAATGATATCTTTATATAATGTCAATAGATACTAGAATTTAAAGTATTAGTTATCAAAAATTAAAAAAATAAAGTATAGCTTAAAAATTGAAAAGTACTGACGAATATGCTATAATTGTAGGCGATGAAATAAGGAGGGATGAAATTATGAAATTAGTTTCACTTATATTAGCAGCAGGAAAAGGTACAAGAATGAAATCAGATTTACCAAAGGTTGTTCATAAAGTTAATGGAATACCAATGGTAAAAAAAATAATAAATATATTAGATGAATTAAATGTAGAGAAGAATATATTAATATTGGGTCATAAAAAAGAAATTGTCTTAAAAAGTGTAGGAGAAGATAATATATATGTTGTTCAAAAAGATCAACTAGGTACTGGTCATGCAGTAATGATGGCTAAAGATATTTTAAAGGATTATGATGGAGATGTAATGGTAGTTTGTGGAGATACTCCATTATTGAAAGTAGAAACTTTAAAAAAACTCCATGCTAAACATGTAGCTACTAAGGCAACTACAACTATTTTAACATCTATCTATGAAGATCCTTTTGGATATGGAAGAATAGTAAAAAAGAATGGTTTAGTAAAATCCATAGTAGAACAAAAAGAGGCTAATTTTGAAATTCAGTCTATAAAAGAAGTAAATGCAGGTGTATATGTATTTAACAATAAAAAATTATTTGAAGCCCTTTCTAAAATGGATAACGATAATGCTCAAGGGGAATATTATCTAACGGATGTAATCAAGATCCAGGTAGCGGAAAAAGAATTAGTGGAAAGTTTTATCTTAGAGGATAACGAAGAAATTTTAGGTGTTAACTCAAAGGTTCAACTAGCACAGGCAGAAAAAGAGCTAAGAATGAGAAAGAACATTACTCTTATGGAAGAAGGAGTTATATTAATAGATCCACAAACTACATATATAGAAGAGAGTGTAAAAATAGGTAAAGATACAGTAATTCATCCAGGAGTGGTTCTTCAGGGTAAAACTATTATTGGAGAGAACAGTGAAATTATAGGGAATACGAGAATAATCGACTCTGAAATAGGTAAAAATGTAAGAATAGAGTCTTCAGTAATAGAGGAATCAATCATAGAGAATAAAGTTACTATAGGACCTTTTGCACACATAAGATCTAAAACACATTTAAAGGAAGAGGTTCATATAGGAAATTTTGTAGAAACTAAAAAAGCTACTTTGGAAAAAGGAGTAAAAGCTGGACATCTAACTTATTTGGGAGATGCTGAGATAGGTGAATACACCAATATAGGAGCAGGAACCATAACTTGTAACTATGACGGGGTTAATAAACATAAAACAAGAATAGGAAAGAATGTATTTATTGGAAGTGATACTGAATTGATTGCGCCTATAAATATAGGAGATTTAGCAGTAATAGGAGCGGGATCGGTTATTACTAAGGATGTACCTGCTAGAGCATTAGCAGTGGCTAGAGGAAAGCAGTTTATTAAGAAGGAGTGGACTAAATAACCATGATTAAAAATGTCAAGAATGTAAAAATTTTTACTGGAACATCAAATGTTAGCTTAGCAAATAGAATTGTAAAACATTTAGGAGTACCAATGGGTCAATCAGAGGTACTTAGATTTGCAGATGGAGAAGTTCTTACTAAAATTCAAGAGACGGTTAGAGGTTGTCATGTATTTATAATTCAACCGACAACAGAACCTGTAAATGAATCTTTAATGGAACTATTAATATTTATTGATGCATTAAAAAGAGCTTCAGCAGATCAAATAACTGTAGTTATGCCATATTATGGATATGCTAGACAGGATAGAAAAGCAAGTCCAAGAGAACCTATTACATCTAAATTAGTGGCAAACTTACTTACAACAGCAGGAGCTACGAGAATAATGACTATGGATTTACATGCCAATCAAATTCAAGGGTTCTTTGATATACCAGTAGATCATTTTAAGGCGTTACCTCTTTTAGCAAAAAACTTTATCGAGCATGGATTAAAGGGAGATAATGTAGTAGTAGTATCTCCAGATATCGGTGGAGTAAAAAGAGCTAGACAACTAGCTAAATGGTTAGATTGTAAAATTGCAATTATTGACAAGAGAAGACCAAAACCTAATATGTCTGAGATTATGAATATAATAGGAGATGTAAAGGGAAAAACAGCGATCTTTATAGATGATATGATAGATACAGCAGGAACTATTACTAATGGAGCTCAGGCTATTATGGATATGGGAGCAATAGCTTCTTATGCTTGTTGTACTCATGCAGTATTCTCAGGACCTGCAATGGAAAGATTAGAAGCATCACCACTTAAGAAGATTATAATTACGGATACTATTGAGATACCTGAAGAGAAGAAAATTTCTAAGATTAAGATTTTATCTGTGGATAAATTATTTGCTGAAGGAATAAAAAGAGTAATTGAGCATAAATCAATAAGTGAATTATTTGAAATAAATCAATAATCGAATTGTTTTAAGTAAATTAAGTTAAACAATTTATAATCTTTGATTTTTATCAAGGATATTAAAAAAGATGACTTCTGCATTATACAGAAGTCATCTTTTTTATATATTATAATAAGTTTCCCATCTTAAGTTTAGAGATTAAAATATAAATTTTTTATTTTTAATCATCCTAATATTATTTAAAAATCTTCTAAAAATACTTCTGGTTCAGAATTTTTTTCTGAATCTAAGCTATCTAAAGGATTTTGAAGTTCTAGATTTTCTATATTTGTAGTTTCAGTTTGCTGAACTTGAAATTTTTCTTCTGTGGTAACTATAATAGAAGGCTTATCAATCTTCATATATTCATTGGAAACTTTAGTAATAGCAGAATCTAGATCATCAATGATAGTTTGAATATAAGTAACAAATTTTTCTTTTACTTTTTCAGGAATTCTACTTTTATCTATAGCAAGAACAACAAATTCCTCTCCTTCATTATTCCAAGTATTTGTTGTAGTTGTATCTTTTATCAATTCTGAAGAGACAAGGTTAGATAGATCTTTAATTGTATTTTTAGAAATTAAGATACTTTTAGTATTAATTTCACTAAAAAATAAATTCAAAACATTTGTAGTTTCGTTAAAAATTTGTTTTTTTAAAAATATTTTTGCTTGTTCTTCTGCTTTCATATTAGCCACGGCAGCTCCACTTTCATTAATTTTATAACTACCTAGGGCAAATAATTGAGTTTCTTCCTGCACATTAAAATTTATTTTCTCTGTTTCAGTATATACAGGTGTAGCTGTAAATGTATTTTGAATATTTGAACATGCTCCTAAAGATAGTATTAATCCAGAAAGGAAAATAATTTTTAATTTGTTCTTCATAAAAGCCTCCTAAAAATTTATTGTTAATAAAGTATATAATTCTAATCTGTAAATGTCAATCTTTCTAGTATCATAAAGACGAAAATATATAGATATAAAAAAAGTGTATTATAGTGTATAATAACAGTTGTAATTATATTTTATATCTATATTTTATTTTGTAAAGCGAAAGAAAAAATCAAAATTAAAATAACTTATTTTATAAAAAAAATACTTTTTTTGTTTTGATTAAAAATTAAACAAGATTATATGGTAAAATAACAATAATGACGCAACGGGAAGATTGCAATAATATATAAACTTTAGTATTATTTATAATAGGCATAAAAGTCTTTTATTTAGTTTTACTAACTAGGAGGAGTGAGATTAATGGGTATTTTCTCTATTAATAAAAAGAAATACGCTACATTGAAAATTGAGAAGAAAAAAGTAGAAAAAAAGGTAGAACCTAAAAAAACGGAGCCCAATATAACAGGATCAGGGTTATGGGTTAAGTGCCCAGGGTGCAATGAAATAATTTATAAAAGTGATATAAAAAAAAATAAGATGAAATGTCCAAATTGTGATAACTACTTTAAAATGAGTGGAAAACAAAGGATAGAATTATTGATAGATAAGGATACTTTTGAGGAATTCGATATGGATTTATTTACAAAAGATCCCCTTAAATTTCCTGATTATGCAGAAAAGATAGAAAATGCAGAGATAAAGACCAAATTAAAAGAAGGAGTTATATCTGGAGTTGGAAAGATGTTTGGGATGGAAGTTAGTATAGCTGCTATGGATTTCTTTTTTTTAGGTGGGAGTATGGGAACAGTCGTAGGGGAAAAAATAACTCGTACAATTGAAAGAGGTATTGAAAGAAAGATACCTGTAATAGTAGTAGCAACTTCTGGAGGAGCTAGGATGCATGAGGGGATCTTATCACTTATGCAAATGGCAAAGACGTCAGCAGCTTTAGACAGACTACGTGAAAAAGGGATACCGTTTATATCTGTTCCGGTAGATCCAACTACTGGAGGAGTAACTGCATCATTTGCAATGTTAGGAGATATAATTATAAGTGAACCAAAAGCTCTTATAGGATTTGCAGGACCTAGAGTTATAGAACAGACAATAAAACAAAAACTACCTGAAGGATTTCAGTTAAGTGAATTTGTCCAAGAATGTGGAATGGTTGATATTATTGCTAAGAGAGAAGAATTGAAAAAAACTATACACAGAGTATTAGACAATTTATTTGAAATATAATTTTGGGAGATGATAATATGGAATTTGAAAAAAAATTAAAAGATATAGAGATAAAAATAGAAGAATTAAAAGAATTTTCTAAAGAAAAAGAGATAGATCTGTCTATTGAGATAGAAAAATTAGAGATAGAAAAAGAAAAGATATTAGTAGAAATTTATAAAAACTTAAGTTCATGGGAAAAGGTTTCAGTAGCTAGACACCCAAAAAGACCTTATACCTTGGATTATATAGAGCAAATTGTAGAAGATTTTGAAGAACTACATGGAGATAGATTGTTTAAAGATGATCCAGCTATTGTAGGAGGTATTGGAAAGATAGAAGGAAATCGATTTGTAATAATTGGACATCAAAAAGGTAGAGATATGGAATCTAATATATATAGAAACTTTGGAATGGCTAATCCAGAAGGATATAGAAAGGCTCTTCGTCTTATGAAATTAGCAGAAAGGTTTAAGTTGCCAGTTTTAACACTTATAGACACAGCTGGAGCTTATCCAGGAATAGATGCAGAAAAGCATGGACAGGGAGAAGCAATAGCCAGAAATCTTATGGAAATGGCTGGCTTATCAACTCCAATTATAGCTGTTGTAATTGGGGAAGGTGGATCTGGAGGTGCACTAGCTCTGGGAGTAGCAGATAGAGTATTTATGCTTGAAAATAGTGTATATTCTGTAATATCGCCAGAAGGGTGTGCAGCGATCTTATATAAAGATGCAGCTAGAGCACAGCAAGCAGCAAATGATCTTAAAATATCAGCAGATCAATTAAAAAAATTAGGAGTAATAGATGATATTATAGTTGAACCTTTAGGTGGAGCTCATAGAGATCATGAGATGATGGCGAGTAATTTAAAAACAAAAGTATTGGAAGCTTATAAAGAAATAAAAGATCTTACTATTATTGAATTAAAAGATAAAAGGTATGAAAAATTTAGAAAAATGGGTGAAGTAAACCAAGAGGTATAGATAAAAAAACCTCTTAAATAATTAAAAAAATTATTAGAGTTAACTATAGAATCTATATTTGAAGGGGTGTTTGGATATGAAAAAAATAGCCATATTAACAAGTGGAGGAGATGCACCAGGAATGAATGCAGCCATTAGATCGGCTGCAAAGTTTGCATTTTACCAAGGGATAGAAGTATTTGGAATAAGAAGAGGTTATAAGGGGATGTTAGACAATGACATCTTTAAGATGACTAGTTCCGATGTAAGTGGAATTATAGATCGGGGAGGAACAGTACTTTTGAGTGCTAGGTTACCTGAATTTAAAGATCCAGAAATAAGAAAAATAGCTGCAGATAATTTAAAGGATCATGGGATAGAGGGTCTTATAGTTATCGGTGGAGATGGATCATTTCGTGGAGCAGATCTTTTATACAAGGAACATGGAATAAAGGTTATTGGAATTCCAGGAACTATAGACAATGATATAATTGGAACAGATTTTACTATTGGATATGATACAACTTTAAATATAATCATAGAAGCTATGGTTAGACTAAGAGATACTGCTACTTCCCATGAAAGAACTTATTTAGTGGAAGTAATGGGAAGAGATGCAGGAGATTTAGCACTATACGCATCACTGGCTGCTGGAGGAGATGGATTTTTTATCCCAGAAGCAAAGGATTCAGTTCAAGATATAGCTGATGTTATAAAAGAAAGAAGAGCTGTGGGTAAATTACATGATATCATCCTAGTTTCTGAAGGAGTAGGTTCTGCCTATGAGATTGGAAAGGAATTAACAAAAATTGTAGATACAGAATTGAGAATAACTGTATTAGGACATATTCAAAGAGGAGGATCACCATCTGCATTTGATAGAGTATTAGCAACCAAAATGGGTGCTAAGGCTGTAAAAGAACTTATGGCAGGAGAAAGTGGAATGATGATTTGTTCTGAAAGTAATAAGATAACTACAAAATTTATAGATTATGCATGGAATGGAATCGTAGATAATACTCAAAAAAGAAAAGATATTGAATTAGCTCATATCCTAACAAGATAATATCATGCTGAGTAGAAGCTCATTTATAATAATTTTTTTACAAATTTAGGAGGGAAAATGAAAAAAACAAAAATTGTATGTACGATTGGTCCAAAATCAGAATCTAAGGAGATGTTAACGAACTTATTAAAGGCTGGAATGAATGTAATGAGATTAAACTTTTCTCATGGAAACTATGTTGAACATGGTGCTAGAATAGATACCATGAGAGAAGTAATAAAAGAAACTGGAATTAAAGCAGCTGTTCTTTTAGATACAAAGGGGCCTGAGATTAGAACTATTAAATTAGAAGGTGGAAATGACGTAACTTTAGAAGCAGGTCAAGATTTTATAATTACAACTGATGAAACTATTATTGGAAACAAAGATATAGTAGCAGTTACTTATAAAGGTTTAACAAATGACTTAAAAGCTGGAAATACAATTTTATTAGATGATGGTCTAGTAGGACTTACAGTTAAAGAAGTTAGAGATAATAAGGTGATTTGTATTGTAAATAATACTGGATCACTAGGAGAAAATAAAGGAGTAAACTTACCAGGTGTATCTGTAAACTTACCAGCATTATCAGAAAAAGACATCAATGACCTTAAATTTGGTTGTGAACAAGGAGTAGACTTTGTAGCAGCTTCATTTATTAGAAAAGCTGATGATGTAAGAGCAGTAAGAGAAGTTTTAGATGAAAATGGAGGAGTTAATATCCAAATTATTTCTAAGATAGAAAATCAAGAAGGTGTAGATAATTTTGATGAAATTTTAGAACTATCTAATGCAATCATGGTAGCTAGAGGAGACTTAGGAGTAGAAATACCTGTAGAAGAGGTTCCGTTTGCACAAAAGATGATGATAGATAAATGTAATGAAGCTGGTAAAATGGTTATTACAGCTACTCAAATGTTAGATTCAATGATCCAAAACCCAAGACCAACTAGAGCAGAAGCAGGAGATGTAGCCAATGCAATATTAGATGGAACAGATGCAGTAATGCTCTCGGGAGAAACTGCTAAGGGGAAGTATCCAGTGGAAGCTGTGTCTACAATGGCACAAATTTGTAAAAAGACAGATTCAGTAATGGGATATGTTCATCATGATTTTAGAGGAAATATGACTATAACTGAAGCTGTTTCTAAAGGAACTGTAGAAGTAGCAGAAACATTACATGCTAAATTAATTTTTGTAGCAACTGAAACTGGTAGAGCAGCAAGAAATATAAGAAAATATTTCCCATCGGCGTATATTGTAGCACTTACAAATAATGAAATTACCGCTAACCAACTTATGTTGACTAAGGGTGTTTATCCAGTTATGAATACAGATTCAGCAATAGATAATGATGTAAGAACTATTGAAGCATTTGCAGAGTTTGCACAGATCATATCTAAGAGATATATAGAAGCTGTAGCTGGAGATATCGTTGTATTATCTTGTGGGGAAGAATTATATAAGCCTGGAACTACAAATACTTTAAAAGTAATAACTATTAAATAATATAAATCATATAAACTATGAGAAAAAAGGAGCTAAAATTTCAGCTCCTTTTTAATTAATTTTTTTATTTAGAATGTAGGAACTACTCCACCTTTATAGTTTTCTAATATAAATTTTTTAACGTTTTCACTGTTTAAAGCTTTCATTAAAGCTATTATTTTAAGATCTTTTTTATGATCTTCCTTTATTGCTATGATATTAGCATATGGAGACTCAGCACCTTCTAATAAAATAGAGTCTTTTATAGGGTTTAAATTACTTTCTAAAGCATAATTTCCGTTGATAACAGCAGCATCCACATCTTTTAATGCTCTAGGTATTTGTGCTGCATCAGTAGCTTTGAATTGAAAATTATGAATGTTTTCAATAATATCAAACTCTGTTGCTTTTAATCCAGCCTTAGGATCTAACTTTATTAATCCAGCATGTTCTAATAAAATTAATGCTCTAGCACCATTAGAAGGATCGTTAGGAATTAAGATTAAAGCACCATTTGATAAATTTTCTATACTGTTATATTTTTTAGAATATAATCCTAGAGGTTCAACATGTACTTTTCCTGCCACTGCAAATTTAAGTCCTCTATCCTTGGAGAATGATTCTAAGTATGGTAGGTGTTGAAAGAAGTTTGCATCGATCTCTCCTTCGTTTAAAGCAAGATTAGGCGTAACATAATCAGTAAATTCTATGATTTGAAGATCGATTCCTTCTTTTTTTAAGTCATCTTTTACTAGATTTAATAATTCAGCATGGGGAACTGGAGTAGCTCCAACTTTTAATATATTATTTTCTATGACTTCTTTTTTTCCACAACCTATAAATATAGCTATAAGTGACAATATCAATATAATTTTTTTCATAATAAACTCCTCCTGTATAAATGGATAATTTATAGATTACCCTCTACTTTCTTCTGGCCATAATCTTGCTAACAATACTATTTCCTGTAAATTGAACTATTTGAACCAGTATTATTATACTGATAACCGATATGATCATTATATCTACTTGAAATCTTTGATATCCATATCTGATTGCTACATCTCCTAAACCACCACCTCCAATAACTCCTGCCATTGCAGAATATCCAATTAGATTTATTATAGTTAAAGTGATCCCATGAACAAGGCTTGGAAGAGCCTCTGGAATCAACACTTTGGTAATAATTTCAAATTTAGAAGCTCCCAATGAGATAGAAGCTTCAATAATTCCTCTATCGACTTCACTCACTGCTCCTTCGATAATTCTAGCAACAAATGGAGCCGCAGAGATAGAAAGTGGTACAATACTAGCAGTAGATCCAATAGTTGTTCCAACAATAAATCGTGATATTGGTAAAACTAAGATCATTAAGATAATGAATGGAAAAGATCTTCCTATGTTGACAATAAGATCTAAAATTTTATTTAGTTTATTCATGGGTAAAATATTATCTGATTTTGTAATATACAACAATATTCCTATAGGAATTCCTATAAAAAGGGAAAAAATCATTGAAAATAATACCATGTATATAGTTTCGTTAAATGCTGGTAATAGTAAACTTATAATTCTATCCATTGTATAACACCTCGATTCCTAATTTATTTTGTTTAAGCCACTGGATACTTTCTAATTGTTTTTCCATCTCACCACTGAGTTCTAGTATAAGATGACCTACACTATTAGTTACTAACTTATTGATACTTCCTGCTAAAATACTTATATCCAAATCAAATTTTCTAATAAGATGTGAGATGATAGGTTTATCAATAGTAACTCCTATATAAGAAATTTTTATTATTTTTCTACCTTTCTTTTGACTAAATCCAACTTCTATTTCTTGTTCTGGAATCAAGTGTTTTATAAATTCCTGGGTAATTATAGTTTGAGGATTTGAAAATATATTTATAACTTCTCCTACTTCCACTACATTTCCACTATCTAAAACTGCCACTTTATTACAAGTATCTCTAATAACTTCCATTTGATGGGTAATAAGGATAATGGTAAGGTTTAATTTTTTTTGAATATCTTTTAATAATTTTAAGATGTTTTTGGTAGTCTTGGGATCCAGTGCACTGGTAGCTTCATCTGAAAGAAGAATTTTTGGATGATTTGCAAGAGCCCTAGCTATAGCTACCCTTTGTTTTTGACCTCCAGATAATTGAGCTGGATAGCTATGGATCTTATCTTCTAATTCTACCAATTTTAAGAGTTCAATAATTCTAGATTTTATTTTTTCCTTTGGATAGTTTGCTACTTCTAATGCAAAACCTATATTACCTTCTACACTCCTAGAATTCATAAGGTTAAAGTGTTGAAAGATCATCCCTGTTTTTTTTCTATATTTTTGAAGTTCAAAATTATTAAAACTTAGAATATCCTTATTTTCTACTATAATCTCACCGCTAGTTGGTTCCTCTAATCTGTTTAAGAGTCTTATAAGAGTTGACTTTCCAGCTCCACTGAGACCAATAATTCCATAGAAATCACCTTTTTTAATATCTAAATTGATACTTTTTAACGCATCTACACTAATATCATTACTGATGTAAGTTTTTTTGATGTTTTTGATCTGAATCATATTTTTCATCTCCTTTTGAAATTTTTAATAAAAAAAGCCTGTGGCGTCTACCACAGGCTTTCATAATTGCTTGAAAGATGTTTGGCAGACTCATGTAATTTAATACAAAATGAGTCTGCCCTTAAATTAAATAATTTAAGTTACAAACCCTTCCAAAGCATCATCATCATATTTAATTGTCTGAATTCAAAATTTTTCATAGCAATCGTCCTCGTTTATTAATTTTTTTAGATAATAACATGGATCCTTAAAGATGTAAAGGAAAACCTAAAAAAATATACTTTAGTATTATTTTTTTAGGTTTAATTAGAGAAAAGTATTTATCTTTACGTTTTATAGTTTATCTTGTTTTACTATTGATCAATATTAATTTTGATATAAATTTTTAAAATTCAAAAATTTGAATTTATAGTGATATTAATAAAGCTAAAGAAAAAAAGAATAAAGATAAGAAATTTTAAAACTCTGAATTTCATAGATTTATATGATATAATTAAATAAAAATTTAGTCAAGGGAAAAGTTTAAACAGGAGGAAAGATGAAATTAACAGATATTTTTGAACATTTTAAACCCCATAAAAAATTATTTATCTTGGATTTTACAAGTGCGTTTTTTATGGCTATGATAGACTTAGCATTTCCAATATTTACCCAAAGGATAATAGATGTAGAACTACCAAATAAGAACTATAAATTTTTTCTGATTTTGATATTAATTTTAGTATTACTACAGTTAATAAGAGCTGTACTAGCTTATATAGTAACTTATTATGGACATAAGATGGGTGTGAATATAAGATATGATATGAGAAATAAATTATTTCGTCATCTACAAAAATTATCTCTATCTTACTATGATAATGCTAAAACTGGAACTATAATGTCTAGAGTTATGGGAGATCTTGAAATTTTATCGGAACTTGCACATCATGGTCCTGAGGATTTATTTATAATAATAGTTACCTTTATAGGATCTTTTATTTTGATGATAAATCTAAATGTTACCCTAACTCTAGTTATATTTGCAATTTTGCCTTTTTATATCTATTTTGTAATAAAAGAAAATAAAAAGATGAAGTCTGCTTTTAAAGATTATAGGGTGATATCGGCTGAAGTTAACTCTCATTTAGAAGATAGTATAGCAGGAATTAGAGTTGTAAAAGCATTTGGAAATGAAAAAACAAGCTCTAAAAATTTTGATAGACATAATAAAAATGTAGCCGTTAGTTTGATGAAAGCCTTTGAGCCTATAAGTGTATTGACCAGTGCAACTGGTATATTTTCTGGTGGAATTCAAATTTTAGTTTTAGTTTTAGGTGGAATTATGGTAATAAAAGGTCAGATGACAACTGGAATATTAATCGCTTTTTTACTATTTGTAAATAGATTTTTAGATCCAATAAAAAGGATGATTTCATTTTTAGAGATGTACCAACAAGGAACTGTAGGTTATGAAAGATTTTCTGAAGTTATGAATATCGATCCTGATATAAAGGATGGTGAAGAAGCACAGGAGTTGGAAAAAGTTTCTGGAGATCTAAAATTTAAATCTGTAGATTTTTCATATAATGATGAAGATATAATTTTACAAAATTTTAATTTAGAGATACAAGCTGGTAAGAAAGTAGCTTTAGTTGGTCCTAGTGGAGCAGGAAAATCTACAATTTGTAGTTTACTTCCTAGATTTTATGACGTGACCAAGGGAGAGATTATTATAGATGGTGTCAATGTTAAAAATATAACCCAGAATTCACTTCGAAAAAATATAGGAATTGTTCAACAAGATGTATATTTATTTCATGGGAGTATAAGAGATAATATTGGTTTGGGAAAGATTGACGCCACTGACAATGAGATAGAAAAAGCCGCAAAGATGGCTAATGCATTAGAATTTATAGGTCAACTACCAGATGGAATAAATACCTTAGTAGGAGAAAGAGGTGTAAAGTTATCGGGGGGACAAAAGCAAAGAATATCTATTGCTAGAATATTTTTAAAAAATCCCAAAATTTTAATATTAGATGAAGCAACTAGTGCTTTAGATAATAAGACGGAAAAATATATTCAAGAATCCTTGGCTAAATTATCAGAGGGAAGAACAACCCTTACTATAGCTCATAGGTTGACAACTATAAAAAATTCAGATAATATAATTTATTTAGATAAAGATGGGATCCAAGAAGAGGGAACCCATGAAGAACTTATAGAAAATAAAGGGAAATATGAAAAATTGTATAACTCTGAATTTCATGGATTTATATGATATAATTTAAAGATTACTTTTATCATAAGAAAAACGAAAAAAGGAGAGATATTATGAATATATTAGAGATAATTAAAGATACAAATATTACTTTCGAGCAAAGGATATTAGGATTAGCTCGTGCTGCAGAAAATAGCATAGATGTATTAGAGATGACAGATTATGTAAAGCAGTATAGAGAAGAAGGAATTATATGTGATTTATTTGAAGGGAATGCACCCTATAGACCAAGGTATATCTTACCTGATTATAATAAATTTATTAATGAAGGGTGTAATTTTTTAAATATAGATCCTCCTGCAGATATTTGGGAAGCTACCAATAATCTACTGATGTTTTATAAACATGTACCATCTATAACTACTATGCCGGTATATTTAGGAAATATTGATTATCTCTTAGAAAAATTTGTTACAGATGAAAATAAAGATGAATGTTATAGAGCTATAAAATTATTTTTAAAACATATAGATACAACTATAACAGATTCATTTTGTCATGCAAATATAGGACCTCGAGAGACTAAAGCTGGGATGCTTATATTAAAGGCTACAAAGGAATTAGAGTTGCCCACTCCTAATTTGACACTAAAATATAGTGATGAAACTACCAATAAATTGGCTATTGAATCAATAGATACAGCTTTAGTTACAGCAAAACCTAGTTTTGCAAAAGATAGTATGTACAAAGAAGATTTTGGTGGAAATGAATATGGGATAGTAAGTTGTTATAACGGTCTAGAAGTAGGTGGAGGAGCACATACTTTAGTGAGGGTGAGGTTGGGGAAATTATCTAAAAAAGCTACCAATTGTTCTGACTTTATGGAAAATATTTTACCTAGATTAGCAAATGAGATGCTAGGATACATAGATGAAAGAATTAGGTTTATAATAGAAGAATCAGTATTTTTTCAAGTTAATTTCTTAGTAGCAGAAGGATTTATAAAAAAAGAAAAGTTCATAGGATTATTTGGGATAGTTGGATTAGCTGAGTGTGTAAATCATCTTATGGAATTAGAAGGGAATACTGGAAGATTTGGAAGTAATGATCAAGCTAATAAATTAGGGGAAGATATAGTAAAGACTCTTACAAAAATATTAAAAGATCATAGATGTAAGCATTTTGAAGATAAAGAGAAAAAGCATCTTCTACACTCCCAGGTAGGAATAGAAACTGATGCTGGAGAAAGTCCAGGATGTAGAATACCAATTGGTGAGGAACCGGAAATATTTGAACATATAGTACAGTCTTCCCCATTTCATAAATACTTTGCCAGTGGAATAGGAGATATATATTCTTTTGACGAAACTTATAAAAAAAATCCCCAGGCAATCTTAGATATAATAAAGGGTGGATTTAATATGGGTCTTAGATTTTTTTCTATGTATGGAAGTGACTGCGATGTAGTTAGAGTTACAGGGTATTTGGTAAAAAAATCTGAGATGGAAAAATTAGATTGTGGCAAGGTAGTCCTCAGAGATACTACCATATTAGGAAAAGGTGCCAGAGATAATGGAAGGGTACTAGAGAGAAAATTAAGAAAATAATAGAGGTTTGTTTATGAAAAATACAAGAATAAATAAGATAATAAATTTTTCTAATGTAGATGGTCCTGGGAATAGGATGAGTATATTTTTTCAAGGGTGTAACTATAATTGTCTATATTGTCATAACCCAGAGACTATAAATAAATGTAATTCCTGTGGAATCTGTATAGACATTTGTCCTGTAAAAGCATTAAGTATAGTAGAGTCAAAGGTTTGCTGGAATAAAAAAAACTGTATAAACTGTGATAGATGTATAGATATCTGTGAGAGTAATTCATCCCCTAAAACAATAGATTATAGTGTAGAAGAACTTTTGGAAAAAATAAAAAAAGTCAGTGGATTTATTCGTGGGATTACTGTAAGTGGTGGAGAAGCTATTTTAAACTATAAATTTATAACTCAATTATTTAAAGAGGTAAAAAAATTAGGACTCACTACCTTTGTAGATACCAATGGATCTATTGATTTAAGAGATAAGATCTATAGTGAATTTGTTTGTGCTACAGATAAATTTATGGTAGATATAAAAGTTTGGGATGAAAAAGCTCATAAGAATCTTACAGGTTATGGAAATAGTAAAGTTATTAGGAGTATAGAATTTTTAGGAAACTTAGGTAAGTTGTATGAGGTAAGAACGGTAGTTGTACCTGGATTATTAAATAATATAGAAACAGTCACTAAAGTATCTCATATGATAGGTGAGATAAACTCTAAAAATAAATTAGATGAGGATATTATTTATAAACTCATAAAATATAGACAAATAGGTGTAAGAAAAGAAATTTTAGAAAGGGAACTTTCAAAGTCGATAAGTCCTGATGAAAAGATGATGAAAGAGTTATCTAAAATTGTGAGAGGTAACAAAATAGAAAAAGTAATTATAATCTGATTGACATATAATAACAAATATGGTAAAATTATCTAGTTAAAAATCGGATATTCCTCTGTAACCTATGTGCGTTATTAAGAATGTCTTAGAACTTAGGAGGCACAAAAATGAAAGAAAAATTAATTATGTTAGTAGAAAAAGATTATATCAGAACTGATCTACCTGAATTTAAAGCTGGAGATACTTTAGACGTATCTTTAAAAGTTAAAGAGGGAGCAAAAGAAAGAATCCAACATTTCGAAGGTGTAGTAATTAGAGTAAATGGTGGAGGAGTTGCTAAGACTTTTACAATCAGAAAAGTTACTGGAGGATACGGAGTAGAGAGAATATTACCTATTAACTCACCAATGATCGACAGTATTGAAGTTAAGAGAATCGGAAAAGTTAGAAGAGCAAGATTATTCTACCTTAGAGGATTATCTGGTAAGAAAGCTAGAATCACTGAACTTAGAAAGTAATTATAATTTTGAAAGCATCGAGGAAACTCGATGCTTTTTTTATTTTTCTTATTATATATCTTTAATTATTATCTCTAATTTTGCTTCTAAGATCTTTTAAAAACTGCCCCTTGTATTTACACCCCTATAATTGAAATACGTTAAATAAGAAGGTCATAAAACCATTGGTATTATAGAGATAGAGAGAGTGTTTTTAGATTTGTCTCATAGGGAGAAAATTCGTCTCATTATGAGTTGTTTTTAGGCTATAAATAGTGACTAAATTACAGTAAACTATTGTTACTTTAGTAGTGGTATCTATATCTTTTTAATTATGATACTACTTAATCCATTCTTTCCATATCTCAGGACAATATCCTAGAGTTACTTTATCCTTTTCCCTTAGAATGGGAGTCTTAAAAAGTAAAGGATATTCCATGAGTAATTCTAAAGTATCAAATACATAATACTCTAAATTACGTTTTTTAAATTCTTTCCCTTCTCTATCAAGTAATTCCTCAATATCAAATTTTTTTGTTATACTTTTCAACTCTCCTTTGGAGATCCCTTTTTCTTTGAGATTGATAAATTGGACATTAATTTTTCTATCTTTAAAAAATCTTATTGCTTTCTTTGTATCATTACAATTTTTTACTCCAAATATTTGTATCATAGATCAACTCCTCATATTGATATAATTATTATATCTTACTATAAAGATAAAAAAATGTTAAAATATATCTCAAGAAAAATATAAATATTTCAGGGGGACAAAATGAAAAAAATAGCACTTGTAGCACATGACAGAAAAAAAGATGAACTAATTGACTTTGTAAAAAAACATAGAGAATTTTTTTCTAAATATACTTTAGTTAGCACAGGAACTACTGGAGGAAGGATTATACAAGCGACAGATTTAGAAATAATAAGGTTTCAATCTGGTCCAATTGGAGGAGATCAACAGGTAGGAGCACTTATTGCAACTGATGAGATAGAAGCAATATTTTTCTTTAGAGATCCCTTAACTTCTCAACCCCATGAGCCAGATGTACAAGCTTTGATAAGATTGTGTGATGTTCATAAAATACCAGTAGCAACAAATACAGCTACTGCAGATCTTTTGATTAAAGGAATGAAAATAAAATAGATATTTAAGGAAGTTAATTTTGGTATAGCTATAGTATATTAAAGAGGTAAATATTAAAGTATAATTGGAGTAGTATTATGTTGTTAGGAGCAATTGAAGCAGGGGGAACAAAATTTATTTGTGCTATTGGTACAGAAAAAGGAGAAATTTTAGAAAAAAAATCATTTTTGACTAAAACACCGAGTGAAACTTTAAAAAAAGTGGTAGAGTTCTTTTTGGATAAAAAAATAGAAGCTTTAGGAATAGGTTGTTTTGGGCCTGTTGATCTAGATGAAAATTCAAAAACGTATGGATATATAACTTCTACCCCTAAACCGAATTGGAGTAATTATAATATTTTAGGAGAATTAAAAAAACATTTTGATATACCTATGAGTTTTGATACAGATGTAAATGGTACAGCATTGGGAGAAATTAATTGGGGAAGTGGTATTGGTATGGATTCTTTAATCTACCTTACTGTTGGAACGGGAATAGGTGGCGGGATCTATAGTGGTGGAAAGTTAGTTCATGGTATGACTCATCCAGAGACAGGACATATTTTAATAAAAAGAGAAAAAAATGATTATTATAGAGGGAAATGCCCCTATCATGGAGATTGTTTAGAAGGAATGGCATCTGGACCTGCAATAGAAGAGAGATGGGGAGTAAAAGCATATGAATTAGAAGAAAATCATAAAGCTTGGGATTTAGAAGCATATTATTTAGCTCAAGGGTTAATTAATTATATACTTATAATGTCTCCTAAAAAAATAATTTTAGGCGGAGGAGTAATGAAACAAAAACAATTGTTTCCATTGATTCGAAAAAAAGTAGTAGAAATATTAAATGGTTATGTTTTTCATAAGAATATATTAGAAAATATAGATGAGTATATTGTATCACCTAAGTTAGGTGATAATGCTGGTATATGTGGAGGTTTGGCACTTGCTAAATTAGCTTTTGATAAAGAAGGTTTATAATTTGTTATAGGAGGCTAGATAAAATATTATATTGATATAGGTGGAACTAAAATAGCAATTTTATTAGCCGATCAAAATATGAATATCTTAGATAAAAGAACATTTTTAACAAAGGAAACCAAATTTCCGGAAGCGACCATTGAAAAGATATTTAAAATGATTGAGAGGCAGATGTCAGATAATAAAATTTCAATAAAAAATATCAAAAATTTTGGAATAAGTTGTGGAGGGCCGTTAAATAGTAGTAAAGGTATAATCATGTCTCCTCCCAATTTACCTGGTTGGGATAATATTGAAATAAAAAAAATATTTGAAAAAAAATATAATAAAGTAACATATTTACAAAATGATGCAAATGCTTGTGCCATAGCTGAATGGAAAAAAAGTGCAGGAAAAGGATATAAAAATATAATTTTTTTAACATTTGGAACGGGTATGGGTGCAGGTTTAATACTCAATGGAAGACTTTATGCAGGGATAGATGATATGGCTGGAGAAGTAGGTCATATGAGGTTAGAGAATAAAGGACCAGTAGGATATGGAAAATACGGATCTTTCGAAGGGTTTTGTAGTGGTGGTGGAATAGCAAGATTAGGAAAGTATATGATTGAAAAAGAAATAGAAAATGGTTATAAAGGTGAATTGATAATGGATTTATTACAGGGGTTAACAACTCGAAAAATAACTGATAGGGCTAAAGAAGGAGAATATTTAGCCGTTAAGATTATGGAAGAAAGTGCAGCAAGATTGGGAAAAGGTTTATCTATATTAATAGATTTGCTTAATCCAGAAGCAATTATTATAGGAAGTATTTTTACGAGGTGTGAAGATTTATTTAGAGGTACCATAGAAAAAATATTGAAAAAGGAAGTATTAGAAACATCGTATAAAAGGTGTAAGATATTGAAAGCAGAATTAGGAGAATCAATAGGAGATTATGGTGCATTATTTACCGCAACAAATGACTATTAATAATAAGAGTGGTTATTAATCTGTAATTTATATCAACATCAGTAAATTAAAAAAAGTAACTAAATAAAAGATGAATTTTGTATTCGGCAGAAATCATCTTTTTTAGATTCTATTTGTACATGTTATTGTTCTAAAACAAAACGTAAAAACCATTTGACAAACAAGTTAAGATGGTGTATAACATATGTAAACGGTTACAATATAAATAAGGAGAACATTATGAAAATAAAAGATATAGCACAATTAGCCAGTGTCTCCACAGCCACAGTATCGAGAGCGATAAATAATTCTCCTTCGTTAAGAGAAGAGATGAGAAAAAGGGTTTAGAAGTTATAAAAGCTAAGAATTATAGACTCAATATAACAGCTCAAAATTTAGCTAAGAAGGAAGTTAATACTATAGGAGTCATAAAGGGACTCATAGAAAATAATATTAAAATATCAGAAAATATATTGATATTTAGTTTTGATGAAGTTGAAATGGCTGATATTTTTGGAGTAAAGATAGATTATTTAGAATTCGATGTTAAATCTATGATAGTAAAAGCAGGGGGGGAAAGAAGCTTTAGCTTTTATTTTGAATTTAAAGGAAGCTTGAATTTGTACAAAGGGATCAGATGATTTATATGTTGTTGCAATGATGAAAGGTGTCATAGCTCATTGGAGTCTAAAAATTCAAATGAAATTTATGAAACCTCAAATTTAACATTCAAAGAAATTCCTTAAGAAAATCGTTAAGCGATTTGACAAAACGACCCACCATTAATAACCATAACATTACCAATATTTTTTAATCCTTAACCTCTATGAATTGATAATAAATAGTAAAAAATAGGAGGGATATAAATGGCTACAATAAGAGATGTATGTAAACTAGCTGGGGTATCTGTAGCTACAGTATCAAGAGTTATAAACAATAAGGGGGGGGTAAGCAAAGAAAAAGAACAAGCGATATTAAATTCAATAAAAATGTTAAACTATACTCCAAATGATGTAGCTAGGAGGCTCGCAGGAAAAAAATCTAATACCATAGGATTAATTATACCTAATATTTTAAATCCTTTTTTTCCTGAAATTGCAAGGGGATCAGAGGATGCGGCTAATGAATTTGGTTACAATATAATGCTGTGTAATACAGATAATAATAAAAAAAAAGAACAGCAATATTATGATATGTTATTAAATAAGCAGGTTGATGGAATAATAATTTCTTCATATACAGCAACACCGTCTGAATTATTAGATATTATGGATAAAGGGATGCCACTAGTAGTTGTAGATAATGAATATGAAAATCACAATATTCCATCTATAAATGGGAAAAATCAGGAAGGTGGAAGGCTAGCGGCCAGACATTTATTAGAGTGTGGATGTAAGAATATAGCATGCATTACTGGACCTATGCATATAAATACAGTAAGAGATAGAATTTTAGGGTTTGAGCAAGTTCTTAAAGAAAATAAGCATTATAAGCCTAATTTACTTAGAGTAGATGATTTTTCTTTAAAAGGTGGATATAATGCTACTAAAAAAATTTTAAAAGAAGGAAATGAAATTGATGGCATATTTGCAGGAAATGATATTATGGCAATAGGTTGCTACAAAGCATTAAAGGAAATGGGGCATTATTCTTTTGAAAAAATTAGGTTAATTGGATATGATGGATTAGAAGCAAATATAAATTATTTAGAACTTTCATCTATAGCACAACCTATGTATCAATATGGAAGAATGGCAGTAGAACTTTTAATAAGAAAGATAGAAAAGAAAGAAGATATTAGTTTAGAAAAAATAAAAATAGAGCCAATAGTTGTAAAAAGATGCTCAACAATACTTTATTAAATTCACAGAAAAAGTGTTAGCTAACGTGTAAAAAATATTAACTCTGAAAATTGTATTAACTATTCTTTATAAAGAATAGTTAATACAATTTTTCTTTTTATGGTTCAACTTATATTCTTTTATATGAAATTTTTATTCTAGGATGTTTACAACAATTACAATAAATAAAAATAAAATTTTAGTTTATTTATTATCAGTTAAAGAAAAAAATCTGTTAAATATATCAGAAATAGGGTCTATATCGTGTAATTGAAATTATTTGTCCTGAATTCTTACTTTTTTTATTGTGGTATTGACAGTGCCTCATAAAGGTGATAATATTATTATGTAACCGGTTAGATTACAAATATAGTAAAATTAAATAACTAATCTAAAAGCACTTATAATACTAGAATTAATGAATTATATTTAAATTTAAGAAGGATTTCATAGGAGGAGTATAAATGAATAATAAAAGACCAATAATAATTGACACAGATCCAGGCATCGATGATGCAGTTGCAATTGCAGCTGCAGTTTTCAGTGAAAATTTCGATGTAAAATTAATTTCAACAGTTTCAGGAAATGTAGGTATAAAAAATACTACTACAAATGCTTTAAAGCTTATGGAATTTTTCGGAAAAGATATTCCTGTTGCCCAAGGTACTTGTAAACCTTTAATAAGAAAAGCAAGAGATGCAAGCCATATTCATGGCGAAACTGGTATGGGAGGTTATGAATTCCCAGAAACTACTAAGAAAGCTTTAGAAAAGAATGCCATAGATGCAATGAGGGAAGTTTTATTAAATTCAGATGACAAAATTACAATAGTTCCAATAGGACCATTAACTAATATTGCTTTATTATTGGCCACTTTTCCAGAGGTAAAAGAAAATATTGAAGAAATTGTATTAATGGGGGGATCATCTGGAAGAGGTAATGATACTCCAGCATCGGAATTTAATATATACTGTGATCCTGAGGCAGCAAAGATTGTATTTGATTCAGGAATAAAAATAGTTGTTTGTTCACTTGATGTTACATCGTTAGCTACACTAGATTTAGAGACTATAAATACGTTAAAAGAGACTAATAAAGTAGGAGAAATGTTTTATTCTATGTTTAAACATTATAGAGGTGGAAGTGTTTCTAAAGGTGGGTTAAAGATGCATGATCTTACAACAATTGCTTACTTAGATAATCCAAGTTTATTTAAAACACAAGAAATTTTTGTTGATATAGAGACAGAAGGTAAATATACAGCTGGATTTATGGTAGTTGATTTTAAAGGAATATATAACAAAACACCAAATGCAACATTCTGTACGAAAATAAATGTTGAAGGGTTTAGAAAGTGGATGTTAGATTCATTTAAAAATATTAAATTTTAGGAATAAAGTAACTAGAAGACATTTTAACAAAAATATTACAATTATATTAATTAAAAAAAGGAGAGATAAATGAATATTTTTATAACAGGCTTTATAACAATAGCAGCTATTGCAGTAGTAGTTTATATGTTGCTAAAAAAGATGGACATCAAAATCACATTATTAGCAGTAGGATTGACGTTAATGTATTTAGCTTTATTTATGGGACAAGAAATAGCTTTTAGAGGATTTGCTTCTACAGGATCAATTTGGTTAGACCCTATAAGTGTAATCCCTAAACAATTTGTATCTACTTTATCTAGAGCAGGATTGATTATTTTAATTTTGGGTGGATATACGGCTTATATGAATAAAATTGGTGCAAATGATGTAACAGTAAATGTACTTACTAAACCTCTTGGCAAAGTTAAGTCACCTTATTTATTAGTGCCTATAGTTTTTTTGTTAGGTAATTTATTATCTATTGTTGTTCCTAGTGCGTCTAATTTATCAATTATTTTATTGGCAACATTGTATCCAGTTTTAAAAAGAGCTGGTATGTCAACACTTACTGCCGCAGGAGTAATCGCAACAACAGCAACTATTGTTCCAACACCATTAGGTGGAGATAATATTGCTGTTGCAGCAGAATTAGTTAAATCACCCGCATTTGCTAATTTAAGTGTAATTGATTATGTGGTTAAATACCATGCTATTGTTTCTATTCCAACACTTTTATTGATGGCGGTAGCACATTATTTTTGGCAAAAAAGAATGGACAAAAAAGATATTGCTAATGGTATGATAGATACAGTAGCAGAAGTAAAGGAAATGAAACAAATTAAGGGTGGTAAACTATATAAAACAGTATATGCTATATTACCAACATTGCCAATTTTTATCCTTTTGATAACATACTCACTTGACCTAATGGGTATTATGTCTGTTTCAGTAGATGTTGGATTAGCATCTTTCCTAAGTTTTCTAATCGCAATAATATGTGAACTTATTAGGACAAGAGAAACTAAATTAGTTTTAAAAGATACAGAAGAATTTTTTACTGGGATGGGACGTGCTATGACGGTAGTTGCATTACTAGTAGCTGCTTCTATATTTGTTGTAGGATTAAAATCAATTGGAGTAATTTCCCAATTACAATTAATCATGCAGTCAACTGAGACAGTAGGATTTACTTTACCATTAATATTAGTATTATTCACAGTAGCCATTGTTATTTTAAGTGGTAGTGGAACAGCATTATTCTTTGCAATGGTTCCGCTAATGGTACCGTTAGCTCAAGCTGCATCAATTAATCCTATTGCAATAACTGTTCCTATGGGATTAGCTGGTAATTTAATGAGAGCTTGTTCTCCGGTTGCTGCAGTTATAATGATAGTTTCCGGAACTATAAAAGAAAGTCCTATTAATATTGTTAAAAGAACCGCAGTACCTTCTGCCGTTGCATTAGTTTTTATGTTTGTTCTTAGCATGATTATGTATGTATAATCATAAAAATTTTAACTTAAGTTGTAAAGGGTTACAGGGAGGAAAAATGAAAAAAATATTAATAATTGGAAGTCTCAATATGGATTTAGTTACCATGAGTCAAAGGCATCCTAAGTTAGGAGAGACAATTATTGGAAAAAGCTTCTTTCAGATTCCAGGAGGAAAAGGAGGAAATCAGGCAGTTGCCATAGCTAAATTAGGTGGCGATGTAACCATGTTTGGCTGTGTAGGGAAAGATTCTTACGGAGATGCATTGATAGAAGGTTTAAAAAATAACAATGTAAATATAGAGTTTATAAAAAAAGGTGAAAAAAATACAGGAATAGCTTCAATAGTAGTAGATGAAAACGCAGACAATACTATAATAGTAGTTCCAGGAGCTAATTTTGAGATAACTATAGAGGATATAGATAAAAATATAGACCTTATAAAAGATGCAGATATAGTTCTTCTTCAATTAGAAATTCCTATAGATGTAGTGAAGTATATTTTAGAAAAATCAAAAGAATATAATAAAGTAACAATGCTTAATCCAGCTCCAGCTAAAAAATTATCGGTAGATATAATAAAAAATATAGATTATCTGGTACCTAATGAAACTGAATTGGAGTTACTTAGTAAAATGCCTACAGATTCTGAAGAAGAAGTATTGGCAGCTTCTAAAAAACTTATGGGTATGGGAGTAAAAAATCTAATAGTTACCATGGGAAAAAATGGTTCGATTTTTGTAGGAGAGGATAAAGTAGTAAAAGTAGGAATCCATAGAGTCAAAGCCGTAGACCCAACAGCGGCAGGGGATTCATTTATTGGGGGAATTATTAGGATGATGGCAGAAGGAAAAAAGATAGAGGAAGCTATGGAATTTGGAGCTCGTGTAGGAGCTATAACAGTAACTAAAAAAGGTGCACAGAGTTCACTACCTACATGGGATGAAGTAATAAATTATAAATTCTAGATGGGAATTTAGTCTATAGTATAATTTCTGCTTTAGCTATTGAAGAAAGAGTTGATTTTAGTAAGATGAGTTATAAGAACTAAATTTTATTTGGACATAAATTGTAGGAAATTAATAAAAAAATAAGTATATATAATTTATGCAAATTTAGGATTCAGATAAGTAGTATAAAAATAAATATATAAGGAGGAGTAAAATTGAAAATATTTATAGATACAGCAAATGTAGAAGATATAAAAAAAGCTAATGATATGGGTGTTATTTGTGGTGTAACTACAAATCCATCACTTATTGCAAAAGAGGGAAGGGTTTTTAAAGAGGTCGTAACAGAGATAACATCTATTGTCGATGGTCCTATAAGTGCAGAAGTGATTTCATTAGAAGCTCTAAAAATGCTAGAAGAAGCAGAAGATTTAGTTAAAATTCATCCAAATATAACAATAAAGCTACCTATGACTATAGAAGGGTTGAAAGCTTGTTCTGCGTTATCTAAAAAAGGAATAAAGACTAATGTAACTTTAATTTTCACTCCTAATCAAGCATTATTAGCAGCTAGAGCAGGGGCAACATTTGTATCTCCATTTTTAGGAAGACTAGACGATATCGGTATAGATGGGATTGAATTAGTTAAAGAAATTGTCCAAATATTTAATGTACACAATATAAAAACAGAAATAATTGCTGCAAGTATTAGAAATCCATTACACGCAAAAGAAGCAGCTAAAGCAGGGGCACATATTGGAACTATGCCTCTTGGTGTAATTGAAAAAATGACAGAACATCCATTAACAGATGCAGGAATAGCTAAATTTTTAAAGGATTGGGAAGGGGTAAAATAAAATGAAAACTAGTATAGAAGGCAGGATTAGTCGTGAATTTTAAGTTAGAAATTCAAAATCCTGAAATCTATACTATTTTTTATAACTTGACAATAACTAGTAAATTACATATAATATTGGTAGAAAAAAACATATAATGTACACTAATTTTATTTAAAAAGGAGTTAAAATGGCAGATATCAAAATGTTAAAAGAGAAAGCTACACAGATAAGAAAAGACATTGTGACTATGATTTGCAAATCAAAATCAGGACATCCAGGAGGATCTTTATCAGCAGCGGATATAGTGAGTACATTATATTTCAATGAGATGAATATTGATCCAAAAAATCCTAAGATGGCAGATAGAGACAGATTCGTTTTATCAAAAGGACATGCAGCACCAGTATTATATGCCGCATTAGCAGAAAAAGGATATTTTGATAAAGAGTTATTAGGAACACTTAGAAAATTTGGGTCACCATTACAGGGACACCCAGATATGAAAAAATTACCAGGAATAGATATCTCTACAGGTTCATTAGGACAAGGATTATCAGTAGCAAATGGAATGGCACTATCAGCAAAATTAGATAATAAAACATATAGAACATATGTATTATTAGGAGACGGTGAAGTCCAAGAAGGTCAAGTATGGGAAGCTGCTATGACCTCTGCTCACTATAAACTTGATAATGTATGTGCATTTTTAGATTCTAATAACTTACAAATAGATGGTAATGTAGATAAAGTAATGGGTGTTGAACCATTAGATGATAAATGGAGAGCATTCGGATGGAATGTAATCGTAATAGATGGTCATAACTTCGAGGAAATATTAGGAGCTTTAGAAGCTGCGAAGGCTCATAAAGGTCAACCTACAATGATTATAGCTAAAACTACTAAGGGTAAAGGTATCTCATTTATGGAAAATATATGTGGATTCCATGGAGTAGCTCCTACACCTGAAGAAACAGACAAAGCATTAGAAGAATTAAAGCACGTAGAATGTTGTACTAACTAATAGGAGGCCGAAAAAATGAGTAAAAAAGCTACAAGACAAGCTTACGGAGAAGCGTTAGCTGAATTAGGAAGAATAAATAAAGATGTAGTGGTTTTAGAGGCAGACTTATCTAAATCTACAAAGACTTCAATATTTCAAGGAGAATTCCCTGAAAGACATTTTAATGTAGGTATTGCAGAAGCAGATTTAATGGCTACAGCAGCAGGATTTGCAACTACTGGAAAGATAGCATTCGCTTCTACATTTGCAATGTTCGCAGCAGGAAGAGGATTTGAACAAATTAGAAATACTATAGCATATCCAAAATTAAATGTTAAAATAGCTCCAACTCATGCAGGAATATCTGTAGGAGAAGATGGAGGATCACACCAATCTGTAGAAGATATATCCCTTATGAGATCTATCCCAGGAATGGTAGTGTTATGTCCTGCAGATGCAGAAGAAACTAGACAAATGGTATTCGCAGCAGCAGAATATGATGGACCTGTATACCTTAGATCAGGAAGATTAGATACTGAAGATATCTATAAAGGTACTGATTATAAATTTGAGATTGGAATAGCTGATACTTTAAAAGAAGGAATAGATGTTACACTTGCAGCTACAGGAATGTTAGTTCATGAAGCTATGGAAGCAGCAAAAACATTAGAAGCAGAAGGAATCTCTGTTAGAGTAATCAATGTTTCTACAATCAAGCCATTAGATGGTCCTACAATCTTAAAAGCTGCACAAGAGACAAAATTTATCGTAACTTGTGAAGAGCATTCAGTAATAGGAGGATTAGGAGGAGCAATCTCTGAATTTTTAGGAGAAACTCATCCAACTCTTGTTAAAAAATTAGGAATCTATGATAAGTTTGGTCAATCTGGAACAGGTAACCAATTATTAGATGAATATGGATTGAGAGCAAAAGATATAGTAGCAAAAGTAAAAGAAAGTATGTAGTAAACTCTATCTTTCTAATGAGATTCCATGATTATTAAAATTAAATGTGGACTTATAAAAGGTAAAACGGAGGTTTAATTATAGAACTAATAAAAAAGCTATGGGAATTCCATAGCTTTTTTTGATTAAAAAAAGTTGCTTTAAACGAATGATAGTGGTGAAAAAGATGATGATTTTTGGAATATAGTGTATGAGTTTATTTTATTTTCTAAATGCACACAATATCTTCACAAAACTTTGATAAAATAAACAAAGATTTAAAAATTATATAAATAAAATTAAATGGAGCTGAGAATTTTGAAAATAAAGATACAAAAAATTAGAAATACTGTTCAACTTATATTTCTAGGGTTATTATTTACTGGGTTATATATGAACCTTAGAATGGGACTTATTATATTACTTCCTATCTCGTTATTAATGGGGAATTTTTTCTGTGGTTGGGTGTGTCCTTATGGAGCTACTCAAGAATTTTTTAGAACCATTGGAAATAAGATCTTTAAAAAGAAATATAAAATGCCAAAACATGTACAAAAATATCTACAGTTTTCAAGATATATACTTCTTATGTTTTCAATTATAGGTATAAGTACTATATTTTTTGAGACTATTAACAGTTATAAAATATTTATGGTTTTAGGAAGAGATATTTCTAATATTATAATTTCTATATCTTTAATTATAATGATTAGTTTTCTCGTTATTTCAATGTTGTTTGAGAGACCATTTTGTAATTATGTGTGTATAGAGGGGACTAAGTTTGGTCTTGCAAGTTTGACTAGAATTTTTTCTATTAAGAGAAATGGTGAGAGTTGTATAAATTGTAAGAAGTGTGATAAAGTCTGCCCTATGAATATATCCATCTCTGATAAAGACAGCGTTAGAAATAGCCAGTGTATAAATTGTTTTGAATGTGTTAATGCTTGTCCTGTTAAGGATACTTTATCTTATGGAAAAGTTAAAATTTATTTTAAGAGAAATTAAAATATATTGGTTTTGTTAAAATATTTGTCAAAAAAAAAGGAGCTCCAAGATTATAAACTGTACCCTTTGTCAAGGACATATAAAAAAAGAGTGGGACAATATTTAAGCATTCAAAAGGTGATTCCTGTATTCTACGGGAGTCATCTTTTTTAAATTCC